>Ga0070749_10000635_pt1 | contig 23674 bp, 33 predicted proteins | sample VirMetDEL_Nov_18_FD_75180 | JGI IMG/M metagenome (GOLD analysis project Ga0070749, IMG submission 75180) | Aqueous microbial communities from the Delaware River and Bay under freshwater to marine salinity gradient to study organic matter... | ecosystem: Environmental > Aquatic > Marine >...
AAATATGATCGCATGGATCGGCGTCCGGTCCCGATCGGCCGTCGCGATCGTTTTGTGTGTGCGCTGTACGCGCGCGGAGAGGGAAGTTCCGGCGTCATAGGCCGGCTGGCCTTGCTTGTCGCGGTTCCCGGATCGATTGCGGAGTGTGATGGTTTGTTTGAGGAGAGCATTAAAACTCATGCTATACCTCGATTCGGCCGGTCCGGTTGATTATCCCTCGTAATAGAGCGCGGGCCTTTGGCGCGACCATTTTAACGGCCGCGGACTGCTGGCCGGAACCGCCGCTCGCGTTGCTATATGAATAATTGCCGATCGACTCGGATCCGGCGTCCGTTTCGTTGCCAGTGAAATAATCGTCGCCCATTTCGATAATGAATTCGGTCTGTGCGATCACGGCGTCTTTGACGGCCCGGGGGATCGTTTTGTAATACACATTCTCGCGCGTGAATTGATCCTTGCGGCGAGGGAATTTAGCAAGCTGATAAACACGGAATATGTCGCCGACGGCCAAGTTCGCGAGCGCGTCGCCGTCGTATGTGATGGAATAGTCCGAGCCATTCGAGGCCGTGATGAGCCGGATCGTGCCGGCATGTTCGCCAGTCAAAAACTCGACCACACATCGCGCGTAATAATTCTGATTCTGGGATGGCCCGAGTTGCGTAATGCTGGACGTGTCGATTAATTTATTGCCGGCCAGGATGGACGAGATCTCGCCATCGTATTCGATTTTTACATGCTTATCCTGGACGCCGACATACTGATCGATGATCTCCTCGGCGAGTGCGACCTGTGCGTCCGTCGCTCCGGACACCTCGGACGTTTCAATATAGTTTCGACGTGTTGCCATACGCTCATTATAGCGCATAAAGAAAAGACGAGACATTCCAGAATTGCCTCGTCTTTTCCGCGCCGCCAGTCCCGGGTTTTGCGGGTTATCATCCCGGGCCAAGTCCCTCCGATTTCTCGGACCGTCGCTCTATTGCGATCGTATTCCAGGACATCCGAACAGGCCAACATGAGCCAGCATATCAGAACGATTTCGGGTTCGTCAATGGACTATCACACAAACACTAATCGATATATTTATGAGGCCCCTCCCCTACTCCCCCGCTTTCGCCATGAAAAAAATGTTTCATCTGTTATTTGCTTTTTTGAAAATTTTGTGGCGGGGTAGGGGAGTGAACAAAACTCGAACATAACAGGGGTGGACAAAAACGAACAAAAATGTCCTAAAAATAGGCCGGGGGAGTGCCGGGGGAGTGGTATTTTTAGGGTTTTTCGGTAGTTAGGCCCTTGAGCAAAACATTGTAACTAAACGCCGAGGCCAGGAGGATCACGAATCCGAGGCCGACGTATTGCCACACGTTATTCAGGAGAAAATTAATGTCTCCCACATATAGGGATATGAACGTCGCCAGGACGGCGCCGATCGCCGAGACGGTCCGAGGATACGTCTGGGCCGGTACTGGGAACCGATGATCCTTTAATAGTTGTGTTACCGACGCGACTCCCACGCCGGACGCCACGATATAGAGCAATAGTGTTACGAACGGCTCGAGAGCGGCTCTTAATGTTACGAGATCCATGTGTTACCTCCTTTTAATATTTGAACACATTATTTAACCATTAGCGAACGCGGAGAGTCCATCCCGCCTGTATGTAATCGCGGGTAATGGATGGATACTTTGAACGATTCCACGCCACGATCTGATCGACCGTCGAACCATAGCGGGACGCGAGTTTACCGTTTGTGTCGCCGGCCGCGACCTTGTGATATGTCGGCTGTGCGGGCGCGGGCGCGGGGCTTGATCCACCATCCACGCGGAGGACTTGGCCGGGTTTAATGACGTTCGGATCCGGACCGATTACGGCCTTGTTCGCGTTATAAAGTGCTTGCCAGGTCGTGCTGAATTTCGCGGCGATCGCGGACAAGTTGTCGCCCTTTTGGACCGTGTAAGTTTTGCCGGATGGTTGCGGCGCGGGCGCTGGTTTTGGCGGCTGTGGAGTCGGCGCCGGGGCGCTCCCGCCTTGCTTGCCGTATTTCAGAAATGCGTTTATATCGCCCGAAAAAATATTCACATCGACCGGGCTAATTCCGGCCACGTTGCCGCGGCTTGTGAATTGCCAGATCGCCAAGAATTTCCACGGCGCGGGATCGGGACCGGCTCCGTTTGGTTGTCCGTTGTTTGGTCCATAGTTTGCGAGCCATAGGCCGAAATCGCCATTAACGACACGGCTCCAGTCGAACCGGCCTTTGTCGTATGAGTTCATATAGACGAGCGGTTTCACGCCGAAAAGATCGCGGGCCTTGTTTAGAAAATCGAGCGCCCATTGAACATCCGATGGGATGAGATCGCGTCCATAAGTTGTGTCGCCCTCCATGTCGAGCATGACGGACTCGCCGGCCTGGAGAGGTCCGACAATGTTATAAAACTCCTGTGCCTGGACAACGCCCACAGAACGGCCAGGATAAGCAAAAAAGTAAGCATTCCGGGGAATGCCTCGGCGGCGTAATTCGGCCCAGTTGCGCGCGAACTGATCGTCCACTCCACCACCACCATAACCGGCCCGGACCGATACCCATCCGATATCCCCGCGTTTGACGGCGGCCTCTATTTGGTCCCAGTTTACCCGACCTTGATGTCGTGAGATGTCGATTCCGCGAACTTGTGCCATAATTTAGCGTCTCCTTTATAACCCAATAATACCACGAACGGCATTCACGACGCGTTCGACAAGGGAGGGCCGGGGAGCGGGCTCCGGCTCTGGATCTGGCCGCGGCGATAGCGGCTCCAGTCCTGACGAGTTAGGATTTATCGTTTGCGGCCGGTTCTCCCGGCCAGGCGCTAAAAAACTCGATTCTCCGGAGGGCCGGAATGACTGTTGTCCGGTGTTCGTATCCTCGAGGACACACTGATCGACTGTTTTAATCTTTGAGGTTTCGCGCTCCTCTGGAGTCTGGGCGAAAAACTTGGCGATACACTGGAGATGTTCGATCTGGCGCTGATTCTGGCGCTCGGAATTGTCCTTTAATTCCTGGACCGTACTCTCCGCGGTCCGGAGTTGATCGCGGACGCCATTTAAAATCTGGATCTCGACGACGATCACGCCGACCAGGGCGGCGATTAATAGGGCCATAAAAACGGACTGTGCGAGCCGAAATCGCCGATCTTTTTTCTCGATATCGGCGAGCATTTGTTGAGTTGTCGCGTGGAGATCTCTGGTCATTTATTCGAACTCCGGATTTCTTTAACGAGATTTCTTATCTCATTAGTCAATTTTATCAGTTGTGGCGATCCTTGCGCTAGATCGACCAACCTTTTGTTCTCATTTCGGAGACTATCGCGCTCCGCTGTGAGCGCGGCAATTTCCTTATCTTGCCGGCCAATAGTTTCATCGCGAAGTTTAAGCTCTGTCGCCTGGTACGAAATAATCGAATCTCCCCGGCCTTTCGCGAAGTAGCCGACAGCACCACCAGCGAACCCGATAAGTCCGAATGCATATCCAGCGAGTGATAATAAATCCATCTTTTAGAGTCTCTCTTTTCCACAGTTGTTATTCATCCCCTTTATGGTAACAAATTTTAATCATGGTTAGGATCGTCCGCGATCGGTTTTATTACAAATTCAGTTTCGGCCTCTTTGGCCTCCTCGAGATAATGGAACGGCTTGGACGGCCGGGAGAGATCTTTGGACGCCAGGTCGATCGCGAATTTCTCGAGCGAGATCGGATATTCCGGAGGGAGTAGGGAATAGGCCCGGACATACGGTCCCCGGACCTTATCGCCATCGTCGATCTGGATCGAGACGATCGTCCGGTTCGGATGTTTCGGATCCTGTTCGATGTTGATAATTTTACATTTTAACGGTTTCGACTTCGTAGGATCGCCCATGTGATACCTCCACTTATAATCCAGAATACGCTAGTCGCGATAATTATAATGCGATCGAAATCACTGTTCAGGGACCACGCCACGAACATTATCCACAGGCCCCAGGCGGCCAGAATGACGGCCGCGCCGACGAGTATTATAATCGTAAGAAAAATGCCTAATTTTAGAGCGTAAGTAACCATTTTTTTATCTCCTCTGATTCTTTATTATAGTCCACAACCTCCCGGAACCGGGCCGCCGCGCGTTCTCCCATCTTATTCAATTCGGCCGGCGAATGAGCGAGTCGAGTAAGCATATTTTTTACCTCGCCCCGGCCATATTTATCGAGATCGATAAACGTCCCAGGGACCAGGAGTTGCTCCGCGAGTTGGCCCTTGTAATGACTGGGCCGTGTGATAACCGGCCGTCCCACCGCATAGGCGTTATGGATGATGTGGCCGAATCCGTCGCCGCCTGGTTTGACATGGAACACAAACATCGCCTCGCGCATTTTGTCGGCGAGTTCCCGGGCGCCGGTCATGTTGCCGTCCGGACACTGGCCGCCATAGGCCCGGAACTCCCATCCTTGCCGCTCCAGGATCTTTTTTAATTCCTGGTAATCGGTCCATCCGATCCCGGAGTTTTGGATGATATTCAAAAACGAATAAACTTTCCGATTCGCCGGCTGTGTCGGAACCGGCTCTGGCCGGAATATTTCCAGGTCGAACTCTTGATGGTAGAAATAGGCGTTCGCGCTCGTGAGTTGCGGGGCGATCGACGCCAGGACGTTTTCGCCTGGATAATTATCGATGTTCCAGTTATTCCCCATCTGGATAATCAGTTTGGCCTCCGGCTGATATTTCCGGATCAGTTCTTTAAACGGTTCCACATGAGCCGGGATCGAGGCGATAATGAAATCGAACTTCTCTTTTTTGAACGCCTCCAGTGTGATCGCCCAGTGTCGCGTAATGCCGCCGGGATCCTCGATCATGTACGCGCCCGGGCGCATACGCGGGACTCGAGTCTGGATCTTATTCAATAATGGCGTTCCGTCCTTTGGCGTGAATGCGTCGCCGGGCTCCAGGAATTGCCGGGCCGTGTCCTCCTGGTTATTGATTTTCCAGAATCCCTCATGGAACCACTCCAGGCCGATCGGCCGATATAACTCCCATCCGAGACGGTCCTCGAACAACATCACAAGGGAGCGGAGGAGGGAACTGTGATGGAAATCACACAGGACTCTCATAGAAAAATAACTCCGATCCCGGGACCGTCGTCGCCGGCCGTACCGTTCCAGATCTCGATATTCGCATGTTTGGTTTTGAGTTCGTCGAAAAACACGCGACAGTCCACGCCGGCATGATAGGAGATCCGCTCCGGAGATCTCATAATGTCATGGAATGCCATAATCCCGCCGGGCCGGACCAGGGATCCATACATCTCATAATCTTTTCGGACACCCTCGAGCGTGTGATCGCCGTCTATAAATATAAAATCGAACTGGCCGACTGTGGAGAATTTATCCTTTGTCTCCGGATCGTGAGAGTCTCCGAGGACCTGTTCGAAATCGTCGTATTCCAGATATTGAAAATCACTATCGACGCCGACAACGAACGCGTCCGGCCAGGCCTGGCGCCATGCTTTGATCGAGCCGCCACGATGGACACCGATCTCCAGGATCTTTTCCGGTTTGATCCGGTCCACGATCTCCAGGAGTTTCGATAATTCGAATGCGTCCTGGGAGGCCCCGGACTCTTTGGCTATGTGATAAAAATCACTCATGATTCACGCTCCAGTCTCGCCACGATCTGATCCATCGATAGCGCTAATAATTTTTTATCGTCCCACTTGAATCCATGCGGGTTTTTCTCATCATAAACGACCTTATCGCCGACGACTATGTTGTCCCCGAATTTCTCCTGGGCTTTTGGTCCCATCGCATACACGATACCCAGGACCGGCGGTCCGGAGACGCGCGTCGGATCATCCTTTGGAGTAGGCAAGGCGAGGCCGGATTTCTCCAGGCGTTTTTTGAGCGCCTCGTCCTCGGCCTGGTTTTGACTGATAATTTCGACGATCACTTTGTCGCCGAGTGCGTTTAGTTGTGGCATTTCAGATCCTCCGGTTTTATTTTTCGTGTGGCAATTAAAAAGACGATCTCCCGCTGGAACCACCGGATCACATTCCGATCCTCGCGCCGGCGGCGCTCCTCGAAATCGACGGCCCGGGCCAGATCCTCGTCGTCTATGTATTCATAGAACAGAGGGAATGTGGATAAACTGTGGATAACTTCTGTCATTTCAGATACGCCTCCCACTCGGATTTTATTTTGGCCTTGCCGAATAACTCGATCGCGCGTTGCCGGCCGAACGCTCCGATTGCTTTGGCCTTGCCGTGATCGTTGAGCATGGCCTCCAGGGACTCGCGGAGGAGGGCCGGGGAGTCGGAACAGAATCCATTCATTCCATGATCGATAATATCCGGGACCTCATACGTCGCCTGGTCCGGGAACATCTTAAACGAATTTCCCTCGTTGCGGCCGACGGCGACCACCGGGATCCCGGTCATGAGCGCCTCGATAAATGTCAGAGTATAGCTTGCCGGATATGTTCCGTGGTAGAAATACACGCGCCCGCGCCTGTACGCCTCGATCTGTTCGTCGTTCGATAACATGCCGCCGTTTAATTTCGGTCCCAGATCGTCATTATTCGGACCGTAAATAACGCGTGGTAACATGCGCGTCGCTTGCTGATAAATGGACCACCCACAGAACGCGCCGCGCTCTTTCATGCTTTGTGTGAAATTTATCACACGGCGATCCTCGCCGGTCCATCCTTTGAATTCGTCCGGATCCTTATAAAATCGGATCATCGCGTCCTGGCCGATGTTGTCCTTGATCGTCATTTCGGCCGGAGAGTACCGGACCACCTCGAGGCCCTCTTTGCGCGCCTGGGCGAGTTCCTGTTCCCGGGCCGGGATCGACTGGCCGATCGAGCGCCAGATCACACGGCCGCCCTTATCGATGAACTCTTTAAATAGCGGCCAGTTATTCGTGATCCATTTCGTAACGTGCATGACGATCACGATATCGATTCCCTCGAGCATTTCCGGATGTAAATTTTCCCTCTGATACTGGAGAGACAGTTCGATAAAATGCGGGTTATATGGGAGGTCCAGCGGCGGGCGCTTGCGATGTTCATCGCCTCCGGGTTGCGTGTACGCGCCCAGGGAATAACATTCGTGTCCGAGTTCGGTAAATAGTTTTAATTCGTCGTATTCCAGGATCTCATGACACGACAGATATAATATTTTTTTCACGATAGATTCTCCTCGATTTCTTTTAGTCGTCCACTCATTTCGGCGCCCACAACAGAGAGGGCGAATCTCTCCTGGACGAATTTCTGGCCGCGGCGCGCCATGTCGTCCACTGATTCCCTTTGACTATACGCGAATCTCATCCCGGCGCGTAATGCCTGGAGATCCGGATCGGCCCATTTCTGGTCCGGGGAGTACCATTTAGCGGAATGGATCATGCCATCCAGGGGGACCATTTCAAACGGTAGAACGACGGCCGTGTTGCCGTCCTCGAGCCATTCGCCGAGGCCGCCGTATCCGGTAGTAATAACCGGGTTTCCGGCGAGCATAGATTCGACGGCCGGGATTCCCCATCCCTCGCCACGATGAGGCGAGACGTAACAGTCCCCGGTTTTGTGGAGTCGCATAATGTGGCGGCGGTCCATGAGGTCCAGGTAAACGAACACAGGAGGGAATTTTGAGAGTCCGGATTTTGCTTTGGCCTTTTGGATCGCGGCCCGGATCATTCGTTTATTCTGGAGCGTAAAGTTTTTGAAATACGTTTTAATCAATAGGCCGACATTTTCGTCGTTCTGGAATTCGTGCCAGTAGGCGTCCAGGAGGCCCAGGGGATTTTTGCGATCGGTCCATTCGAATATCGAATAAAACAGATATCCGTCGAAATCCTGGATCTCGTATTTCTCCGGCCACTTTCGGTCCGTCTCGGCCGCCTGTGGATAGACGAATACCGGCCGCGTAACGCCAGAGGCGATCAATGCCTCCTCGTTTGCTTTGGATCCGGTCCAGATCTCATCCATGAGATTCAGTCCCCGGACGAAATCATCCGGAACCCGGGACGTCTCCCAGAAAAAATGTCCGATGTGATATTTATCACGCTCCATAAACTTATGATATTGATCCGGCGTTGTGTGGAGGATCTTTATTTTATACTCGCCCTCGTTGCCGACCAGCTTATTCATGAGCCGGCCGAGATCTCCGAAATCGCTCGATTCCAGGGAATAGGAGACAGACTTGGCGATCACGTTCACGCCGGCGGCGTCGAGTGCGGCGACCGCGTGGCGATTCGCCTCGCCATATCCCGAATAATCAAACAGGGGGCCGTGATAACAAACATTCATGATTTTTTCTCCTGGACTCCCATTTCTTTAATGATGATCGACTGTGCGGCCTCCTCCGGAGTGTTGCCGAGGTTGCCATAAATGATCCGTTTAAAATCGTCATTGAATAACTCGATCTCGTATAGCTTGCCGTCCTTGCATTGAATCTCGCGGATCGCCAGGGAAGTCCGGTCCCATTCATACCAGTTATGGCCGCCATCGATCGAGACGAATTTCAGATTTGCCATTAAAACACCTCCACATCCAGGAACTTCGATTCCGGGCGCTTTATGACTTCGGCCTGTTCCCATTTCCGGAGGATCTCGGCCAGGCGCTCGGCCGTCTTTTTATATGTGTACTTTTTAACGTACTCGCTGGCGTTTTTCCCCATGAGTTTCATCTGGCGCTGATTATTGAATGCATAGCGCATTTTTGCCCGGAGATCCTCCACAGAGACGACCGTCATGTCGCCGACATTCTGGCCCTTGAATCGGTTGTATAGGCCGGGCTCCATGTGATCGACTTTAACCTCGAGCATAAACTCCGGATCGAAATATTCGGATATTCCGTGTGCATTCGGTACGATCGCCGGGAGGCCTGTCGCCATCGCCTCGAGCGGGGTAATGCCGAATCCCTCGCCGCGGCTTGGATATACCATGCAATTCGCGCGACATAACAGGCGCCACAGATCCACCTCGGAGAGTGATCCCCGGACGATCTCGATATTCGGATATTCGCTTTTAATGACTGGGATCGGGCTCGATTCCCGGATCGTTTTCAGAATCAAGCGGACCGGCTCTTTGTGATCGAACTCCTGGGAGAATGCCTCCAGGATCTCGGCGAATCCCTTTCGCATATTGAACGAGTCGTAATGAATAAACGTAAAGATCCCATCCTGTTCGACCGGGACCGGACGATCGTGGTAAGTGAACACGTCGGAGTTATAGCCGAGAGGGACCACCGTCGTTTTAATGCCGGATTTCGCGAACACTCTTTGACACCATTCAGAGGGAACGAGGACCTCGTTCGCCTCTTTGAGATATTCCGGCCAGTCCTCCGGGATCTGGTCCGATTCGAACATCGTATAAATGAGCCGGACGTCATTTCGCATTTGCCGGATTCCGTAAGGGTAGTTATACAGGAGGCCGACTTTTTGCTGTGAATAATTCTCGGAGAGATAGATCCCTTGTGCGAATAACTCCTGTTTCAGAATATCCCGGCTCATGCCATAGCCGTCCGGGGATCGTTTGATCGTCGAGTAATAAATCCCGGTCCCTTTGGAGGCGGCGACTTTGGCGACCTGGGCGCGCCTGGCCTGGAGATGTTTGTCGATCTCCTCCTGGCGAGCCGGCCGCATTCGGCCTTTGTTTATCATATCGTTAGCGATGTCGTCGTCCTGGATCTCTCGGACGCGGCCGAACTGATTCACTAGATACATGATCCCTCCAATACTAAAACGGCGACCTCTGGGCGATTAGCGGCTAACCAATACCCAGGCGATCGCCGGTTTAAAATTCGAGTTATCCCACAGGTTAGCCGCTCCATGAAATAAATTTACCATGAGCAGTTATCCACCGTCCAGAGTTGAGTTATCCACAACGCTAACAGATGAGATTCCGGCATGTGCTTAAACTGTGGATAAGACATGCTCGCATTGTGAGATTCTTAACTGTAATTTTCAGAAAAGAGAGTATTTTATTTTCAATATATATACACGAATTCGCCGGGGCTCGCGGTTCTGGTCCGCTGTGAGTATAGTCCGGAATAATTCATTTCTGAGATCGTGATCGTGCCGTCGCCATTTACGGACTCGACATAAACAACGTGGCCGAGATCCCCGCGGGTTGTCGTTCCGACCGCGCCCGCGCGCGGGGAGGATCCCACGGCTAGGCCCTGGCCGGCCGCTCGTGAATACCATGTGTTCGCGTTGCCGAGATTATTCGGGAGATCTGGCCGCCTGTTTTTGACGTACCATGTGCAATATCCCGGGCTGTAAGTATTGCCGCCTGTGGCGCCGCGTGGATACGTCTGGCGGCTCGTGGCGATCGGCGCCGGGACGATTACGTTTTGCGGGATCGGACGGTCCTCCAGGCGTTCAGAATCGAGCGGAATTAAAATAACCTCGCCTATATGGATGAGATCTGGATTCTCGAGATCTTTGTTTTTGTTCCACAGGCGGGGCCATGTCGTGCCGTTCTCCTCGGCTATTTTCGTGAGATTATCGCCGCTCTTGACGACGTACTCGCGAGGTTTTGCCGGCTCCGGAGGTTCGCTTTCCCGGACCGACTCCGTACTCGGAGGGACCAGGACACGATTATCCGGCTCTGTTACAACGAACAGAGGCCGATTAGAGTTTAAAATATTCAGAAATTCGAGCGGATCATTTTCCAGGGCGCTCGCTTTGGCCGGGGCCAGAACGATCGTCGCGGCGATGAGTGCCGCTGTAATAACTGGTTTTTTACTAATAATATAGGTTTCCCATTTAGCATAACGATTTTAGCATGGTCCATAGTTCGGCCGTCAATATTGACAAACGCCTAAAAATAAGAATCGCCCCCTATCGCAAGGGGGACGATATCTTATTGAGTGAGATCAATAACCCCGAGGGATTACTGGCTCTCCAGGACGAATCCTTGACGCTCATCCATAACGGCTGTACCGAATGCAACATCAAGCTGGCCGACCATAGCCATCGCCTTGTCGTCGTAGAGCCGCATAACGCGGATACCGATCCCGGCGTCGCTCTGGACATAGGCGCTTTCGACGCCGAATCGCTGGCCTGGGAGTTGCAACGGACGAGTCGCCAGGACTAGAGCCGCGCGGGTATAGAAGAAGTTCTGATACCAGCTTGGAGATCCCTCTCCTGGAACCAGTTGGCCCTCGAACAAGTCGAATCCACCAACACGGCCCACGGCGCCCTCTGTGAGTGCCTGGTTGTTCGGGATGATTTTAGGATCCACGAACGCGTTTTCCGTTAGCAATTCAGTTACGAATGTCGGATGAATATAGCCATATTTCCGGGCTAATTTCGGAATCTTGTTTAGAGCCATTCGCTCGCGTACAAGCTGGACGCTCTCGATAGCATTCGAGCCGGCGTCGATGTTATCGAATTCAGTAATGTGTGAGGCCAGGCGAGACTCGATCTTTTCGGCCAGGACCACCAGCGCGTCCTCGACATAGCCGGGCAAGGTCGAACCGACTTGCATAGCCGCGGTGAAATCCTCCTCGGCTAGTCGGACGTACCAGTGCTGATCGATGGTTACAGGAACCTCGGTTCCGGCGACCTTTTGCGTCGAGACGTCCGTGTCCTCGACTTTTTGCTGTGCAACGATTACGCCGCGCTTTGGAACGTTCACTGTCTGGCCGACGCGGACGGATCCAGTCAGTTCGCTATCTTTTGTTACTGTCGCGCCGAGGTTTAGATAGCTACCCAGATATCCGATCGCCTCATTTGCGACGATCTCCGGGATCCACGGTGCGTTTTCGGTTGTGGTTAGATTACCAGTATCCATAATATATTTTCTCCTTTGAGAGACTTAAACGGTTTTTTTAAGCGGAGAGATCGTCCTCGATCAGTCCGGCCTTGCTGGCCGCCAGGATTTCGTCCCGGTGTTCCTGATAGAACTTTGGATCGCGTAATTGCGAGCGCTTGAATTTCATCTGTTGCCCGCCGCCGTTGCCTTGCTGGCCGTTCGACGCCGATCCGAGGGACTGTCCGCCCTCGCTCCCCTTGCCGAATAAGTAAGTTTTCCCCTCTTTGAGATCCTTGATGGCCTCATCCACTCCGGTAATGTTTCCGTTATCGTCGATCTTGATTTTACCCCGATCGATTAATGCGATAGCGGCTCCGAGATCCACCACGCCCTCCGGGACTAACTTGTTCGTGAGTGCCTGGTCGATTTGCATTTTCTGGATCGTTTCGTTCGCTTTGTCGAGGTCCGCTTTGCGTTGCTCGGCGAGCGTCTTATGCTCGTTTTGTTCCTCGAGACGTTTTTCCTCGTCTTTTCGGATCTTATCCTGGAGCGTTTTAAACTCCTGGTTATTTTTAACGAGTTCCTGGATCCGGGGCTGTTGCCACAGATTAGGATTCTCCAGAACTTGCGCGAGTTGATCGCCGCTTAATGTCTTGAGATCAAGCTGGCCGGTCTGCTGTTGCTGGCCGCCCTGGTTTTGATTCTGGTTTTGATTATTATCGCCGCCAGTCCCGCCGCCGTTATTTTGATCTCCGGCATTAGCGCCATTCGCCCCGCCAGAGTTACCGTTGTTTTGTGAATGTCCGTCCATTCGATCTCCCTCCGTTTTTTACGCGGTCCGTCCCCGCTACTGGATCTAATTACTTATTACAAACATAACTATAATACACAGTTTATCCACAGGGCAAGTTTTCACTGTGGATAATTATCGGTTGCGGTAATTATAAGGGTTATCGTATGCCTCGGTCTTTTTGGCGAGATCGAGATTAATAACATTCATGGCGTGTTCACATCGCGGATGGAATAGGCCGGCGGCCTGGGCCTCGGCGAGAGTCGGATATCCCGGGGTTTGGCCGGTAACGGATAGGATCTTGCCCTCCCATCGCGCGCATTCTTTATGATCGGTTCCGTGGTTTGAGATCTGGACCAGATCATACCCATACTGGAGCATTTTATTCGCGAGTCCCTGGTTGCGGGCCTCGACGGCTTTGGTCCGGACGAGCATTTCGGAATAATTATCGAGAGTCCATTTCTTGCCGGCCCGGTCCCGGAGTGCCGGGAGTCCGTTCGCCTGGAGGCGCTGTTTCACGGCGTCGGAGATCGTGCGGCGGGTTTCGCCGGTCAATTTGCCCTCGGCGATTATCATGTTCAGTTGCATTTTTAGCGTGTCGTCCACGAATCGGATCGCGGACCTGGAGACGCCCCGGATCCCATCGGCGAACGCCAGGGCCGTTTCGTCCGTTAGGGCCTTGATGGCCTCCCGGTTGATCGCCGCGCCGCTAGACTGTGAGAGATCCACGCCCAGGCGCCGGAGATCCTGGAGTGCCACATTCGCGCCGTCGTTATAGTATTTCGGGATCTCCTCCCGAACCCATTTGTCCACATCGACGCCCAGGTCCTCGAGTTCCGTTCGGATCCGGACCAGGACTTTCGCGCGCTGGATCTTGCCGGCCTCGCTTGCCCGGATGATCTCCCGGGTTATGTTTGCATACGTCTTTTTATAGAGTTCGATTAATGCCTCGACTCGTCCCTCTCGAATTTTTACTGGACCACGATCGGCCATGCCCTACCTCCCGGCCGGCTGTGGCTCATTCTGGTTTTGATTCTGATTAGCGTTCTGATTCTGGTTCGGAGGAGGTGTATTGCCGGCGTTGCCGTTCGTGTTATTCGTGATCTCGGGGAGAGTCGGTTCCGTCTCCTCGTCGATCTCTTTAACCTTTTCTTTGGCTTTGTCGATCGATACATCATCCAGGCGAGCGATCTCATCGGCCCGAGTTGATAGGCCGGCGTCCACACGTTTCACGGCGATATCGGTCATTTCGACTTGATCGTTGATTATGCCATCGCCCCACTTGAGAGACGGAACTTCGATTTCGCCGGGCTTGAGGCCGTCTGTCGTGCCGATCCCCCAGGCCAGGGATAGTTCCATCGATGTCTGGAGCATTTGTTTGATCGCCATATCGTAATAAGAGATTTTCCGGTTACGCTTGCGGATCGTCGATAATAGTTTGAATTTGAGCGCTCGGCCGCTCTCGGCCTGGCCCTGTTTGTCGGCGCCCATAGTTGCCGGGGCGATCTCGGAGAACATGAATAACATGTCGAGGATCTTGTCCACTTGCTTAAACGCGGACTCGAGGTTTGCATTCCACACGATATATTCCGGCTTGTTGAATCCGGGGTTTTCGTTGTCCACCTCGAACATTCCGAGGGCCTCTTTTTTGACTTTGCCCTCCTCGTCGATAACGCCCGGCGGGACCGCCAGGATCGGATCGGAGTGTTTATCCAGGATGTTATCTGTTTTCGTGAGACGGTTGTTCAATGCGAAAAATAGAGATTCCAGGTCCTTATAATCGGATGGTCCCCAGAATCGGCCGTCGCGATAATTCGGAACATGGAATATAAGCGATCGTTTGATCTTTGTGTCCTCGACCTCCATAAATCCGAATCGTTTCGGATCCTCGTTTGAGATGAGCGTTTGAGACTTTGGATCGTACTTAAAGACTTCGTGATAAATGACGCCGGGTTGATGAGTTTCCTTGTGGAGATAGCAATTATTCCCATCCATGAACGTCGTGGCGATGATGTCCTGTGTGGTAACGTTCCGGGCCGCCTTTGAGTCGAATTGCGGGAAGTAAATATTCGCGCCCACTTGCTCGATGATGATCTCCGGTTTCGCGAAATTGTCGAGCGGGTTCCGCTTGCCGATTCGGATCTTGAACACGTCGTCGCCCCGGCGGCTGTTTATGATCGCTGATTCGTATAACTGATTAATGAGGTCGTTTTGATGGACCAGAGAATCGACGTATTTCTGGGATTTCTCATTCTCCAGGTCGATCGTGAGCGCCTCGCCGAATAGCATGTCGGCCATGACGTGAGACGTGAGGCCGGCGAAATTCGCCACAATATAGCGGAGTTTTTTATAGGCCTTTGCTACCTCTCCGGATGATTTAATCGAGAACGCGTCGAAATGCTCGCCATCATAAAGTTTGTCATAATGCGTGTACTTTTGAATCCGATTCTCGTCGGCTTGTTTGGGGAACTTTAGAGGGCTCTCATTCATAACTAAATAATATCACTTTTCCCGCTTGTCCTTGTCCTGGATTCGTGCGTTATTGACATTTTACGCCTTTTGTGTTAGACTTATAACCATGAATGATAAAACAAACACATTCAAAATTTATTATAACGGCCATTTGGATTATCGCGCTACATATACGCCGGTAATTCGTAACTGGACCGTCCGCAAGCTAAAACGCGCCCTGGATTATGTCGATTTCTTTTTTGTAAATTCCCGCTGGCCCCGCCAGGGAGAAATATAAATAAACGATAAATAAAATAAAAATACTACCCCTGTAAATACTCGTATTTTATATTTATTTATTCCCGCTCGTATAAATAAAACAACATCACATCCCGGCGGGCTTGCCGGCGAATGTGCGTTTGCGGCCTTTGGACTTGGCCTTGTATTTAATCATCTGGAGCGCGATCATATCGGCGAATAGCATGTCGTCGTGTTTGCCCTCGGCGTGTTCCCTTTTGCCGCCCTCTTTGGTAACGAACGTTTGCATTTGATTTAACGTTAGCTGTGAGAGGTTTTTCAGTGTCTCCTCCTCGAAATGCATAATGTAATCGTCGATCATGACGTCGCGGCTCTGGCCGGTTGTGGACCATCCCATTTTTTTCGTGCGAGTCTGGCGCTTTTGATCGATCCGGACCGTGAAATAATAGTTATCGTATATCTGGGATAGGAATAGGATCGTCGAGAGCATGTTGTTTTCCACGCCGGCGAATGCGTCGTTATACATGAGCGCGATCCCTTTAATGAGTTTCGCCAGTTTATCGGGCCGGAGTTTCCCGGACCACTGGGCCACTTTGTTATAATCCTCGTCCCACACGGCGATCCCGGCCGGATCTCCCTCGCCATCGGACGGATCACATCCCAGGCCGTAGAACTTGCCGGCGACCGGCTCGGCGAATATCTCGATATCCTCGCCCCGGATCCGCTCGTCGTCGTTGTCGGCCGGGAGATCGTGCGATTTGATGGTTCGGATCGGCTTTGTGGCCGAGTACAGTTCCAGGATCTCCGAATCGAACACGTTTCCGAGGCCGCTCTGGAATGCCTCGAGGACCGTGGACGGATACTCCTGTCTCATAAGCTGATGGCCGTTTAATCCCACTTTGTCCTCGGAGTTGCGCGCCGCTTTGATGAGTTCTTTTTGTTTCCACCTGTACCATAAGATCTGTCCGTCCGTGAGGTCCTTTTGATAGGCGTCCTGGACGATTTTTTTCAGTTTGAGATCCTGATCCGTGTATTCGCCGATCTCGCCGGGGAGCGTATATTGAGGGTCCTCGTGCCAGGGAATGAATAATGCCAGGTATTCCAGGAGATCCGGGTTCTCTGTTTCGTAATCCTCCATAAACGCGTCGTAATATTCATTAAATCCGTTCGCGGTCGTCTCCTCCGTGATCCGGCCAGTTACCGGGACCGCCTGTTTTGAGCCGGCCTCCAGTTCCCGGGACTTCTCTCCCTCGATATATGCGCGCTCCGAGACATGCATGGCCTGGACCGTACCGCCGCGGAGTTTCATCGCCACATAGATCTCGGAGTCCAGGCGTTGTCCATCGAACGCGCGTTTAAACTGGAGCATTCGGATCGTGTTTCGTTCCGTCTCGGGTTTAATCTCCGGCGGGAGGTTTTCGAATGCCCGGTCCACGATCTCGAATATCTTGTCGAGCGTTTCCCGATCGTGCGCGATGATCGCCGCGGAGAATCCCGGCGTCCAGAGAGCGTCATCCAGGTATAGAATGCAAAATAAAGTCGTAACGCCGCCCTGGCGATATTTTAGGATCCTGGCGCGGAGACGTGAGCCGAGAGCGGCCAATATGAATAACTGGACTCGAGAGGGTTTGAACGTAACGAGGCGGCCTTGTTTATCGAGAATCTTATAGAGATGAGTTAGCCGCCACCATTTATTCCGGAGTCTCGGATCCCGGTTCATCCGGCGACTCCTCGGACTCCAGGGCCTTTTTGGCCTGGTCCGCTACATTCTCCCTTTGAGCGTCTGGCGAATCGTCGATATCATCCAGGGCCTCGCCGACGGTCCGGACGTTCTCATCGACCACCTTTTTATCCACCCATCCGAAATTATTCGACAGGTTGAATTTGATTCCGTTTGAAATGCCGTTTTTGTGTAGGGCTTGTTCGTTGTATGCCTCGACTTTTTGGACCGCCGAATATATCGTGAACAATAACTCTTGACGAACATCGTCTGATATGTCGGCGTTTTCCCAGTGATCGGGATCCTGGTAATTGAGGAGAGTTGATCGGGATACCCCGAGAGCGAGCGCCAGGCCGGTTACTGTATAGGGAATTTGTTCCGTCATGATCTCGCGTTCCATGAATATCGTGTCGCCCTTTTGGTTGAGGCCATTCTCGACCAGTCGTTTTTCGATATGCGGATCGCAAGTGTCGAAATAGTTTTGAATTTTTAATCCGAGTTCCCTCGAATCGGTGTATTTGAACGGACGTCCGTCCTTGATCTTGTCGCTCATATTTCCCTCCGTTTTTTACGCCGCAACGTCTCGGCTGTGGATAACTTTACATTCGAATTATAGCATTACCGGCGTTTCCGAGTATGTCCGACGTGCCAGAATCCACAGTAAGGGCATTTATAGGGATGAGTCTTTGGTCCCACACGTTTCCGGAGAGATTTGGCGTGGTCCCGCGCCTCTCTCTCCGTTTCATGCTGTTTTTTGCCAGTGTGGCGACACTTGCCTCCGATCCCTTTTTCGGGATGGGCTTGCATTTAATCCTCGTCGAGTTCGGGCTCGTTGAGCATGTTCGTTTGACGTTCTTTTTGAGTCATAGGGCGATTAATGATCTCCTCGCCGGTATCCTTGCGGTGCTGGATCACGCGGCCTTTTTTGAAATCAAACGTAACCTCCACATCGATCTCGCGGTATTCGGTTTTTGAGGCGACGATCCGGTTCACTTTGTCCCGGTATCCGACGGCTTGTTTGACCTCGGCCGCCATTTGCTCCATGAGGGATTTTCGGTTTGCTATGGCCTCCTCGACGCGTTCGTTCGCCTCGGCGAGTTGATCGGCGAATGCGAGACGCTCCTCGTCCGACAGTATGCATGGGAGCAATTTCGTTATGGTTTTCGTTTGTTTTTCGGACATAGATCCCTCCTTTAATTTATGGTTATCACGCCCTCGGCGTACAAAATAATTAATGCGAGAATGGCCCATCCCAGGACCGCCAGGATATTTATCAGTCGATTAAAATGGCGTCCCATCGTCCGGCTCCTCGATCGGCTCCGGGAGTTCGACGTTGTATTCCGGAGGTTTATAGTTTGGTTTCGGTAATGCCAGGTATTCGTCGATGATCTCCTGGATGTGATCGAACCCCACTCCGAACGTCGCAAAATAGCCATGAGTCCCGAGAGTGTGGAGCATGAGCGCCTGTTCCCGGATGTGTGGATCCGCGACATAATGGCCGTCGCGTTTTTTGATCCTGGTCCCCTCTTTTTTGATCTCGATAAACAGTCCATGAAATCCGGCCCGGGGCTCGGCTATGAATAGATCCGGCCAGGCCCGGCTCGAGTTGAGCCGTTTGATCTTGCCCTGTTCGGCTGGATGGCGCTTGCGGCCGGCCTCATGGTCCGATCGGAACACGACGTCGCGATATCGGAGTTTCAGATAATCGCATATCTGGCCGTGTAACGCCTCCTCGCTTTGTATTTTAGGCGTCGGCATTGATTAACCCCTGGTACACTTTGAACGCCTCCAGGGACTCGCGTGGCATGAATTCCGGCCACTCCTGGCCCTCTGGTCCTCCGTCCTGGAATAACCACTCGACTAATTCGAGCGTGTGTTCGTAACCGATCATCTCGGCTTTGAGATCTTTAACGAGGTCGTGTTCGTTGCGCGCCTGGAACACTGTGGCTTTGTAGAACGCGACGATATCGCCATGCTTTGCCTGGACGTAATACGCGGCCCAGATGTCGTCCATACGGCCTATGTGCGGGAATAAGAAATAGTCCCGGATGATCTCGCGCGATAGGAATGTGTTTTGGCTGTTGAACGGCATGGGCTTATCGCCGGCGTAATGAATGATCGATGGATTAAATCGACAGTTCGGGCTCTGTGAGATCCGACAGATCGCGTCAATGTCCGGATCGCCATCCCAGAGATCGGCCTGGACCAGAACTTTCCGGGTTTTGAGTTGCGGCTTTTTAGCGATGTGGCGTTTGTTCAATAACTGGACCGGGAATCCTCTATGCCAGAGACTCGGGAATGCCGGCGCGAGCGGATCGAATACCGGGAGATCCCAGGTAAACGTCGAGACGCCGAACTCCTGGCCGACACGGACGTTTTTTCCCCATTTTTCGTTCGGGATATTATTGTCGTCGATCGTGGCGATAATGTCCGCGCCCCATCGATAGGCGGCTATGAGGCCGAAATTCCGGCGCTGGATACAATTCCATCCGATCAGATCGGAGAGTTCTTTGGAGATCTCCTCCTGGTCGTTTGGCGATAGATAGGTAACGTAATCGAGGGCCGCCAGGTCGTTATATTCGGCGTGTGGCGTCTTTTTGTCGCCGACAATGAATAAATGCCAGTTATCGTCCCGGGCAATATTCGCGAACTTTTTAAGCGCCTCTGTCGGCGGGTTTATGGTTGTCGTGATGATCGCTTTTTTAGGTTGTTTTGCCATTCTTAAACTCCTCGATAATTCTTTTAATGCCTTGTTCAAACGTAACCAGAGGGACGATCCCCAGTTTTTCCATTTCCGTCCGATCGGCCAGAGTCTCCTCGACATAGCCGCCAGGTTTATCCACATAAATCGCGTCGAATTTGTTTCCTGTCTCGCGCTCCAGGATCTCGAATATTTCATTAAATCGATGGCCCTCTCCGGATCCCAGGTCGATCACTTGGCCGTTATACGTCTCGGCGATCGTGAGGATCCCTTTAATTACGTCGTCGATGAAAATAAAATCGCGCGTCTGGTTGCCGTCGCCGAACACAATCGAGCGATGGCCGCCCATCCAGTCCCGGACGAATAAATAAGGGACACTCGCATAATCGCGCTTATGGCCCTCGCCTGGACCGTATGTGGCGAATATCCGGATCGCGATCGCGTCCAGGCCGCTATATTGATGAATGTCCTCGCATACTTTTTTACAACGAGCATATTCGTTTTCCCGGTCCTGGGATAATAGGCCGGTCGATGGATAGATGAGTTTAATTCCGTTCCTTTGACACGCTTTCGCGGCATTCAGAAATCCGACGATCGTGGTTTCGGCCGCATAGAACGCCTGGCGCCGGAATAATATCTGGGAGGATGGATCTGCAAAATGGAACAGATAATCGAATGAGTGATCCAGGATCGCGAACGTTTCAGGATCCCGGATGTCGCCGTTGATCCGATAAATATCGGCGCCGGCCTCGGCTAGTGCCGAATATAGAGCGCGCCCGAGAAATCCGGTTGATCCGGTTATGGCGATTCGTTTATTTTTGTAGTTCATGGGCGCTTTTCTCCATTCTGGCCTCGGCCTTTTTACATTTATATCTCCAGGCGATTCGTGCATTCCGGGCCGCCTGGCGCTGTGTTGCTCCTGGATGATCGATCAGATATCGACCTGTTTTATAGGCGATATAATGATCGCGAATTTCGCGCGTATATGGACCGATCAGAATCTCCTCGCCGTTTTCTGTGATCTCTTTTTTCATAAAACACCCCGATCGATGAGGTCCTTTAATTTGGCGGCGTCTTTGACTGTGAGATCCGTGTATTCCGGAGAGAGATGTTTCGGCCATTCTTTGACGGCCGGATCGATCTCCATTTTCGAATGAGCGGGATCCATCGGCTCCGGTTTATCGTGAGTGAAATCGTGGAACAGTTCGTCGTCCATCCTGTGAATGCGCTCGTCATGGTCCATTCGTTTCATGACGTCGTTTAAGTAGCTGTCGATCCATCCATGTTGTCCCATCTGGCCCATCGCGTTATAAGCGCCGCGCGAGACGACATGATTCATGGTCCCGGCATTGTCGAACTTCGGAATAATGAAATTGATCTTGTTCGGATCGATCTCGCGTTCCCGGGCGAAATCGCGGATCGCGTCGTCCCATCCGTTCGCCTGGATAAAATGATCGTCGCAAAAATAGACGATCCAGTCGCCAGTCGCGAACTCGGCCATATCGTTAAAATACTTGTGGAGGCCGTCCCGGCCGGCGTGATAATCCTCCTCGAAAAACTGGAATGTCCCTTTAACATGGAGCGAGAGGGCCATATAGAACGCCTGGAGTTCACGATTCCATGTGTCGTCTTTATTGAGCATGACGAGGACCTCGACATTCGCGATGTCGGCCGTTTTAACCATGAGGCCGTGGAGAAATTTCGCGAGATATTTCGAGTTTTTTCGGCCGGTTACTAATACGCTGATTTTTGCTGGATTATCCATTATTCCGGGCCTCCTCGACCATTAATTTAACGAGTGATTCGAAATCGTGTTCCGGTTCCCATCCGAGATCCTGGATCTTGCTCGAGTCGCCATTTAAGAAATTGACGTCGTTCGGCCGATAGAATTCCGGATCCACCACGACGGCCGTACCGCCCCGAGGTCCGCGGATCGATGTCATTGTCTCCTCCGGCGTTCCCTGGTTCGTGCTAGTAAGTTCGATTCCGACGGCGCCGAATGCGGCATTTACGAAATCACGGACCGAATGAGATTCCCCGGTCCCCACAACGTAATCGTCCGGCTGGTCCTGTTGTAACATGAGGGCCATCGCTTTCACATAGTCGCCGGCATAACCCCAGTCCCTCATCGCGTCCAGGTTGCCGAGATGGATCGGCTCGCCGGTATCCATCCAGTGAGCCACGCCTCGAGCGATCTTTTGAGTTACGAAATCGCCGCCCCGGATCTCTGATTCGTGGTTGAATAGGATCCCACAGGCGATGTATAGGCCCTGTTCGCGTTTCATTTTACAGTAAGCATGGGCCGCCGCTTTGGCGATCGCATACGGCGAATTCGGCCGGAGAGGCGTGTGTTCCGTCATGGAGACGTCCGGATCCTCCTTATAATAATCGCCGAACATTTCGCTCGTGCTGGCCTGGTACATCCGGACCGTCTCTTGATAGCGCGCCGGGCCGTACTGGCCGACGCTCTCGATGGCTGTAATAAGATTTACAACGCCCATAAAATTCGCCTCGATCGTGAATTCCGGCTGTTTGAACGAGATCCCGACGTGAGACTGTGCGGCCAGGTTATAGATCTCATGTGGACGATGAGCATTTAGGATCTTGATTAATGAATCGACGGACAACAGATCTCCCTCGACGAGTTCCAGGCGGCCGTCCTCCAGGTATTCCGTGAAATCGAATTTCCCGCGTGTGCGGCGAGGCGGCTCCGTGGAGATCCTCCGGACCAGGCCGAGGACCTTATATCCTTGCTCGAGTAAATGGCGCGTGAGAAATGTTCCGTCCTGGCCGGTGTACCCGGTTATTAATGCGGTTTTAGTTGGTTGCATGATTCCCTCCGAAATATCCGGGAGTGTGCGAAATTTGTTTCGGCTCCCAGTCTTTAAAAAAATGAAATAGATCTGGATAAATTGCGAGCGTTCCCTCGATAGGTTTGTTCTCGTATCCGTGGACCGCCTGGACCTGGATCCGGCCGAACATTCGTTGCCGGATCTCGATCTGATATGTGTCGCCCTTATTGAAATCGATCTCCGCGAGACGATTAAAACACTGATTTAATCCGTGATACCGGGCCGACAGATAAAAGATCATTTCGCGCTATTCTCCGCGAGTTTTCGAACCTTTGCCGGATCCGTCTTTGTGATGTTTTTTGTTTGGCTGTCGATTATGATCCTCCCCGCCACGGCCGGCTGGACTCCCATTATTTTCGCCGTCGCCTGGAGATTCTGATCCATCTCCTCCGATAGTGCTATCATTCTCCGAACCGGATATTTCTTTGGCCTCGCCATTAATGTCCTCCTCCTCGTTTTTAATTAATTCCACGCCTGGCGGGATCGGTTGTCCCGCTTTGTGATCTTTCAGTATTTCCGCGCGGATCGCCTCCACGACAGAATCCCGGTAATAATAGGCCGCCGGGATCGCGCCCTGTTCGATGATCCGGATCTCCGGTTCGGACTCTTTGTCGCTCTCGGGCAATAGATCCCGCAATATGGCGAGGGTTTTTTCGGTCTGTTCGATACCCTCTCGAATTGATTTTTCTAGCTGTTTATCCATTAAGTTAGCCGCCTCCTTGTTCTCTAGTTTACTATTCCGGCATGTCGTAATCAATGCCGAGCCGATCGCAAAAATCCTCGAATGTGGATAATTCCATCGTGAGCCCACACGGCCCGGTTAGTTGCGTCCGGGAGTCGAAATCGAGGACGAACAGATCGAACTTGATTCCTTTTTTGGACCGCTCCCGGATCTCGATCTCGTATGTCATAGGGCCGGGGCGATTATGCCGTCAATGGATCGGGGCCGGGGATTAAAGACTGGTTTTTCTGGACGTGGATCCGGCTCGATCGGCCGGCTCTCGTGAAAAGACATTCGATCGAGTAATGTCGGATCGGTTAAGTTTTCGAGTTTTGCGTTGAGCCATTTCTGGCGCTGTTTTTCACGCTTTTGGCCTTTGCGGCGGCGCTGTATTTCGTGGATTATGTTTTGCATTTTATTGTCCC
>Ga0070749_10000636_pt1 | contig 23671 bp, 25 predicted proteins | sample VirMetDEL_Nov_18_FD_75180 | JGI IMG/M metagenome (GOLD analysis project Ga0070749, IMG submission 75180) | Aqueous microbial communities from the Delaware River and Bay under freshwater to marine salinity gradient to study organic matter... | ecosystem: Environmental > Aquatic > Marine >...
TGATTATGACCAAGCCGGTTACGCAACTCAAAAAGCCATCATTATTTCGAAGGCAATGAGAAAGGTAACTAATCTTATTGGTAGAGAACGAATTTCACTAATCTTCACCAACCAATTGAGAACACGATTAGGTGTATCATTCGGTGACCCTTGGACAACGAGTGGTGGTAAGGCAATTGCGTTCCACTCATCGTGTAGATTAAGACTGAAACAAATGGGTCAGTTAAAATCCAAAGTGGGTGGTGTAGACCAAGTGGTTGGTATTAAGACTCGTGCTCAAGTAGTTAAGAATAGAATGGGGCCACCACTCCGTTCGGTAGATTACGATATTTACTTTGATAGAGGTATCGATAATTATGGCTCTTGGTTACAAATGATGAAGAGTTACAAACTGATTGACCAAAGTGGTGCTTGGTACACTTATGTAGATAAAGAGACTGGTGAAGAGATTAAATTCCAAGCTAAGAATTTCGAAGACCTCTTAGAAGAGAAACCCGAACTAAAAGAGTCGATTTATTCTCAAATTTGTGATGCATACATTATGTCTTACAAAAAATCAAGCGCAGAAGCAAACATAGATAACGTAGAAGTAGAAGATTTCGATGCATAATAGATACGCAGAACTCCTCAAAGAAGTGAGTAAAGAACATAGTGAAGTTAAAGACGAAAGTCTAAATGATAACGTTCTAATCATAGATGGATTAAACCAATTTATCAGAGTATTTGGGGCAGTACCTGCGTTGAATGATGATGGAGAACATTGTGGTGGTGTGACAGGATTTCTCTTGTCCACCGCTGCAACCATCAGAAGATTGAAACCTACACGTGTCGTTATCGTGTTTGATGGTAAGGGTGGGTCTAATCGTAGAAAGTCAATGTATAAGGGTTATAAGGAAGGTCGCACTGGTCTGACTAAAATCAATAGATTGGCTGGATACGAGGATTTAGAGGACCAATCGGAATCGATGAGGAAGCAATTTGCTCGACTCATTGAGTACCTTCAAATCTTACCCGTATCTCTTACCTATATTGATTATGTTGAAGCAGATGACATCATAGCATACCTTGCAAATCATTACTTCAAGAAAAATGTTACGATTATATCATCAGATAAGGATTTCTTACAATTGGTAAACCCACGTATCAGAGTATGGGCCCCTACAAAGAAGAAAATGTATGATGAGGCACTTGTAATAGAAGATTATGGTATTAAACCACAAAACTTGGTATTTTATCGTGTTATTGAGGGTGATAAATCTGATAACATTGAGGGGGTTCGTGGTGTGGGTCAAAAAACCATTCATAAAAAAATGCAATTCCTAAATGAGGATACGCTTGATTATGATGGGTTTATTCAAAAAATAAAAACTGAATGTGATGATAAGTTGTCACAAAAGTTGATTGAAAATGTGACAACTATGGAGATTAATTACAAGTTGATGCAACTCAAAGACCCTGAAATATCATCATCAATTAAATCAAATGTCAGAGAGATTATGGATTCACATAGCTCTAATTTTGATATTGTGGAATTTAAGAAGATGTTTATGTATGATAAACTATATACTGCATTTTCTAATGTAGATTCGTGGTTGAGAAATTCATTTTTATCTTTGGATAGTTTTTTAAAGAATGAAAAGTGATTATAGAACTGAAATTTGGAATGGTGAATTAGAATACCACACTTATACACAACGTGGTTGGTTAGGTATAGGTGGGCCAGAACACCCTATGTTTAAAGGAATGGTCGAACGTATTTTAACGGAATCAAAATACATATCAGACTACAAGTTATATGTGATTGGTGGTTTACTGGAATCGTGGGTGTCTTGGGATGTTGATTTTGCCATAACTGGTGAATTTGACCCAATAAAAATAAAAGAGATATTTGAGGTAATTACTAAGATTTCATTCGAAATGAGAATATTTACCGATTGCCACTATCAAAAAAAACTATGGCCAGTACATTTGTATTGTAGATATGGTGGATACGAGGAAGTACACGAGTGTTGGAGATTATCTAATCGATTTGCACGAGATGGGGTATATCAAGACCTAAGTAGCTTTGAGTATGCTGATGGGTTGTACAAACAAACAATAAATTATCCATTTCCAAAGCATATTAAGCGTAGGGAAGAAGGGTATATTTATAAACCGCCACTTTTATTAAATTAAGTTTGGATAGTTAAAAATAAAGTCGTATATTAGTGACTATATGGAGAAGTTAGGAAGCAAGTTTAGTACATCATTTCAAAATAAGGTAATATCGGCTATCATATCAGATAGGTCGTTTACTCGACAAATCTATGATATACTAAAACCAGAGTACTTTGATTCGGAAGCGTCTGAGTGGTTAGTTAATACTACTCTAAAATATTTCGATGAGTATGAGACAATGCCAACGTTAGATGTTCTTAAAGTAAAGATAAATGGTATTGAGAGGGATGTACTGAAGACTTCAGTCGTGGATACTCTTAAATTTGCTTGGAATCACTTAGAAACCGAAGATTTACCTTACGTAAAGGAGCAAGTTCTTGATTTTTGTAAGAATCAGTCTATCAAGAACGCAATCTTAGATTCCGTGTCCTTATTAGAGGATGGTAAGTATGAAACTATTAAAAAGAATATTGATACTGCAATGAAAGCAGGTCAAGATTCTGATATTGGTCACGAATACAAGACTATGGTTACGGAAAGATACGAGGATAGCGTTCGTAATGTCGTATCTACTGGTTGGGATGTCGTTGATGAAATCACTCAAGGTGGGTTTGGTAAAGGTGAATTAATCCTATTCGCAGCTCCTCCCGGAATTGGTAAGTCTTGGGCTTTGGTTAACATTGGGGCTAATGCTATGAAAAAAGGTAAAACTGTGGCTCATTATACTTTGGAATTGAACGAAGGATATACTGGTCAGAGATATGATGCCGTTTTGAGTGGTGTTGCTGTCGCTAATCTAAAGTATAATATGGAAGATGTTGAGAAGGTAGTCCAAAACACACCAGGTGACTTAGTAATTAAACATTATCCTACTAAAACGGCAAGTGTGACTTCATTGAAGGCACATATGGATAAGATGATACTTCAAGGTAAGAAGCCCGATTTAGTTATTGTGGATTACGCTGACCTTTTACGAGGACCAAAAAAAGAAAAGAGACACGAAGAGCTGGAAGAAATCATCGAAGACCTTAGAGGTATGGCTGGTGAGTATGACGTTCCAGTATTCACAGCATCTCAGATTAATAGAAGTGGTGCAGAAGATGACATCATTACAGGTACTAAGATTGCTGGGTCATTCTCCAAGATGATGACTGCTGATTTTGTGGTATCATTATCTCGTAAGATTGAAGATAAACTCGCTGGAACTGGTAGATGGCACGTAATTAAGAATCGCTTTGGTCCTGATGGGATGACGTTCCCATCTAAAGCAAACTTCTCAACTGGTCAAATTCACATCTATAATGAGGACTCTATAAATGGTAGACAAACCAAAAAAGATATGAAACAAGGGGAGAGTTTAGTAAGAAAAGAATTAGCTCAAAAATATAAAGAAATGAGTGGTGATATTGGTTTTTAGAGACTATATATAACCACCCCAATTAACATAATGTCTAACAATTTAAAAAGGAGAACCCTATGGGTCTATTTGATAATCGCGTACCTTTTAAACCATTTGAATATCCAGAATATTACACCGAAGGTTGGTTAAAACAAGCACAAGCATTTTGGTTACATACCGAAATACCAATGCAAGGTGATATTAAGGATTGGAATGAAAATTTGTCACTCGAAGAAAAGAACTTGGTAGGTAATATCCTATTAGGGTTTGCTCAAACGGAATGTGCAGTCTCCGATTATTGGACAGGTTGGGTTACCGAGTGGTTTCCTAAACACGAAATCAAACAAATGGCAATGATGTTTGGTTCACAAGAAACTATTCATGCAACTGCATACTCATACTTGAACGAGTCGTTGGGATTGGAAGATTTCGAAGCATTCCTACACGAACCAGCAACTGCTGATAGATTTGAGAATCTTGCTAACATTGAAAATAACTATACTTGGGAAGACCTCAAGGAGAATCCAGATGCAAGAAGAGAAGTGGCAAGGTCACTCGCAATCTTCTCAGCATTTACTGAAGGTGTGGCTTTATACTCCTCATTTGCAGTTCTATTCTCATTTCAAATGAGAAATATGTTGAAGGGCATTGGGCAACAAATGAAATGGTCAGTACGAGATGAATCACTACACTCGAAAATGGGGTGTCAACTCTTCAGACATATGTGTGAAGAATATCCAGAGTTGAAGATAGAAGCAAAAGATGCAGTTGAAGACGCTGCAGAGATTATGTTGGATTTGGAATTAAAATACATCGATAAGATGTTTGAAATGGGTGACTTAGAAAACCTCAAGAAGGTAGACCTCATTAACTTTATTAAAAGTAGAGTAAATAGTAAGTACAACGAATTAGGTTATGAAGGTAGATTATTTGAATACGATGAAACTTCTGCAAATGGGTTAGATTGGTTCGCACATTTGACTGGGGGAACAACCCATACCGATTTCTTCGCAGTAAGGCCTACTGATTATAGTAAGGCAAATGAGGGTGAAGATTGGAATGATATATTTTAATTAGTTATGAAAAATTACGGAGAAGAATTAGGTTGGGAGTTAGGAGTTGACTTTCCAACTTGGGCAAATACTGAGATTTATGTAAAAACAATCTCAAAGGGATACTTACTCGCAGGAGAAGTTCCAAAAGACGCATATTGGAGAGTTGCTACTGCATCAGCACGAAGATTGAAGAAACCACAATTGGCATCAAAGTTCTTTGATTACATTTGGAGAGGTTGGTTGAACCTTGCATCACCAGTACTATCAAATATGGGTACTGATAGAGGTCTACCCATCTCGTGTTTCGGAATTGATGTAGCAGACTCAATCCAAGATATTGGTACAAAAAATCTTGAGTTGATGTTGTTGGCAAAGCATGGTGGTGGTGTTGGTATTGGTATCAACCAAATCAGACCAGCTGGAAAGCCGATTACGGACAATGGTACATCAGATGGTGTTGTACCATTCGCTAAAATCTACGATTCAACTATCCTTGCTACCAATCAAGGTGCAGTTCGTAGAGGCGCTGCGTCTGTAAATCTAAACATCGAGCACGAGGACTTTGATGAGTGGATTGAAATTCGTGAACCAAAGGGTGATGTCAATAGACAATGTTTGAATCTACACCAAGCAGTAATTGTTGGTGATAAGTTTATGAGGCAACTCGAAGAGGGTGATGCTGAAGCAAGACGCCGGTGGGGTAAAGTACTCCAAAAACGAAAAGCAACTGGTGAACCTTATATTATGTATAAAGGTAATGTAAACAAAGCAAATCCAGAAGCATATAAACAAAACTCATTGAAGGTCTTTATGACTAACATTTGTAGTGAGATTGTACTTCATACTGACGAGTCCCATTCGTTTGTATGTTGTCTATCATCGGTTAACTTAGCTAAGTATGATGAGTGGAAGGATACTGACCTTATTTACACCGCAACATGGTTCTTAGATGGTGTACTCGAAGAGTTCATTCAGAGAGCAAAGAATATGAGAGGTTTTGAGAACTCAGTCCGTTCAGCAGAGAAGGGTAGAGCACTTGGTTTAGGTGTTCTTGGGTGGCACACATACCTACAACAAAATGGTATGTCATTTGAAGGCCTTCCATCTCAATTCGAAACTCGTAAGATATTCTCTCAAATCAAAATTGAGTCTGAACGGGCATCTCGTGATTTGGCTCAAGAATATGGAGAACCACTATGGTGTATTGGAACTGGTATGAGAAATACTCACTTGAGGGCTATTGCACCAACGGTATCCAACTCCAAATTGAGTGGTAATGTATCTGCAGGTATCGAACCTTGGGCCGCAAACGTATTTACTGAACAAACCGCAAAGGGTACTTTTATTCGTAAGAACAATGAATTAGAACGTGCTCTTCGTAAGATGGGTATGAATAACAAAGATACTTGGAATCAAATCCTCGAAGATGGTGGGTCTGTGCAGGGGTTAGATGGATTAGATAGTTGGGGTTATGTAGATGGTAAGTTATTACCTAAAGATAAGATTGACCCACTAACAATCGAAAACAATCAAGTTGATTGGCCAAAGGATGTATTTAAGACATTCAAAGAAATCAACCAATTGGAGTTAGTAAAACAGGCTGGTGTTAGACAACAATATATCGACCAATCCGTATCACTTAACTTAGCATTCCCATCACAAGCATCGCCAAAATGGATTAATCAAGTTCATCTTGAGGCTTGGAAACAAGGAATTAAAACTCTCTATTATATGAGAACAGAGTCGGTACTTCGTGGAGACATCGCAACTCGTGCCACCGACCCTGATTGTGTATCTTGCGATGGTTAAATTATTATGAAACAATATATATACTTTTCAGCACCTTGGTGTGGACCTTGCAGAATGTTAGGACCAGTTATGGAACGAGTGAATGCCACTATTCCAGTTCAAAAGGTAAACATTGAAGAACAATCTGCATTGGCACAACAATACAATGTAAGAAGTATCCCGACGGTAGTTCTATTAGAGAATGGTAACGAGATTAAACGAATTGTAGGAGCAAAATCAGAATCAGAATATTTAAACGTATAAGTTATGAAAAATAGTAAAATATGTCTAAATGGTATGGTTGGTAGTGAGGAAGCTACCATCCAACGAATGTTAGACTCGGTTGTAGATTATATTGATTATTATGTAATTCAATGTAATGGTAAAGACAAAACTCAAGAGATTATTGATAGTTTTTTTAAATCAAAGGGTGTTCCTGGCTTTACTTATTATGTAGATTGGAACTTTCCTGGTTGGAATCGTGACCATACTTTACAAGAGTGTTTGAAAGCAGACCACGGGTGTGATTGGATTCTGAGAATGGACGCAGATGAACAATTAAAAGTGGATGATGATTTTGATTGGAGTATATTAAACGATACATCGGTGGAATCTTGGAATATTGTAGCAGACCCTGGAAATTCATTATATTTCCGTACTTGGATGTGGAACGCAAATCTACCTTGGTTCTTCCAACACGACAAAAGACACGAAACGATACATTTACCAAATCGTGGTGAGGGTTTCCAAAGACTAAATCTACCTAAATCATTCAGACACATCATTACTAATGATGGTGATACTTGGATGGCACCAATGAAGTTTATTACCGATGGGCTGACCCTTGAACTTGATAAAGTACCAACAAGACTTGTACTTGAAGATTATTATCACCTATGGTACATCGCAAAATCATACCACGATGGATATCGTGATATTGATAATCTACCATTTGGTAAAGCCCACTCAGATGAGTATGCTCGTAGAGTAATATTTTATTATACTCAATATTTAAATAAAACGCATGATTTTGAAAGCAGACAACACTCTAAGTACGTTGATGATATGGGTTACTATGCTTGTATTTTGATTTCGGAAGCATATGATTGGATTGGTGATGTTGATAACGCATTACACTACTTGAAGACTGCAACCACTTTTAATTCTCGTAGAAACGAACACTACGTCAAACTGGCACAATTGTATCAAAGATTGGAACAATGGGAAAATATGGTTCACGTTACTGGAATGCTCGTTAATCCACAAAGAACCAATCCATTTCCTGAGTTTTCATTCTTGATAGAAAACTCCGCATATTGTGATACTGGTAACTTTTGTAACGAACTACACGAAATTGCATTAAATGGACTCAACTCGTAAATACGATTATATTATTGTTGGTGCTGGGTTTTTTGGAGCAATCTGCGCTCACGAATTAAAAAAAGCCGGTAAACGGGTTGCTGTTTTAGAGAAACGAGACCACATTGGTGGAAATACTTACACCGAAGAGAAAGATGGAGTGCATATTCACAAATATGGTGCCCATATCTTTCATACCAATAATAAAGATGTTTGGAATTATGTAAATCAGTTTGCAGAGTTCAGACAATATGCTCATAGTGTCATTGCTAACTATAAAGGTAAGATTTACACCCTACCATTTAATATGAATACATTCAATCAAATGTGGGGAGTAACTACACCTCATGACGCAAAGAAAAAGATTGAAGAACAGCGATATGATGGTAAGATAACCAATTTGGAAGAACAAGCTCTTTCGCTCGTTGGTAAGGATATCTACGAACGGCTGATTAAGGGTTATACTGAAAAACAATGGAGAAAACCTGCGACTGAACTACCAGCATCAATCATAAAACGACTGCCTGTTAGATTTACCTACAACAACAACTATTTCAACGATAAATACCAAGGTATTCCAATAGGTGGATACACTCAGATATTTGAAAAAATGTTGGATGGTATTGATGTAAAATTAGGCGTTGACTACCTTTCCGAAAAGGACAAGTGGGATGTAATGGCTGATACGGTAATTTACACAGGCCCAATCGATAAATACTTTGACTATCAATTTGGTGATTTAGAATACAAATCAGTTTGTTGGGACACGATGAAGATTAATAGTGACAATTACCAAGGATGTGCTGTGATGAATTACACCGATGATTCCTCATTTACTCGTATTATTGAACACAAATACTTTGATGACCAAAATCAAAAAGTAACGTGGGTTAGTATGGAGTTCCCACAAGAGTATAAGAGGGGTATTGAACCATTTTATCCGGTGAATGATGAAGCAAACAACGAAAAGTATCGTAAGTACAAAAAACTCGCAGATAATGACAAAGTAATATTTGGCGGCAGACTCGCAGAGTACAAATATTACGATATGCACCAAGTAGTGGCCTCTGCGTTAAATAAAGTTACTAAAATCTTGGAAAATGAATAATAATTTTGTATATTAGTGAAAAGATTTAGAATGGCTTTAAGAGGAGAATCACATCCACAACATAAACTTACGGAAAACCAAGTAAGGTCTATCCGTAAGTTGTGGGCTGTCGGACATCGAAACATCAGAGTATTAGCCCAAAACAATGGTGTATCACCTACCAACATTCGTAAGATTGTAAAAGGTGAAACTTGGACACATATTCTTTTTGGAGAATTTAATGATTATCAATGAAAGTAGAAGGTAGAGTTTATACCGATACATCAAAACTGTCAGTAAGACCTATATCCAAGTCGGTTGCAAAGGATATAATTGTAGCAAACCATTATTCCCACGCGTGGACTAAGGTATCTTACTCATTTGGATTATATGTTGAAGATAACTCTCACCAATTCTTTGAATCTACCGACAAACTAATTGGGGTTGCCTGTTATGGTGACCCCATTGGTAGACTTACCGGCCAATCCATCTCTGAGATAATCAAACGAGACGAGGTTTTGGAATTGGTAAGATTGTTTGTATTTGATGACCACGGACATAACATCGAGAGTTGGTTCTTAGGTCAGACATTCGAGTGGTTACGTAAGAACTCACCAAAGATAAAAGCACTGATATCATACTCAGACCCAAAGGAAGGACACGCTGGCACAATCTATCAGGCTACCAATTGGATATACCAAGGTAACAAACTTAGATACAACGATTCATGGGGGTTCAAGTTTGAAGAAGATGGTGAGTGGATTCATGGTCGAACAATATTCCCTCAATATGGTACAAATGAACCTGCTAAGATACAAGAAATGGTAGACAAACCATTTTGGATTAGAAAAGAACCAAGAAAGCATAGATACGTTTATGTACTTGCAAAAGGTGGAGTTAGAAGAAAGATTCTAAAGAATCTCAAACACCCACCATTCCCATATCCAAAAGGTGGTGATACTGAAGAAATGGAAATCCTAAAATTAGACCCAATTGAAAGAGGAGAATAAACACTATGTAGACACCTCACGTGTTACGATTCGTGAGATTGGTAAGGCTACTGCAAAAGAGATGATAGTAACATATCATTACTCTCACGCATGGACTATGTGTAGATATGCATTGGGTGTATTCTATAAGACTGATGAAAAGGACATTTTAGGTAACGAAGAGCAGTTGATTGGATGTTTGGTCTATGGGTATCCAGTAGGTAGGTCAGCAATCAAGTCGGTTATCGATGGATTAGAGAAAGACCAATGTTTGGAGTTGACACGATTGTTTATACACGATGGGTATGGGTCTAATATCGAGTCATACGCTATGGGTCAGTCCTTTCAATGGATTAAAGAGAATGCTCCTAATATCAAGATGTTACTCAGTTACGCTGACCCCGAACAATTACACTTAGGTGGTATCTATCAAGCTACAAATTGGTTGTATCAAGATTGTCGTGATATTCAACTGATGCCAAACTACTCGATATCACTTACATCTAACCCTTACAAATGGATACATTCAAGAACTGTATTCTCACGATGGGGGTCTCATAACTTAGAACATCTCAAAACCGAAATGGGTAAAGAGAACATCAAAGAGTTTTGGAGAAAGAAAGAGTCACCTAAACATAGGTACATCCAAGTGTTAGGTCAGAACAAATCAGAGAAACGGAAGCTAACCAAACAACTTAAACATAAGGTTAGTCCGTATCCTAAGAATCCAGAGGAGTTCATAGCTCCAGTAGAACGACACGAAACTTACGAGCCAGAAAATAAAGTAAGTTTTTGGTAAGTTTAACAATATCTTAACATTATAATTTGGTAGTTTAAGAAAATTGTTGTATATTAGTACTGTTAGTGAATGAGTCATTAACATTAAAACAATAATAATTTCAAAAAAGGTAAAATTATGTTACAATTAACAGAGTCGCCAATGACCGGGCGATTAAAAAAAGGTCACTCTGAATCGATTAGTACAAAGGTAAAATTCTCAACGGGAGATTATCAGACAGTTTCGTATCCAAGTATCTCAAATGGATTACCAAATGGTAATATGAAGATAGAAATGCAAAAGATTGGTTCTATGGAAGATGGTGGTCGTTCTCGTAACAAGGATGGGAGTGATTGGAGTGATTCTGAAAAGAAACTAATTTATTCAAAAGTCCCAACTGCACACATTGACCATTTGGGTAATGTATATCCATCCAAAAAAGAAATGAGAGTTGGAGTATCACCTATTGAATCAATTCGTACATTTGTAAAATTTCAATCTATTGTAGAAGAATTACAATGGCAATCTGAAATATACACTATGGAAGATGCTGAAAGAGATGGGTTTGCATATGGGTATCCTATGCAAACGGAAACCCCTTGGATTGAAGAAGGTGATTTGGATAATTCAAAAAATAATCGTATATTTGTTAACCAATAAGAAATGAAAGATATGAACGAAATGACTAAATTTGAAAAGTGGTTGAAAGAAAAGTATCTACTATGGACTTCAGACACCACAAAATACGAAGACCGAGTTTCTAACTTTTCAATATCACCAAAAGAGTTACAAGACATTTGGTTAAATAAAGACCAGAGTCGTGAAGTAGAGACTATTGCTGAAACTGATATTAAACCTACTATAAAAAATAGTATATCAAACCGACCACCAAATTATAGTAATATAAGTAAACGGAAACAAAAAATATCCTATTTGTTAGGAGCTATTTCATACGTTCGTGACTATAACCAACTTGCAGTATCTTTGATTATTAAAGAAAAGGGTAAGTTGAACTTTGACAACTTGTTAGCGAAAGATAGGGGTACATTTAACTTCTATATGACCAAAATGAATGAAAAACAAACTATTCCCTTTTGGAAGGATATTGTTAACTTAAACAATCAGTTTGAGAAGAACAATCGTATGAAGCAGATTTTGAGTCGTATTGAAGAACTTATAGGCAAGGGTATTGAATTTAGTGTTCGAGAAGCAGTTCCAAGTTCGTTGCTAAATGAATGGGAATCTGATGAAGAAATGATTTCTATCCGAATGAAGTATGAAACATACTCAAATCATAGTGGTGAGATGGATAGAATGAATAACAACCCAAATCCTTGGGTAGAGCATAACCACATTATGAACAATACACTTGTTCCTATGGTATATGAATATCCGAATGTGTATAAAGAGGAAACTCTCAATAAAGCATATGATTTAGTTTGTAAATACCCATTGTTTTCAGGTAGTAACAAACTTTGTATGACATCAATACCAAACTCTACTGTTGAGGAAAGTGAAGGTTTCATTCCGTGGATGTTCCATTCTCTAACTTATGGTAAACTAACACCATTAGAGATTGTATCAACCATATCTCGTGGAACTGAAACCAATACTAAAACAAAATCTAAACATTATAAACTTGCCTTTGAAGCTAAAGATAAATTTTTAGATGAGTTCACTACATCATTGGAGTTTATGAATACCATCGCAAATCACCCTATGGTGTCTTCGTGGGTTACTGAGTATAATGACTATGTTGAAGTTAACTATCCAAATAAACGAAAGACTCCGACTAACATTAAAGATATACGAATTTCGAAGTGGGATACATTCTTTACAGTAGTAGTTAGTATTAAGGATATTCAAACGACAACCAAACGGAATGGTAAAGAACGATTGAATGGTATTACAGACAAGTTTTTTAAATCAGCTATTGAGGCTTTATCCGATGTAAACCTAATGAAAGAGTTAGCTGATACTAATGGTGGACTTACAACTCGTTTTGAATTATTCTGGGAGAAGATTTCACTAAAAACGATAGATAAGTTAAACTTGGCTGAGCAAGGTCAATTTGATGTGACCAACCTACACCATATTTTAAAAACAAATTTGGTAGACGCTGGTATGTGGGGTAACGCTTTAGAAATTTATGACCGAAAGTCATCAACGGAATTTGAATTGATTGATATTTCTGACTTCAAAAATCTACAAGAGGGTCACTTGATACCAACGGGTAATATCACATATGGTAACATTGTGTTACAACCAAAAGGTGATAATAAATTCAATAATAATCACCCTATCAAAAGTATTAGTAAATATATTGATGAGTATATGTTAGAGCTTAATGAGTTCTTTGAAAACTCACCAATCACTCAAAACCCATTAGCCGTTCTTCGTACAAAAGAAGTACTGAAGAGTTGGGTTAAACAACAAGAATATACAGCATAATATGAGAGTATTAGTAATACCAAATTATACAAACTTTGGGGCTGTTAAGGACATCAATAGGGATTCGTTCCTATTGGTGTTTAAGTCCTTTATAGAGAATACTGAAATAGGTAAAGAATGGGAGTGGGTTTTACCATATCCTGACTTTAGTAATCATCCCGGCATCATCAATAAATTTGAACATCCAAATGTTGAGTTGATATCAATGGATGGTTTAGATTGCTTTCCACCTAAAATGAGGGTAGACTATCCACATAAGTTCTTCAATAGACTCATTGAAAAATACAATGGTGAATTCAACTTGATTTGGAGTCATCTGCCTGAATGGACCAATGAGTTTAAGGTCAGTCGTATCTATAATAAGTCACAACCTATAATCGGATATTCTCATTGGTGGGAAATAAAAGATAATGGTGCTAGAGATACCAATTCGTTTTTTAGAAATGTAAATGGTATGTTGCAAATGAAAGTTTGTGGTGTAAATTCACAATGGGTAAAAGACTTAGTGATTAAACGTGCATCTGAAATATTCCAACCACATATCATTGATAAGTTAGAGAATATTATCCAGCCGTGGTATTTGGGATGTGATTCAGCTACTCCAACATCTACTTATGAACCAAAGACCATTTTATTCAACCATAGATGGGGTGTGTATACTGGTGCTGAGTGGTTCTTTGAAGCTATGGATGAGTTATGGGAAACGCGTAAAGATTTTCAAGTGTGGTCTTCTTTAAAAGATATGGATAAACCATACGCTAAATACATTGGTCACGCTGATAGAAACGTATATATGAATCAAATGTCTAAAGCACATTTTGGTGTAGGTACATTCCAAGGGTATTCAGCTTGGTCTATGTCTGCTACTGATGGTTTATCTCGTGGAGTTCCATATTTACTTCCAAATGAGTTTTGTTATCCCGAAATGGTTGGAAATGATTATCCACTACTTTACAATGGTAAAGAAGAATTCAAAGAAATGGTTGTTAAGTTATTGGATGGTGATATTGAACGACCTGATGTAACTCATATTGCAGAATCTCTATTATGGGAACATCAACTAAAGAGTTGGAAGATTGAAGAAAACTTTGTTAATACTGCTAGAAAAGACTTTAATTAATGTATCAAAATGTATACTTCGAAAAAGAAAATAATCTCATCCATTGTTGGGATGATGAGAAAGGGTACTTCACATCTAAATACCGTAGATATGCTTACGTTAGAGATGGTAATGGTGCTCACACTTCTATTCACGGAGAGCGTCTTAAAAAGATAAACTTTTGGAAACAAGATGAAGGTCTTGAGCTATACGAAAGTGATGTAAACGAGATGACACGATTTCTGATTGACCAATATGGTGATTCAGATGAGGTATCGACTGGACATACTGTACTTACCTTTGATATTGAGGTAGAGATGAATAGTGGTCTACCCGATACAAATGAAGCTAAGAATGCTATGACTTCAGTCGCAGGTCACGATTCGGTGAGTGGTGATTACTTTGTATATGTTGTAAACAAAGGTGAAAAGATTAATAAGACCATCAAAGGTGCTACGGTAGAATCGTTTGATACTGAAGAGGGTATGTTAGTTGCATTCCTAAACAAATGGAAAGAAGTCAACCCAACTATTATTACTGGTTGGAACATTGACTTCTTTGATGTCACGTATCTATACAATCGAATGAAGAGAGTGTTGGGTGAGTCTATGGCAAACCAACTATCACCGATTGGTAAAGTTCATTGGAATAAGTATCGTAATCGTTATTTGATTGCTGGTGTGTCTGCATTGGACTACATCGCTCTATTTAAGAACTTTACATATACCGAATACCCAAACTACCGATTAGACACTATTGCTAATTTGGAGTTGGGTAGAGGTAAGATTGAGTATGAGGGTAACCTTGACCAATTGTTCAGAGATGACTTAGAGAAGTTTATTGAGTACAACTTAGTAGATGTTGAGTTAGTTGTGGATATGGACAAGAAACTTCAGTTCATTGACTTAGCTAGAGCAATATGTCACGCAGGTCACGTATTCTATGAAGACTTCTTATTCTCATCAAAATGGTTAGAGGGTGCAATGTTAACATTCCTACGTAGGAGTGGTCGTGTTGCTCCAAACAAACCAAGACGAAGAGCACGTAATGATGATGGTACTGAGGCTGAAGGTAAGTTTACTGGAGCATATGTAAAAGAACCTAAACCTGGTCTTTACAAATGGGTATATGATTTGGATTTAACATCACTATATCCATCTATTATTATGACCATCAACATCTCACCAGAGACAAAGATTGGTAAGTTAAAGAACTATGTGGCTGAAGACCATATGAAGGGTAAGATTGAAACATATTCAATTATCGATGACGATGGTAATGAGTTTCCCCCATTGGCTAAAGATAAGTTTATGGACTTTATCGAAAAGTCAAACTACTCAGTCGCTGCTAATGGTGTTCTTTATCGTAGAGATAAGGTAGGTGTGATTCCTGAGATTCTTAATGTTTGGTTTGACAAACGTGTGGAATACAAAGACCTTATGAAGAAATATGGTAAGGAAGGTAATGATGAGTTGTATAAGTTCTACTCTCAACGTCAGTTGGTACAAAAGATTATGTTGAACTCCTTATATGGGGTACTTGGTCTACCATCATTCCGATTCTATGATGTGGATAATGCTGAGGCAACCACAATCACAGGTCAGACTGTAATTAAGACTACCGAGTTTATTGCTAACCAATACTACACAAAGAACATTGGTAAGGAAGCAGATTACAATGTGTATACTGATACGGATTCCGTATTCTATCAGGCAGCTCCGCTTGTAAAAGCTCGTAACCCTGAGATTGACGAGAACTCAGATGAACAAATGATTCCAGCAATTCTATCAGTTGCAAAAGAGGTTGAAGAACACATAAATAATGTTTATGACCAGATGGCATTTAAATTGTTCAACGTAGACACTCACCGATTCGACATCAAACAAGAGACTATCGCTAAGGGTGGTTTTTGGGTATCGAAGAAGAGATACGCTCAATGGATTATCAATGATAATACCGTTGATTGTGATAAGCTGGATGTGAAGGGGCTAGATGTAAAACGTTCATCATTCCCAGTATACTTTAAAGAGGTAATGTCTACTGTACTGATGGATATCCTAAAGGATGAGGACAAGAAGAAGTTGGACGATAAAATCCTAAACTATAAGGATGGGATGACTAACCAACCATTTGTAAATATTGCAAAGAACTCGGCTGTAAAGGATATGTCTAAGTATAGGTTTAAGGACCAAGCACTTGGTGAGTTTATGAAGGGGACACCTGCTCACGTAAAGGCTGCACTTACTTATAATCAATTGTTGAAGAAGTTTAACGCTCCTTACAAATATGAACCAATGAAAGATGGTGATAAAATCAAATGGGTATATCTAAAGAAAAATCCACTGGGACTTCAGACTACCGCATTTACTGGTCACTCAGACCCACCTGAGATAAACGCATTTATCGAACAATACATTGACTATGATTTGATTTGGGAGAAAGAGTTGAACAATAAGTTGGATGACTTCTACAAAGCAATGGATTGGGAGAAGCCAAATCCGAATCTGGCTGCTGCAGCACAATTCTTTTCATTTTAATTTGGAAAGTAAGAATAAATTTCGTATATTAGTAAAACAAATAACAATTAAGAACTATGAAAAAGAACTCGTTAGAAGGTTTTATCGCCCGTTATAACTTGGGTGGTGAGGTTGAGAGTGTAAAAATCAACTCAACCAATGATGGAATGTCAGTTTCCTTTATCTCTGATGACAAAACCCTATTGGGTACGGTCACATCTGAAGAGGCTGAATTTCCAAATGGTGAGTATGGTGTGTACACTACCTCACAACTAAAAGGACTACTTGGTGTATTGGGTAGTCAAATGGATGTAAAAGAAGGTACGGCTGCATTGGTATTCTCGGATACTAAAACTTCAGTTAACTATATGTTGGCTGACTTGTCAGTAATTCCAGTAGTACCTGAATTAAAAGCACTTCCACCATTTACATCTACTGTAACTATGGATGGTGACTTCATCGCTACATTTAGTAAAGCTAAAGGTGCTATGAGTGATTCAGACACATTTACATTTACGTGTAAGGAGAACAAAGGTGAGGTAATCTTAGGTTACTCTAAAATCAACTCAAACCGAATCTCTATCAACGTTGAATGTACGTGTGATGGTGATGTTGAACCAATCTCATTCTCAGCTAAGTACTTGAAAGAAATCTTAGGTGCAAATCGTGGTGCTAAGTCATCTTCTTTGAAGATTTCACCACAAGGTCTTGCCCACGTTTCATTCGAACACGATGGGTTTAAATCGGATTATTATCTTGTAGAGATTAAGTAATATGCAGTTTTGGGACACGGAACCAGCGAAGCCTGTATTTGACTACGATGTAGAGAAAAAGAAGTTCATTGAAAATATGGACTATCTTTCCTCTATGTCAGTTGAAGAGCAGACGCTTTATAAAAAGTGGGATGAGTGGAATTCAGACCTACCAACATCAATGAAACGGAAAGCCGCAATGGCTCAGTATATTGACCAATTGTGGTCACCTACTGATATTATGAATAAGGAACAAACAATCCAAGAGATTGAGGACCTTGAACCATACGTTGAGATTGTAGAAGATTCCAAAGAATCCACTCGTTGGACTGAAATCCGTAAACTAATTCATACGATGTCATTTACAGCAAATCCTGGTCGTAACGTTAAGTTATACATTAAGGATAGAGTAAGTGGTAAGTTGTTAGGGTTGGTTTCGTTGGGTTCTGATGTCACTTCATTGGGAGTTAGAGATACCTACATTGGGTGGTCAAAGGACAACAAATTCAAAGATGGTCGATTGAACCACACCACAATCGCAAGTACCATTGTGTGTACTCAACCATTAGGTTACAATTTCTTAGGTGGTAAGTTAGTTGCTTGTATGACTACATCTCCAATCGTTCGTAAACATTGGAAAGAAAAGTATGGTCAAGAGCTAATAGCAGTCGGAACTACCTCTTTGTATGGTATCCACTCTCAATACAATGGAATCCCTCACTTCAAAACATTAGGTGAGTCTGCTGGTAAAGTTTCTACCAAACCAGATGATTCAGTATACGATGTGTGGCACCAATGGATTAAGGAAAATAAGTCTGATGAGTATGATAAACACACCACTCAGAAAGATGGAATTGCTGGACCAGTATCAGGTGTAAAGCAACGTATCCTTACACTCATATTCAAAGAATTGGGTATCAAGCAAAGTCAGTATATGCACGGATTCAAACGAGGTGTATACTTCGCTATGTTGTATGATAATGGAAATGAGTTTCTTCGTAATGAGATTGACGAAAGTGAATTGAAGCTAAAGAAGAAGTTTGAGGAAGGTGACGATTATACTATGAGGTGGTGGAAGAAGAAGGCTATTAAACGATACTCTAAACTATTTGATGAGGGTCGTATTAAGCCAGAACCATTATTTTATCTTGACATCATTGGTATGTCTTGGGAAGAAGCAAAAAAACAATACTTAAAAGAAGTAGGACGATGAGTAATTCACTATGGGTTGAGAAGTATCGACCAGACACATTAGAAGGTTATGTGGGTAACGACCATATCCTTGAGAAGGTAAAGATTTACATCGAGAACGATGATGTACCACACCTATTACTTTATGGAGTAGCAGGTACTGGTAAAACCACTCTCGCTAAAATCATTACAAACCAAATTGATTGTGATGTTATGTACATCAACGCTTCGGATGAAAACTCGGTTGATGCAGTTCGTGATAAGATTCGTGGGTTCGCATCATCTATGGGATTCCGTAAGTGGAAAGTTGTAATCTTAGACGAGTCTGATTATTTGACACCAAACGCACAAGCAGCACTCCGTAACTTAATGGAGACTTTCAGTAAATCAACACGATTCATATTAACGTGTAATTACGTGGAGAAGGTAATTGACCCTATCCAATCACGTTGTCAGACATTTGCAATCACACCCCCATCTAAGAAGGAAGTTGCAAAGAGACTGCATCAAATCTTAACTGAAGAAGGTGTTGACTTTAAGACTGAAGAATTGGCAGTATTGGTAAATAGTGGGTATCCCGATATTCGTAGAGTCCTCAACGCAGCACAACGACAAGTTGTTAAGGGCCAGTTGAAGATTGATTCTACCTCTACAATTCAAGCAAATTATGCCGATGACATAGTTGAGGTATTGTGTTGGGATAACGACATTAAAGATAAGTTTACTAAAATCAGACAAATCATTGCTGATTCTAAAGTTAAAGACTTTACACCGCTATATAGAACTCTATACGATAGGGTAGATACTTATGCAAGTGGTAAAGTGGGTCAGACCATCTTAAACATCGCAGATGGTCAATATAAAGACTCAATGGTAGTTGATAAGGAAATCAACGTAATGGCGATGATGTTAAATATATTAATAACAATAGGAAAGTAAATTATGGCAAATTCAAACGAATTATTCGAACAAATGACCGAGCTATTTGCAGACTTTACTGAGTCTCACAATGGAACAACTAAGAAATCATCTACCCAAGCTAGAAAAGCAATTGGTGAGTTGAAGAAATTAGTTACTGAGTATCGTAAGGCTTCGGTAGAAGAAAACAAGTAAGTTATGGCTAAGAAAAAAGGTAAAATCGTAGAGATGGGTCAGCCGGCTCAATCTCCACAAATGAATTTGGATGTTACAAAACTAAAGAATGTAACGTGTCCTCAATGTGATGGTATTTTCTTTGATGAACTACAAATGTTCAAAGAGGTATCAGCAATGCAATCTCCAAATGGTCAACCATCGATGTTACCAATCCCAGTTGTTGTATGTAATAATTGTGGTACAGTACATCCTAAGTTTACACCAAAAGAGTTATTTGAAGATGTCTCAACCGAAGAAAAGTAAGACATTATTTCAACATCTTTCGGGTATCAAGGAGCAGAAAGCTTCTTGGGAGTCTCTATCGGTTATGGATAGAAAGAGTTTCGAACCATATATGGTGAATAGATTTTTGTCTATGAATATGGGACTCCTTGAGCTGGTCAATGAACTACAAAAGTACACCATTGGTCAGCTCTCTCCGAGGGATGTTTACAAGTTATATTTGGATGTTTTACCTAAGAAAAAGTCATTCGACAAGTATATCAAAGGTAGTAAGGAATCTAAACATCACAATATGGTAGTGGATTATCTATCAATGTACTTTGAAGTATCAAAAAGAGAGGTTTTAGATTACCTTGAAATCCTATCAAAGGATGAAGTTACCAACATTATCCAAAAGTTTGGAGTAGATAAAAAAGATATTAAGAAATGGCTGAAGTAATAAGAGAAGCAAAAAACAAAGTAGAGTGGGTTAAGGAAGAGGAACGGCCAATCTATGAAACTGGAGTTCAACAATCCGCACGAACATATTGTGAAGAGACTTATCCTGAAATGATGGAAGAGTACAAACGGATTATGTGGGAACAATATGAAACTTTTTGTAAGAAACAACGTAACTATGGGCCAGGTAACATCTCGGTTGGAACTCCGTTAGAAACAAAGGATGATGTGAAATTGTCACTAACTGGATTGTGGTTCAGAATGAATGATAAGGTGCAGAGACTAAAACAACTCGTAGTATTGGGCCAGCCAGATGAGGTTGGTGAGTCACTACAAGATACCTACGCTGACCTTTCTGTATATGGTATCATCGCCCAATTAGTCCAAAACGGAAAATGGGCTAAATAATAACAATTTCTTAACATAAGAATTTGGTAGTTTACGATATATTTCGTATATTAGTATAAGAAAAGTAAGAGTATATGAAGAAGTCCGTAGTATCAAACATATTTAATTTTCCAGTTCACGAAGAGAAACAAGGTGACTCTAAGATTTCCTATTCTCAGTACACGATGTGGGCTAATTGTCCTAAACAATGGAAATTGACCTATATGGATGGTCACAAAGACTTTGACCCATCCATCCACCTTGTATTTGGTACTGCAATGCACGAGACTCTACAAGAATGGTTACAAGTCCTATACAAAGATGGGCCTACTGAAGCAGATAAGCTCGACTTAGGTCAGTTGTTATTAGAGTCGATGGCTGCCGAATACAAGTCAATGTCTGACAGGTATGGTAAGTTCACTACGAAAGATGAGATGAATGAGTTCTACGATGATGGTATTCAAATCATTGACTTTATCAAAAAAAATAGAACTGATTATTTTTCTACCAAGAAACTCAAGTTAGTAGGTGTCGAATTACCAATATACTATCCAACATCTAATGAGAACATTATGATGAAGGGTTTCATTGATTTGGTATTTGAAGACCAAGATGGTATCATCGAGATTTGGGACATCAAAACATCTACAAGAGGATGGAATGAGTATCAGAAGAAAGATAAAACCAAGACTGCTCAATTAGTTCTATATAAGAAGTTCTTCTCAGAACAATACGGATGGCCTATCGACAAGATTCAAGTCAGATACTTTATTGTAAAACGTAAGTTGTGGGAAGAAGCAATGTTTGCTCAGAAGAGAGTTCAAGAGTTTGTACCTGCCCACGGTAGTATTACAATGAGAAATGTATCAACATCATTCGATGATTTTATATCTAAATCATTTAACGATGATGGTTCATACAATACCGAAGGTGAGTTTCCTGCAATTGCTGGTAAGAACTCCAAGAATTGTAAGTATTGTCCATTTAAGAAGAGTGAGTTGTGTAATCGTAAGGAAAGAATTAAATCCTAATATATGAGAAAGTTATCATTACTATTATTCATTCTATTGACATCATCAACTTACGAAATCCAACCTAAGATGGAATTGGTAAGTGTACCAACTAAAGACATAACTCTTGAAGTTGAAGTTGTAGCTCCTAAACTAAATTTAGTAAAAACAACACGAAACCTCACTCCATTGGTAAACGCATTGATGTGGGTAGAGAGTAGATGTGACACATCTGCTTATTGTAAAAGGGAAGATGCAGTTGGGGTTCTTCAAATTAGACCAATTATGGTCAGAGAGGTTAACCGAATTTTACGTTTAAAAGGTTCGAGTTATACATATACATTAGAAGACCGGTGGTCAAAAGATAAATCCATCGAGATGTTTAATGTAGTTGCAAATTATTATCACGAAACAAGTTCATATGAGAAAATCGCCCGGTGTTGGAATGGTGGTCCGAAGGGACTACAAAAGAAACAAACCCAAAAGTATTGGAGAAAGGTTCAAAAAAGACTCAACCACGATGAGAATAGCACTGATAGGGAGTCCTAAGTATGAAAATCGTGGTGAAATTAAAGAACTCGTTTGGAAACTAAAACAAAAGTTTGGAGATGACCTCATACTGATTACACGTGGAAATAAAGATGGTATAGAAAAATGGGTTCGTAAGTTTACATTGGAGATGGGAGTCAAGTATATTGAATATAATCCGGCATCATCTCCAATGTCACTTTATAGTGGAATGGCAAAGGAATACTATGAGAAACCATACCACCCAACACAACCACTACATCAATACGATTGCGTGGTTAGAGGTTCAGACAAAATCTATTATTTTGGTGAAATAAAAAAGAACGAATACAATCACTTCAATAGAGTATTAATTAGAAACGGAAAAACTGCTAAATTTGTAAATTAGTAAATATTTTTGTATATTTATATTAAATAAAATAAGAGAGTTACGAATGGAATTACCAAAGCTACGAAAAGTAGACCCAAATAAACCGAAGAAGAAAAAGATTCTACTTCTATCGGATGACCTAAGATTACATAGTGGTATTGCAACTCAGTCAAAAGAGATTGTTCTTTCAACAATCCATAAGTATGATTGGGTTCAATTAGGTGCTGCACTAAAACATCCCGAACAAGGAAAGGTGTTTGATATATCAGAAGATGCTCGAAAAGAAACTGGTGTAGAAGACGCATCACTCAAGGTTTATGCATCTACTGGATATGGTTCACCTGATGTATTGAGACAACTCATAAACATCGAGAAGCCAGACGCAATCCTACACTTCACCGACCCCCGTTTTTGGAAGTGGTTGTATGATATGGAGCATGAGGTACGAGAGTTTTGTCCTATTATGTATTACAACATTTGGGACTCACTACCAGACCCAATGTGGAATGCACCATTCTACGCATCGTGTGATATGTTGATGTCTATCTCAAAACAATCTTATGGTATCAACAAGAGAACTCTTGAGAAGTATGGTATGGCAAAGGAAGATTGGGCATACAAATATATTCCACACGGAGTATCAAAGTATTTTAGACCATTACCATCTGATGACCAACCGTTAACTGAATTTAAACAAAAATTTGGATTGAACGAGTATGACTTTGTAGTGATTTGGAACAATAGAAATATTCGTAGAAAAGTGCCAGGTGATGTAATTCTCGCATTTAACGAGTTTGCTAAACAACACGAAGATGCTAAGGTATGTCTATTCTTACATACTCAGCGTAGTGATGACAATGGTACTGATTTAAATGAGGTAATCAAACACAATGGTCACTATGGTGATTATAAATTCACCGATGCAAAGTTCTCTACTGAA
>Ga0070749_10000638_pt1 | contig 23625 bp, 24 predicted proteins | sample VirMetDEL_Nov_18_FD_75180 | JGI IMG/M metagenome (GOLD analysis project Ga0070749, IMG submission 75180) | Aqueous microbial communities from the Delaware River and Bay under freshwater to marine salinity gradient to study organic matter... | ecosystem: Environmental > Aquatic > Marine >...
AGCCGCACCAGCAGCAGCGCCACCAAGACCGCTGAATATACTTTCAAGTCCCGCTGGCATACCAAAAGCCAACGCTCCAATTGCAAGGATTGCAGGGAGAAAGTCTCCGAAGTCGCTATCTTCTTCTCCCGGACGATGGTATTTGTAGCTAAATTCTTTTTGGAGGTCGAAATCTTCTGGCAACAACACTATGCCAGAGTCAGCATTGATGCCTAGTTTCTTGGCTGCATCCGCTTCGAATATCTTTGCATAGTCGCTCCGCTGATCGTTCAACCAAGTATTCTGATCCATGCCATCATGTTGCGCACCACTCATCGTGGCGACATAGCGGGTTGTGCCGTCCGCCGCTTTAATACCCCACAGATTAGGAGCTACTTGGACAGGCTTGAACGTAGGATCGAAATCAAGACTGCCATACCCTGACATTCCAAAAGTATCGGTGTCACCAAGGCTGTAGCCGATATTCTGAAAGTTACCCATAAGTGCATTTCCACCACCAACTGTCTGATACCAAGGCTGACCACCTGTATGTACTGATTGGTTCGGCCTAAAGTATATAGTGTCAGCATCGTCAATTAACTTGACCGCATTCGGGTTTGGGTTTTCCCATTGGCCTATCCCACTCTCTCCGATAGTCCACCTATAGGGATTTTCGTTCTCATAGTTATAGGTAAACACCCCGGCGTCGCCGTAATCCTTTGTCTCTGTTGTGGTTTCTGTCCACGAACTTTTCCACAAAGTCGGGTCTTTGGCAGCAGCGTCACGCCAGTAGGCTTCCCATCCCTCTGGCGCTTGGCCGGAAAGCTGCCCATTCGGGCCTTGGTACATCATTGTGGGTGCCGCCGCCCCCCAATAGCCACCTACATTATTGGCGTCCGGATACCATTGTTGAGCGCCCTCATAAGTGTACGGCGCATACTTCCACCCAGAGTAATCATTTGTTGGCATAATTTATTCCTTGGTTAAGTCCAGAAATCTGGCACTTTTGCTTTTGTTCCAATACCAGTACTTTGATAATGCAAGTCAACATAATGTAAAAACGGATCAGGAACAGACCCAGACGAAACAGTAATATCATTTGAACTCAAATAAACACGAACTAGGATAACTCCATCAACCTCAAGATCATCCGAATCTATTTGTGACCCACTAGGCGTAGTGGCAGATAACTGCACTTCTGTAATGTAATGCTGATACAGGGTAGACGCAGTTGTGCCAGAAGCAACAGTAGTGGTGACAGGTGAAGAAAAGGCCGCTTGATTATGCCCCTTCGCGTATGACACCTCTGCTCCCCAAGTTACTGTTCCTCCTGTTACTGTTCCCGCTGCTGATCCTGTTGTGGTAGTCCCATTAAGTGACCAATGAAAATGAAGATAAACATGACTTGCAGGAACATAATCATGTGGCATATGGAATTCAATAAAGCACTCTTCCGATGGATCAAACTGATACCCCCGAATACCACCTTGATAAACATTATACGAAGGATCACTAGCGCCAACACCACGAATACTAACAGCCCCAAGAAGGTCATGCCAAGGGAAAGTAGGTGTGGTGGTATCTACCTTAAAACCTGTACCTTTAGTCTTTGGAATGGCAGCATATGTAGTACTAAGTTCTAATATGTTTGTACCACCCGCATAGATATCTAGGATATCAGCACTAACCTCTGTAACATAAGTGTTTCCAGTAGCAGCTACACCATCGAAGTAGAACTTGGCTGCTGATTTCATTGCAATATCACCAGCGTTGGTAATACGCATCTGTTCAACAACAGAGGCACTTCCGTCAGGAGTTGTTCTGAATAACAACCTTCCCGGCATATCTCCTGAGCCGGGAGTACCATCAACTTCAGCAACAATCTGTGCTGCATACTGGAATGCTGATCCATCCGAACCACGGAAGGAGATATATCCAAGTGCATCACCAGAAGCTACAGCACTATGAGTACCAATCGTAGCACTCTTAGACCGAGCATAGGAGAGTTGTGGGGCAGCAGCCGCAGTAGCAGACCAACCACCCATTGCATAACCCCCGGCACCAGATACGTTGACTTCAACAAGTTCAGCACTAAGCCTAGATACAGCAGCAGTATGTCCAAGCACCAATACACCGCTATTTAACAGACGCATCTTCTCTGCTGTTGTAGTCGTGGTATTCGCAGTTGTACCCCATGCAATGTACGTTCCCTGCGCGGCATCAGTCCACGCCTCAGATGAGAACATTGTCATATAGGCGCGAGCCGCAGAAGCATAAGCCGTAGAACCATATCCTGCCGCAGCAACCGTACCTAGTGTAAGATCAGCAGTAAGAGCAGTCGGCGAAGCCCCTGTACCTTCCGCTCTACGGAAATACAACCCTTGGTTTGCACCAAACGTATCCATTACGATAGCGTTTAGTACAGCATCCGTTCCTGCAACATACATTGTACTTGCACTACCAGAGCCAAACATAGACATTCTGGTAGTAGTAAAGAGTGTGGTAAACGCAGCCGTATTTCTATGCTTGATCAATAGCTGACCATTGGACGTAAGACGCATACGCTCCGTCGAAGAGGTAGAGCCATCCGGAGTTGTCCAGAACATGATCTGTCCCGGCATGTCGCCTGAGGCTGTTGCTACTCCCAAGAGATCGTCAGCATTACCCGTAATAAACGCAGCACCTCGCCATGAACCAGAACCGTCAGCCCCATAGAAGCCAATCGTTCCTAGTCTACCCCCCGCTGCTACTAACGTATGAGTACCAATTGTGGCACTTCGACTTGCACCAAAAGAAAGGTAGCCGCCTTCTGAGGCAGTCGTAGACCAAGCAAAGGCACCAATGCCAGCATGATTGGCCGAAGTATGAACCTGTAACTTATCAGCAGTAGAGATACCGACATCGGCAGTATGCCCAATTAGCAACTGACCAGTACTCAGTAGCCGCATTCTTTCAGTAGCCGTAGTACTAGCCGCAGGAGTAGTAATGAATCTGAGATAAGTACTACTTGCTGAGTCAGTCCAAGCTGCGGCAGCGTGTATCCATAGACCGCCTTTGGCACCAGTTACATACGCAGTACTTCCATAACCACCACCAGCAACAACAAGTAACTGATCGTCAGTCTGCACGGCTGTTGGTGAAGCCGCTGTTCCTCTAGCTAGACGACCATTCAAAATAGGAGCGGCACCAGTACCCCAAGAGTCCACCAGAATTCTAGTAGAACTACTATCTGCCGAGTAAACATATACTGCTGTATCTACGTTAATCCCCGGCATCCGCGCTGCGGTATAGGCCGTAGACATTACAGTTGTATTGCCACGGTTTACAAACAACTGTCCTTGGTTGGTAATCCGCATTCTCTCTGACACAGTAGCAGCAGCATCGGGAGAAGTCCAGAAAGTAATCCGCCCCGGTGTATCACCAGACCCGCTAGTAACACTTAGCGTATCATCTATCTCTCCAAAGATCGCCGCTGGCGCTCGCCAAGTAACACCGTCAGAGCCATAAAACACTACAGCACCAAGCCGTGTGCCAGCAGCTACAAGTCCATGAGTACCAATCGTATTATTGTTACTATGCCCAAGGTTGATCCTACCACTATGTGTGGTGGTTGTTGACCAAGAGGTTGAAGACGTAAGGCTATCTGCCGAACCAGTATGAACCTGAAGTTTCTCGTTTTGAGGGCCGCTATCAGCGGTATGCCCGATTACTAAACTCCCATTCGCCAACAACCGCATACGCTCTGTAACAGTAGTACTGGCGTTAGGCGTAGTCCAGAACGTCATGTAGGTGTCTTGACTAGCATCTGTCCAAATGGCGGAAGCATATACGGCAATAGCGGCGCGACTACCTGCGCTATATGCAGTTGACCCACGCCCAAACCAGTTAAAGGAACCCATCGCATCGTTCGCCTGTAAGGCGGTTGGCGAGGCCCAGCTACCTGCTGCTCTACGAAGACTCATAACAGGAGATACTGCTCCGGCAGCATCTACAAGAACCCTTGTATTTGTATCCGAATACACATACAAGGCAGTATCAGCCCCACTACTAGGAAGCCTAGTAGTAGTGAATGTTGTCGAAAATCCGGCAGTACTACGAGCAATAGCTAAGGCTCCGGCATTAGTTATTCGAACCCGCTCGGTTAATGAAGCAGCGCCGTCCGGACTAGTATAAAAAGCAAGCCTACCCGGAACATCAGCAGAGCCACTCGTAGCACCAAGAGAGTCATCCATCTCTCCCATGATGGCCGAAGGCACTCGCCATTGTACACCGTCTGATCCCCAAAAAGCCACAATACCAAGTCGAGTCCCGGCAGCTACTAGACCGTGTGTACCAATCGTAGCATTATGACTACGACCAAGGTACAAAGCACCAGCATCAGTTGTAGTTGTTGACCAACCGTATGCCCCAATCTTACCAAATCCAGAACCTTTATGGACTTGAAGTGTATCGGTATTGGCAGACACATCAGCAGTATGCCCAATGATAAGCGCACCTGTAGGCATTAGCCGCATCTGTTCTGTTATCGTTGTGGATGCAGTTGGTGTGGTAAAGAAAACTTGATACGTTCCTTGTGCAGCATCAGTCCAAGTCTCAGCAGCATAGTAACCAATACCAACAGCAGCAGTTGATCTATATCCTGTAGAACCATAACCAGTAGCACCAACAAATCCTAAGGAATTGTCAGTAGCACTAGCTGTCTTTGCAGCCCAAGTACCGCTGGCGTGTCTAAAAGTTAAATTGCTGTTGGTTGCAATACTATCCAGCATTATTCTGGCCGAAGAAGTAGCAGCATTAGCAATATGAAGCAATGTGCCAGCAAGTCCAGCTGTTACAGAAGCGCCAGAACTATTCAGATAAAAAATACTACCGTCAAACTGAAGTTTGACTGATTCTCCCCAAGTATTCGTACTAGTAGCATACGGAATATAATTAGCCGTAGCTCCATTGGGGAGAACCAATGTTGATGCGCCCCAATTAGTACCATCTGCTCTTAGAAATGTTCCAGTAGTCGTAGCCACACTAGGATAAGTCGCAGTAGACCAAGCAGGAAGAGCAGAAGCGCCACCACTCCGGAGGATCTGGCCAGATGAGCCAGTATCTAACGTCTGCAAAGCACCTGTGGCAGTAGTACCCGCAGCAATTAAGCCGTAAGCTGTTAAAGAACTAGTCCTACCAGTACCACCACCTGTAACAAGCAATGGTGTACCCGCAAGGTCATTGATATCCGAATCAGTTAGATCAATAAGCTCCCATCCCAAAGATCCTGCCGAAGACAGGTAGCCTTGCAATTGGCGATACCAATCCTGCCAGATATAGGAATTCTTATCTGGGTTAGAAGTTGGCGGCGGGGGAAGAAATCCTGTCATCAATGACTTCCTAATGACAAATCTACTTCAATCGCTTCAATTCGCCAATCATAATTGGCAGTATACAATATGTTGAAAGCACGGCGTCGGAATGATCCAAGATTAGGAATATAAGTCCGACTCGCAAGACTAATGGTTTTAGTGTTACTCCAAGTAACGTAGTCGTCATCACACCACTTTATCGCAACCGTCGAGGCGGCAACCGGATCGCATACAAGATGGAAGTCATGTAGAAACTTCCTGTGCATGGATTCAAAGTCAAGTCTTTGAGTGGTAATATCCATGAGGATTGCATTAGCATTGTAGTCTTGATAGGCAGAATCACTCATGGTGTAAAGCTCACCATTGGTAGCCCCTAGAATCATAGGGACACCTGTACCAAGATCGAAGGCATATGCACCCACAAAGTTAGCGTGGGTGTTAGAACTATTGGTAGACCACTCATGCCATGAGTTTTCTTCCGGATCATATACTAACGTTCTGGATGTCAATCGGATTACATAGAACAAATGGCCTTTGGATCTAACAAAATATCCTCTGGCATTCCCGATGTTAGACCCCTCAGCACTTAAGATCCGATCTTGATATTCTGTACTAACCTTTTGGGGTTGATATCCCTCGATCTTCCATACGCCGAATCCACCGTCATTAGTAGTGCCGATAAAGCACACAATCCTGTCGGTTGAGGCTACAGACTCAGCAGCAGGAGTACCAATCCTATTTGCAAAGCTAACGTTGCGAGACAAAGGACTGCCTGTAGGATTTGCTTCATCAATGAAAAACTCCATGCTTTGCTGTCCGATAGCGATAATAGTATTGTGGTGTCGTGTCAGGCAGCGCAAAGGATCCGGGTACATTTCAGCGTCTACGAAATCAATAGAATTCCAGCTATAGGGGTTCCTTACCCCGGAGTTGTAGATGGAAGAAGACGGATTCCCATTAGAGTCTAAAGCAATTAGATATAACGTATGGTCAAGATAGACCGGATATGGAAGATGGCTCTTTGGCATAGGAGTGGTTGTATCAACCAAACCAACACACTCCCATGTTGCTGCACCATCTACCACAGTACTGCTAATGGTTTGGGGCCATGATGGTTCAGTACCCCCAACAGCGCCAGAGACAGTACACTCATAGTAGTAGCCATTACTGACAGTTGGCACAATTTGAGTGCCAACAGAAGGAGTCCTTGGCGTTGACCATGTGGCCATCGAATAACCATAGTACCCCTTGTTAATCCAAGTAACAGCATCGTCCACAACCTGATCCCCCGGCACAGTAGGCCAAGTAGGCTCAGTCGTACCGTGAGTCTTGTAGTCTCCTGTACGAGCAATACATTGGTAAAAGAATCCGTTCTCAGTAGTAGGAATGACCCGCGCACCAATTGCCGTTACAGTATCAGCAGCCCAATCGGCGATGGTAATTGGGATCGTGGTAACTGTAGTACCGTCAGTAACATATCCCCAAGTGCCATCGCAAAAGAACAACATCTCCGTCCAGTTATCATAGATAACGGTAAAGCCTACATGACCACTTGTACCAGTAATTGTCTTATGTGCTGAACCATCTTTATAAACAGTATCCCCAACTGCCACATAATCGGCACCGTTCCAACGAAACAGACCGCGAGCATTTCCCGCAGTATACGATCTTCGCGTAGCAAGGCCAGCACGTTTTTGAAGGTATATTTTTTTCTGTTCGGTGTAGGCATTTGCAGAGGCCTCCGGGAAACAGTTAATAAACCGCTCATCCTTAGCTGAGGATGAATTGCGGTTCATATGACTTCCCACTAAAGGCATCCTAAATGTCTTGTTAGTGGTACTTTGTGGTGAGGCTTGTCTAGCCTGCCTAGTAGCCATTACCAACCACTCCTTGTATCACGTTGAAAATACAGACTACCCTCCTCAGTACCAAACGAAAGAGCGTCATTCTTCATCATCATGAATAGCTTCTGAAGGTTTGATTGATCCTCTATTGGCACTCCATACTCAGGAGCCAAACGTATCGCTAGACCAAACTTAAGTGTGTCAAACCAATAAGACGGAAAATCCGGCTCATCTCCGGCTGCGTCAAAGTCTTCATATGGCCGTTGATAGGTAATACGGTAAGTATAATCGCTAGCAGCAGTAGCATTAGGAACCGGATATACATATAGATCTCCGTATGTTCGTTGTGGATCATACCAGAACATCAGCGGAAGTCCTGTAACAGTCTTGTTGCTGATCCGTTCATACTGCTCCCGAGTCAGGAGTTCAAGCGGAACATCGGTAGTTGTTGAGGTATGCCGACGCAACATGGAGTGAATCCTGAGAGGCATGGGGGTATTAACTGTCGCACTTTCCCCAATACGATAGCTACGAGTACCACTTGTCAAAGTGAGTGCATACTCCTTTATCGCCCACAGAGGCATACCGTCAGCCTGTAGATGTTTACAGAGGTAGTTAAGAGCCTCTGCTCCCTCAGTCAATTGATCCGAAGTAGCTGTCTCCCCCTGCGCCAATCCGCCAATAAGGCGAAGTGCGCCAGAGATCAGCAGGGATCTCGATGATGCGTAGTTAGTAGAACCGGAAGTAGCCATTAGCGTTTACCCATAGCGTTAGCAATTACTGGTACAATTTTCTCGGCACTACGGCCAATGACATACCCTCCAAGGCCGAGTTGAACAATATCCCACAACTTAATATACTCTTCTGGATTTAGTTCCGGAGCAGCCCATCCAAACCACCTAGCTACAATCAACGCCACAAAGGTAAGCATTGTGATTGGTCGCCACGAAGAAGCTAACCACGATTGGCTTTGGGCCTCAGCTTTGACGATATCCGCTGCTGCGATCTCGATGGCTTGTGCCTGTTCCAGTACTTTCGTTTGAAAGAGAATCTCTGTTTCCCGAGCCTTTTGAGCATCAGCAGGATCCGGAAAGAGAGACTTGGCTACCTGCGAACCGATCTGTCCTATAATTGGAAGAAGTGCTTGCCACATTATCGTTGACCCCCATGCTCAAGCGAGTAGTGATTTCCATCATTGAATCTACCGCCCCACGAACCACCAAGGGATTCCCAATACTCGCCCATTGGCTTGTGGTCTTCGGTAGTCTGAAGAAACTTCCCGTCCTTGAACAGATTAAAATCCATTGCTAACCGAATCTTGTGATTCGACCTACTACGGCCATAACCCTTTTGTTCCCCAACTTCTCCATGAACCCGAGGATCTCTATAAGCATCCCCTACTGTCAATTCATATCCATTAGCGTAAGCCCACTCAATGAGTTTAGATATCATGAGAGTAAAACGACGCTGCTTCTGGGAAAGAGTTTCCATGTGGCCCTACAGCATTTTTCCTAATGCTGTCACCGCCGTCGATATAGCTGCGGCGACTACTCCTGCGGTGCCTAAGAGTGCCGCCTTCGCTCCCTTTGCTTTGTTAATATCAGCTTCGATTGAGCGAAGCGTAGCAAAGAGGTGGTCTTGAAACTTCTCCTCTTCTTGCATGTGGTGGTCAAAGGCTCGCAGGATAGAGTCAATTTTTCCGTTGATCTCCCCTATCTTCTCTCCCTGATCATAAAGCCTATCTCGGTCTTCAGACATATTATCCTCCTAAATCGGCCTTTAGATATACTTTAGCGCCGCCACTCCATGTAGCCACATATACAGTATTACATGGATCGTCTTCATTGAAATACAAATCCGACACTCCCTCACCAGAAGTTGAGAATGCTTCTGCATATGTGCCTAGGTTTGTAGGATCTGATACGTCAATAGAATATACAGCACAACTTGTTCCGTTACCTTTACCAACGTAATACTTCTTATCCCTTGGACGATAACAAGCTGGACTAGAAGAACCAGCAAAGGCTGGAAAAATAGTTGCTGAATCCACTACAGACCAAGTAGAAGTATTTATTGAATACACAATAGCATCAACTTGAACAACGTTAAATACATGCCCTCCTGATGGAGAAAAGGCTAATCCACTTCCATCCAATCCAGAACCAACACTACCGAACACACAATAGTTGGTTGTTGCCATTGTTGAAGGGTTAATTTCAGCAACGTAACATTGTCCAGAAACAGGACTTGCGTATCTGAATCCAGAAGCATACAATTTTCCATTGTATACGGCCATATCCCTAAGAGTACTAGAACTAGCACCACCACTAATCCACCATTTAGTACCGCTAAGTGATGGGCTAGCCTTGTTGGAAATATCTAATTTACAGACATTATAGTTTGGTGATCCATTAGCAGCATAACCAACGCCGCCAACAAAACAAGTTGTTCCAATTACTTGAGGATGCGCCGCATAGCCACTCGGCAATCCCCCGGATAATGAAGTGGCACTAAGTAAACTTATTGCAGACGGATCTGAGATATCAAAGATAGCTAACTTGTTTGTATTTGCATATGCTACGACCATATAATTACCATCAAATACTTGTGGAAATTGTGGAGCAGCATTTGTCTCACAAGTAAATGTCTCTTTTAGAGTTGGAGTAGTTCCCCACGAAATATCATAACAACTAATAGTATTTCCAGTTGAAGAACAAATATACAGATATGACCCACGAACAGCAATCGTTGGTTGAGAAGATATTGCTGTAGTAAGAGTACTATTTGTAGTGCAAGTACCTACTTGGACAGGAAAGAACATATCACATATTACAGCCAAGTGGTTCAATCTTGAATATTTCTGCGCCTTCGGCTCCAGTACCCCCACTTGATGCATGATAGTCACACCACAAGGTACTACCTTCAAATTGTAAATAGGAGTATGTTGAATCATTAAACGCAGAAGTAACTCCACCAGAGAATCTTTCTACCCAAGTAGATTCTACTCGTTCGTAAATCTTCTTAGTCCCGGATACCAGACCACACCACCAGATATTAGGATTGTTAGCATGGCTAAGTAGTTTAGCAGTAGCACTCCCACCAGCGGGAACAGCAAAACTTGTCTGTTCTGTCAAAGTAGATACATCGTACTTGTAAATTGTTGCCCCTCCGGCAAGAATACCATATACATAAGTAAGATCTTTATGAACATGGAGTGTCTGCCAAGATCTAGCAGTTGACGGACTTGTAGCCTGTAAAACACCAGCCAAGGTATATCTTTTGAGAGCAGTAGCTCCAAAGGTTCCATCTGACCCATGAATTAGGGATGTACCACGAATTGCAATGATGGCAAGAGGAACAGTACCACTAACATAAAGATAATTTCCCACACTAGGTGCATCCAAGAAATACCAAATATACCCCGGATTACCTCCCGCATGACGAGTAAAGAATACAGATCTATCCGTGTCAACTCTACTGATTGATGGCTGCGATCCGGAGTATGTTGCTGTAGGGGCTACATCAGCAATGCTAGTTCCGGTGTTTGTCCATGTATCATTCGCCAGATTATACGAATAGATGTAAACTTTACATGGGTGGACGTAGGTATTAGTCCAATCTCCAACACCAACAAGCATTGTCGTATCGCCATCGTCTACTCCGGTAGCCGCTCTTGCTCCAGCAAAGATACTCCACGGATCAGGTGTAACCCCGTTCTGTAGAGTAGTTAGAGTGTACTCAACCCCAGCAGGGCATCCCCCAGTAGGAGTCATGTAAAACATATTATGACCAAGCCACTTTCATATAAACTGCCCAACCCTTAGCACCCGTACCAGCCGTATCAATGTCAATCGTCATTTCAGAATCATCGGCAATAGTCTGTGTAGCCCCGCCAGATTGGAAGGAGTACGCAGTCGCCGCCGTGGTGGAAGTTTTCTCGTTAGCATCAATAGTCAATTTGTTAGTCAAGATTGACGAGGCATCATCATTGATGTCAAAGGTCGGATTTCCAGAACTAGATACTGTTTGAAGAGAGGCGCGGACATCATAGACCACGCAAGCTGGAAGTCTGAATGTGATCTTGGCCGTACCAGTAGTGATGGTAGCTGTCTGATCAGAAGCTGCAAACATCAGCCATTGGTATGAGGTAGTGGCTACAGTACCCCACGACAGAGTAGATCCGTTGTTGGTAAGATACTTACCTGACTCATACGCGGGAAGCAGATCAGCAGCGGTATACGTTCTACCTACCGTGCGCCAAGCACCATTGAGGTAGAAATACATGAGATAGTTAGTCTTGTCAATGATGACAGGACTAGCTCCCGTGTACGTTGCCGCAGGAGTACCTGTGGGAGTACCCGCGCAATCCGGCAGGTAAGTAAAGCCATTTGTGGCATCCGTAGCACGGCTTGATCCTGACTTGTTGGTTACGAAGTTTGAATTCGTATCAACGTATAGGGTTGTTGCCAGTACCGTAGGGCCAGCAAATACATCGTAAACTACTGCATCTACGTCATTAAGCCAATCAGCGGCAATGACGGTTTCATATGCAGTAAAGGTAGTTGTAGTCATATGGTTCCTTAAATAGTACTTGCTACAGCACAATCAGCAATGGCAAAGCCACATCGTGCCGATCTACTACAACCAGTATCCGGCGGAAATACTCCCTCCTCCTCTGGCCTGATAAACGGAGGAACTATGCGATCTTTGGTGGTTCTTAGAATTTCCTGTGGATGTCTTGGATCAAAACAGGGATGGCAAACAATTGCACCATCCCATTGTTTGCGGGTTTGTGATGCCAAGACGATAAAGCCACAGGTATCGCACCGGATTAGCCAATCGCCGCTCCGGAACCCTGTAGGCCGGATACCCATGTTTAACTACCCGCAGTTTGCGAAGTATAAACCTGTAATTCAGCCCCGCTGCTATAAGAATTTACAGTAAGCCGGATTGCTGTGGCTCCGAGAGCAGCAACACTACTCGTATCAGCAGTTTTATCTGCAAGTGCAGTAATGTCTGTCCAAACAGCCGTTTCACCAGCAAGAATGTTTGCGAAGGTTTGATCAACCGTAAAATCAATTGTACCAGTAACATCAACATGGATATTACAGGCATTGTTACTCCGATAGTCAATCGGGTAAGTATGAGACACAACCTCGTCTACCCAACCAACATCCATCGTATTTCCACCTAGAGTACTGGCAGCAGTAATACTGGAAATCGTTTTGAAATACGCAGTAGTCTCTACCGTGTTGTTATTCGGGCCAGCACGAGTCTCAGTCAACGCAACACCATTGGCATCAGTACCAACAATAGTCATGTTAATACTGCTGAGATTAGCAGTTGATGTAAGACTTACCTGATGTGCCAAGCCATCTGTAGGAGTAGTCGCATCAAACGTTGTAAACGGGCCAGCCCCAGTAAGACCAGTAGCAAAACCAGTAGTACTTGCATCTGCGACATCAATATCAATTACATTTGGGCGCATAGTTGCTCCTAGTAAGATTCCCCCCAATCGTTAGATCGGGGGGAAGTTAAGACCTACCTCTTAAGAAGCAGCAACGTCAGCAGTCAAGCCAGCCGTAGCAGCCGTGCCACCATCGGTACGAATCAGAACCTTACCGGAAACCGCAGCAGCTTCCCAATCCGTAGCCCCAATCAGCGAACAGAAATCAAGATAGATAATGCCATCTGGACTTCCACCGCCCGTCACATCAAAGGCTTCCGTCATGGTCGTACCAGCCGCATCACCCGTGGGCATATTCATGAAGATGGTATTTTTGAAGATCGTCCAACGATCAAGACCATTGACCGGAACCAACACAAATTGATGCCCAGCGGCCTCAGCATAGGTAGCTACAATGCAGTTATCAAACAGGTTGCGCGTTGCACCGCTCTGCAAACGGATTTCCGAGTTTGCAGACGTTCCGCGAGCAATCGTATCAAGACCAATGTAGCAGTTCTTGAAGGTATTTTCCGCACCACCGGAAATGCCCAAGCTGTAGTTATCAGCCGAATCCATGGTGTCATGGCCGATTCCAGACATAGTTACATTGTCAAACAGATTGCGTTGACCCGTAACAAGAACCGCCCCCTTGGACGTTGCATCCCCGACTCCATGATACACCGAGAAGTTTGAGAAGTAGCAGTTATCAGCCGAAACCGTCAACAGACCCGTAATGCCCGTAGCTGTCGAGAGTTGTGCAATACGAGCGCGTTGCTGCACCATCGCACCGGAACACACACCAATCAGATGAACGCCGTCCTTGGCCCAAGCGAGCGCAGACGACTGATAATCCGTAGTGCTGGCCGCACTATTGGATTCCGACACCAGATAAACAACATCCCCTTTATCCGCAGTAGCCAAGGTCTGCGCTTTGGCAAGCGTTTTGAGAGCCTTGCTAGGCGTCTTGCCACTATTACTATCCGAACCAGTTGACGGCTTGACCCACCACACCTTACCCGTGGAAAGGAAACCACCAACAAGTTGTCCACCGTTTTGATACACTTGATCTGCAAAAGTAGTCATTCTATTTCTCCTAGTTAGATTCGGCTCGTTCTAGAGAGGTAACATCAACCGAGATCACTTCTCGATCAGCCGACCCGAAGATACGATCCCAACCATCCCGATACGCCTGTGAAGGCACGGAAGTTCTAACGGAACCGTATGATTGCAAAAACTCCTGATCATCCTGCGCTTTTTCTTGGATGTTCTGCATATACCCTCTGAAAAAGCTAGATAAGGGGCCGAAGCCCCCTATCTAGTTACAACATTAGGCTCCGGGGGAACCGTAGATCCCCTTCGGATCAGACCAGCCGAAGCTGTACCGAGCCGTCGCCTTGAACTTCGCATTTTCCGTGTCGAAGTCGTTGTCCATTTCGAACGCATCCGGACGCCGCTCAAAGTGCTTCAAGCCATCGTTCACATCCGTCAAAAGGAACCACGCATCCGAATCGGTGAGATAGTGGTTAACAATGATGTCACGCACGATGCCCATATCTTTCAGAGCATTGGCGTTATTGTTAGCCGTATCAACCTGAAGCGAGGACTTCAGAATGCGATGTGCTTCAAACATGAGTTGCGGCGGGATGACAAGCTTCGTCGGACGAGCGGCCATTTTCAGACCACGATCATCCGTGAACGCAGCAATGTCAATCGTCGCTTGCTCAAGCGCCGCTTCCGAAAGGTCAGCAGCCGTGGTAAGTTCATTGGCAAACGTGCCACCCGCAACATTGGGGTGATCCGTCGCGCAAAGCTCTTTGCCATCTCCACCCGTGTAGGTGGAAGTGAACGCACGGTTAAGCACGTTCGCAGCAACAGTCTCTTTCGTTTGGCGCATCGACTTCGCCAGCGCACCAGCCTTCTTCTTACCAATGATGCCGTAGAGATCATCTTCGTACATCTCACGGGTAATAATGAAGCCCAGAGCATAGACAACGTGCGAGTAGCGAGTCGTGAAACCCTGCCGCATGTCATCGTAGGTGAGCGCAGCACCCTGAGTCTTTACCGAAGCAAGACCAAGGCCGCTATACGAAACATCTTCTTCGTAACTCCGCTTGGACTTGAACGTGGGGAAAATCTTGTCCCACTCAGAGGCCCAATCTTTATACGCATCACCGTACCACTTGTTCACGCCGGGGGCAATAGCCTTGGCAAAACTCGTCGTAGTAATAAGTGCCATGATTATTCTCCCTTAATTACGCGTGGAACGCTTGTTCAGCGCGGGTGAACATAACATGATAACGACCCCAAACCTCAGTAGAGGTGTTATCAACAAGCGGCGGAACTTCAACGACAGTCAAATCCGCATTACTGGAAGTAGTCGCCTCCGCAAGGGAAAGACCCGTGGTAGTACTACCCGCCCCGTTATTGGCGATATCCATCGTGTCGCCGACAACTTTCGTCAACGCCGTCGCGGTCTGGACTTCGAACACCGCGTCATCAGCCGGAATGTACAAGCAATACCATTCCGTATGGGTAGACGCAGAGTCGTCGTAATACCTGCCACCAGCATCCAGATTCGTCGGGTTATACGCCAGAAGCGGAGTCTTCCCGTCTTTGTCAAACTTACCAAAACCAACTGCAACTCCGAGAATAGCGGAGTCGTTCGTCGCGCTAGGCGCGGCAAGGCCAGACGAAAGGGTAACAGCGTCGCCAACAAAAATGTCGGCACCGTCTGCTACACCAATCGCACGAACCATACCAGTCACCGGAGCGCCACTAAAGGTTTTCACAAACCGAAAACCATTGGGCCGATCAACATTAGCCATTGATATTATCTCCTAAAAAATTAGAGAGGCCCGAAAGTTATTAGAGTGGTTCAGCTATTCTCTATCGCCGCTGGTAATTTTACCATAGTCGGCTTTTTCCCTAGCGTCAGCTTTCATGGCTTCTTCTGACTTGTCAACATAGGCTTGTTTATCCCGTTGATCCTCGTCATAGAATTCCTTCTTCTGCCGCATGAGGTAAGCTTGAACTCCACCGCCAACAGATACTTTAACGGGAGATCCCTCTTTTGTCGGATTGGCAATACGCCGATCACCAACCCGAACATCATTGTCACAGACGATCTCATAGCCACGACTTTCAAAGTCAGCTATTCTATCGCCAACGTCATTCACGATTCTATACTCGTAATCCCCTTTCTTTCCGGAGACACGAAGTATGTTCCTGCCGCCATCAGCAACAGGCGTCCTGCGTACTCTTTCTGTCACTCGACCCATTATTTCTCTCCTTTGATAGCCTTCAAGTCTCTAATGTACTCTTCTTTGGTCATGATACCATCGGACACAAAAGCGTTCATAACCCTACGTTCCTCATCTGTGAGTTTGTAAGTCTCAACGCTGCTTGCCCTTTGGGTCTGACCCCGTACATCATTCCCTCGACCTTCTGCATTACCCGGACGACTCCGCATTGGGTTACGAAACTTTTCCGGATAGGTACGCACGATTCTCTCGTTGACGTACTTCAATACTTCCTCAGGCGTCTTTTGCGGATGCGCTCTGGCATGAGCCACGCCGATATCATCAGCGAATTGACGCATCTCTTGATCTTGGACGTACCAAGGATTCTTTTCCACCCAAGCAACAAACCTCGGATCAGGTTTTGCGGCTTCTTGCTTGGCTGCTGTCTGCTGTGCCTTGGCTTCTGCCTTCATATCCATCAAAGCTTCATCAGCCTCAAGGACTTTATCGGCATCACCGTCAATCAAGGCCTGTTTCTTCTGGGCCTTAAGCTCTTCAATGGCACGAGCGTATTCAGTTTCCTTCACCTTCAGATGATGCTCTTGGAGCATCTTCAAGACCTTCTTAGTCTCCTTCAGTTCACGAGACTGAGACTCGATCTTGTCGAAGAGTTCTCCCCTACGATTGTACTCGTCTGCTGGAACCCACTTTTTAGGATCACCCTGCCACTCATCCTTAGGTTTCCAACCCTTAGCCCGAGCTATCTCTTCGTCTGGGTCTACTTCTCCTTCTTCTCCTTCTTCTGTTTCTCCGTTACGTCCCGAAGCCTTCCCAGAGGTACTCTTTTCTTCTTGTACTTCTTTTCCATCTTCTTCAGAAACGTCTGATTCCTCTCGTTCTCCTGCTTCTTCTGTGAGTTGTTCATCTTGAACCTCGTTGTCTTCAACCGCTGGTTTAACTGCCTCTTTAGGCATATAGTCTCCTTAGTCTTTTGTGATGATTGCTAGCACATCTTCGTCATTTAGAAGAAGATACTCGCTGTCATCTACGTCTTTTACCGTCTTCCCTGCATACTTGGCGTAGTAGATCCTATCCCCTACCTCCGGCAGGGTAATTCCTGTTTTTTCCTTGGTAAAGTCCAAGAAGGCTGTATCCCCAAGGTCAAGAATCGTACCCTTTTCAACTGCCTGACGCTCCTTCTTAGGATCCACAGCGAGTACAATGCCACTTGCTGTCGTCATTTCAGCCTCATCAGGCTTAACTAGTACTCTATGTAGCACAGGTTTAAGCATTATTCGAAGTCCACTTTGAGAACTTCCTCGTAAGCCTTGATAAATCCCCGGTTATGGTTGTCATTTACCGGATCAATCCCCGCCGTATCAGCGAGAATGTCTTTCAAGTCTTGGATTCTCTCAGCACACAACTCAAAAAATGCTTCAGTCACCTTGTCCTGCTTCCATGTTGCAAAGTCTTCTTTGCTGATTGCCTTCATTTAGCCTCCTATTTAGGCTTCGCCTTCTGAACCGCCGCCTTCTGTGCGGCCTGTACCATCTGCTGCCGATGTTGCATTTCTTTATGCATCATCTTTTGCTGCGACCCCATCGCTTCAGCTTGGATTTTCTGTCCTGACTGCTGCTCTAGGGCTTTTGCCTTCAACATTCCCAAGATTTGTTCTTGTTGGATCTTTATCTTGGACTTCTCCGCTTCAGCTTGCATCTTCTGCTGAGACTCAGCGGCCCTGATCTTCATCTTCCCCTGCTCATTCATGACCCGCATTTGTGATTCTTGTTGTTTGATCTGAGCTTCCGCCTTCATCCTCTCAGCCTCAGGATCAGGCTTCTGCTGCGGTTGCATGATGAGCTTCTCCGGGTTCGGGATCTCATACGCTTCCATGTACATCTGCGTGAACGCCATAGGATTCAGCGTACCCAACTGCAACAGCTTGCCGAGTTGCTCCACCTTCGCTTGCTTCTCCTGCTGAGAAACAGCAGCAGGATCAGCAGCAGGGATGATGTCGTCTTCCGGCCCTTGGAAGTCAGACTGTTGAACCTGACCATCAAGGACACTAACCATAACCTGAGGATCCAGATACACCTTGTTCAGCCTGTAGAGCTTACGGAACTCGGCTTGCATTGAACGGAAGATCCGTTTGTAGACAGCCGTGAATACCTTCATCCCCTGCTCAATAGAGGCCTGAGTAGTAGTGGCCGGAGTGTTCTGTCCCGGCATCTTGCCAGTAAAAATCTCAGCTACCGAAGCCAATTCCTTGCCACTCTGCACAAGGAACGTCATCAACTCAAACAACACCTTTGACGGTTCCCGTGTTGGAAGAGGCATGATTCCATTCTTCAGGTCTTGCCCGGTAGCATTGACATGCTTCCATTCACCCGGAGTAAACCGGGTTTCTCCCAACCGCAATCTCAACCCCTTAGCCAAGAAACCAGCCTGTAGAGTATGGAGAGAACCGCCGTCAATCAACTGGTTGATCAGCGTGTCAACGGCGTCGTTGATCGGGCCGAGCAGCCTACCAAACCCAATGTCGTAAAAGCCACCATCGGGGTTCGGCACGAATCCATACTTGGTGTAATACTGTTGCGGCTTGATCTTAAGAATCTCGTTATCCGAATTAAAAGAGACATCTTCTTTGGTAAACCGAGCCACAATGCGCAGCACCTTACGGCTGTTCTTCTCAATGGTTACGATGTACGGTTCTGCATAACCATCCTTATCCAGATCCAAATAACAATGCTGTTCCAAGATCATGTACGGAGTAGTGGTATCCACCTTCTCCGGTTGATTAAGCTGTGACGGGTTAGTGCCTGTGTTCCCCGAGAGGTTATTCTCAAGAACAGGATCACCAAGATCACAATCATAGTACAACCCCGCAAGCACCTTCTCGCGGATCTTGCGTTTGTTCATGTAGCGAATCTCAGTAATCCGCTCCACATCGTCAAGGGACTTGGCCCAATAATTGACGATAAGTTCTTTCGGCATGACGAGGACTGAAACATTGCGTCCCAATTCGGGATCAAACAAAGTCTTCTTGAACATCGTGCCGACAATAGGCAGCGTGATCAGAAGCCTGTCATGCTCCTCTTCCCACTCCTCCATCTCGTCCATGATCTGCCAAGACATGAACTTGGAGACTCTGTGCGCTCGCGCAGCCTTCTCCCCCGTGGGATCATACCCTACTACTTTTGCCTTGACGATATTCCCATGTGCAGGAACCAACGAAGGATATGCCCTAGCAGCAAACTGCATCGAAGCAGTAGCCAGCAGCGGGTACTTCACATTGGAAGCATTGGGCCACGGCCAAGACTTGACTGACGCAATCTGAATGGCAAGCTTAGTCCAATTGTCCAGAAGGGTATCGAATTCCATCCTGCTCTTGAGATCCAAGTCATACCCGTCATAGACGGTAGTACCGATCTCACCCAACTCCTCCTCGTCCAATTCCTCAGCGAGATTAACGCTATTCAGAATGGTATCGAGATCCAAGCCCTTTTCCTTGCTTTCCTCAGCCTTTGTTTCGTCGTCCATGAGATCCTTTAGTATCCAGTAGTAGCGTTTCGTCCCAAATCCAGCATACCAGACTGTATGATATCTTCTTCTTTTGCATCATCCACTACCTCTGCCTCAGTTCTACCCTCAGCCATTCTGTCGAGTAGTAGGCCCATATAGCTGGTAGCGTCTACACAGTCGTCGTGCTTCGATCTTGGAAACTGCATCATCTCTTCTTCATACACGGGCCACCATTCCGCCCCGGTATTAAACTTGACCGCACCAGCCCGCATACGAGCTTGAATGGATCTTGCTCTAGTTACCTTATCAGATCTATAGGGACTCATGCCAATGATGTTGGGATATGAGTCCCTTTCCAACATCGCTTTATTGATGATTGGCCCAAGAGACTTGGTAATCATCATGTCTTCGATCCCGAAGGCCACAGGATTGTACGCTTTCTGCAACGCGAAAATGGTTTCTATGATAGCTATGGCATCCATTCTCTCTCGGATAAGGTGTTCAATGTAGAGGTGTCCCTCTGCATCCATACCGCCTACCAAGAACACGGAGAAGTCAGCCTTGTCTCTTTCCGAGATTGCCAAGTCCACCGTGATGTAATAGTTTTTCTCCTTTTTCAGATCCTCTTCCTTCATCGAAAGGAAGTCTCCCTTCTTGAAGAAGCGAATCGAGTCATCTACGGGGTTACAGAGATACTCACAAGAGTACACTTCTGGTATCCCTTGAGCCGCAAAGTCAGCCCTAAGAGCCTCAAAGTCCTCCTTCCTCTTGCGCTCAGGCCAGAGGATGTGAGCAAAGTCCCTGCTATGCGCACGGTACTTGGCGCTACGCCACATTCCGATCTTCTTCGGACTCCAAATCTTAAGAGGCGTAACGATAGTATCCCTGCTAGTCTCCTTGGGCATCAGAGACTCTAGGGGATCATCCATGTTCATCGGAGTACCGACGAACCTTACAATCCCATCCTCGCTCCTGCAAGGTAGCAACGAACCATATACCCACCTTCTAAGCTTGTCCCGCCTAGCCTTGTTCATGACCAGTTCTTCATTCATCAGGTCATCTATCAGGATCAGGTCTGGTCTTGAACCATCCCACAACAGGCCACGAAGCTTCTGCTCCGCACCCTTGGCTACTATCCTGAACTTCTTCCCATCCCTGAACTTCACTATGATGTCGGTTTCCGTATCTTTCTCAAAGTCCGGTTCCCCGTTCTCATCCATAGCCAAGTCAAAGAGGCTATGAATCTCCTTGGAATCCATGATCATTTGTTTGATCTGGCCCAAGAAGAGGGAGGCCTGTGACTCGGTATCCGCGACAATCAGGCCATACCTCCTATTACGGAATAGCATCGCTGTTAGCGTATAAACTACCGTAATCGTTGTAGACTTGCTATGCGCTCGTGGCGCACAGATAGCTACAAACTTATCGTCTGAAGTGCAGTACTCCCACCACTCCCTATGAAACCGTGTAAAGGGACTAGGGTTATCAAAGTACCTCACCAGACAGCTAGATGCAAATCCCTCAATCAGTTGTGCATCCAGCTTTACATAATCCTTCCTTCTAACGTCCACGCCTTTCCCTCTTCGAAGTCTCTGACCTCATCGCCCCTTTGCTGGTACGAGAGAATGACCTATTAGCAGAGGGAGACTGCACGAACAGATTACCCAGATAGTTAGACCCACCCTTAGATACAGCCCTGCGGTGTCCAACATCTCCACGAATACTCTTGGGGGATACTCCACGACCCTTCGCCACAATAGCCCTAGCAGCGTTCCTGTGAGCGCGATCCTTTACCCGATTTGGTTTTCGCCTGTGTTCCCACTTAAGCTCCTTCCGGTAGTCCCTCTTGCCGTTCGTCATGTAGGGCATGGTCTATAACCTTTTCTTCCTTTTCCTTAGCCTTCACAAAAGCCTTGAAACTGTCAGCCAAACGAGACAACTGCTTCTCAAGCCTAGCCGTATCCCCGATCTCCTCCTCCTGAGGAAGAGTCTCCTTCTCCAAAACTAGTCTCCGGTCAAGAAGCGTAGTTGCGATCTTATTAAGTGCAGCAGCAGATACGGGAACACGAGCAAGCTCACCACTACGAGGATTGTACACCCAATCCCCATCTGAAAGACGAGTTCTAATACCTTCAATAGCCTGATCCACCAACGAAGAAATCTTCGATGCAGTCTCATTGTTCTGCTCTGCCCGTAGTTGTTTTTCTAGTTCCTCCCACCACGGGGAGCGACGCTTCCACGACCACAAAGTATTCAGAGGGATCTGGGTAATATCCCTAACCTTGGCCATCTTGCCCAAGGCAATCCAAGCAGCTACAGCTTCGTACCTCTTCTCGTCTGACCAGATACCCTGCTGGTCGGGTTCAGTCCTGAGGTGCTTACTCAAATCCTTACGATTGAACATCTCTCTTAAAAGCCTGTATTGGTATCTCAGCCAACCAGCCATTAGCCAGTAGAACGTACACGATCCCGGTATTCCCATTCACCATCCAACACCCTGTTTGGGTAGTACCCCCAACCGAGGCTAGGGCTTGCTTCCACCCCGGAATGGTAAACGTTTTACACGCGTCTTCGATGACAGTCACCGAGGATCCATTGGCGTCCGAGGTGGAGTAACTAGCCTTCTCTTCCGCGACGACAGGAGCAGCTACTAAGACAGTAATGAGCGGAGCTAGGCGTAGCGACATGAGAGTTGTTCTCCTTTATGTCACCTTTAGACAACAAAACCAAAAGAAAGTTCCCTTAAAAGACAGATATTTACAAAGAAGTATTCTAAGTACTTGATTATTAAGTATTCTATAAACCTAATATATATATTATAATTATATATCTTTTATTATATATATTTTTTTGTTTCAATTATATAGTATTTATTATAATAAGACTTTATTTTATTCCCCCTTATTTCAATGCCAACCTAGAGACTACAATAGTAAACCCATCCCCTCCCCCCAAGGGGATGATCTGTAAGATCCTCCCATTACTCATACCATTTTAATCCCCCCCATTACTCAGAACGTTTTTAGGATTTCAAAAATCCAAAAAATTTTGTCATGGTGTCCATCATCTAAAGTCAATCTCTCTTTTTTCCCCCCACCCCCCTTCTTATGCCCTTAAAACCCATCCTCCTGCCCTCCATACGCATCTCCTACCCCCACCATGTACTCCCCCACATGCCCTTACTCTGCGCATTGCCTTGCCCTGTTTCCTTTCGAATTTGGATTGGTCTTTAATTCTGCACCATTTTGGTGCATGATTGATTAGGTTAGTAACCACTCACATACTGATCAGATACTTACATCCTAGTCCAATCCACCAAATCATGCACTATAATGCACTAGATCCAAAGGCAGTATGCCTCGCTGTTGCTATTAGGACTCCGCTCGACTCGCTAATGCGTAATTGAGTCCTCGCTGTCGCTCGGACTAGATAACGGGCGAGTCTCGGTGGCCCGTCATGCCCACGATTGTCGCTCCGCGACAACTGCATTCTAGTTCCTGCCTCGCATACTCGCACTCGCTCGCCAACTACGCTCGCTCGTAAACGCTGCGTGTGCGAGTCAGTTAGCGTTCGCTTCGCTCACTATCTTAGGGCATGACTACCCGCTCAGGCCGCTAGGGCCGACTTATGAACTGCTCCGACAGGATTATGTTACATCCCTCGCAATGCGCCTATGTCAAGGCTACGGCCTCGCTGCGCCCTTTAGAGCAAGAAGCACGATCCTCGCTTCGCTCGGATAAACATCTCATTCAGACATTACTAATAAGGTCGGTCATTCATCGGGCCATAGCGCGGGGCGCAGTCTACGGCCTCGGCCCTCTATTCAGACCCAAAGGATGTCGCTCCGCGACAACTACTGAATCGCTACGCTCGATAACTTAGATATGTTATCCTATCAATCCGCGATTCAAGTTAGTCTAGAGGGCAACCTTGAGCATAGCGCATTGCTGCGGTGTCTCCGTTCCTTGTCGTCGCAATCATAAGTCCAATGCAAATACTTCAGACAGGAGAACAAGAATGGAAACACTTGAAAATATCTTAGGAGTGCTACTCATGGCTTTCCTAGGCTTGGTAGCGTTAATGGCTGTTATCCTCTTCTTCCGTGAAATAACCGGAGGCATCTGAGATGAGAACGAATCACTCACAGTTTGATGTTGATGCTGTGGTAGGATATGGCTGCTTGTTAGCAGTCATGATTGTGCTATACTTCGGATGAGGCAGCTTAGAGGGTCGGTCACATCCGG
>Ga0070749_10000639_pt1 | contig 23622 bp, 26 predicted proteins | sample VirMetDEL_Nov_18_FD_75180 | JGI IMG/M metagenome (GOLD analysis project Ga0070749, IMG submission 75180) | Aqueous microbial communities from the Delaware River and Bay under freshwater to marine salinity gradient to study organic matter... | ecosystem: Environmental > Aquatic > Marine >...
AAACAGCGCGAACCGGTCCGGGTTGGTTCCCATGGTAGCCGTGTCCAGCGCCTCCTCGTTGTGAACCAGTGTGTTGTTGACCCACGTCGATACCGTCGTGCCGCTGAACACAACAGAGAGCACACATGCTGCCGTCAGCGTCCCCGCGTCCGTCGTCACAACAGCTCCGGTAGTTCTGCGGAACACGTTGAACCCGGCGCCGGTCGGAGTCGCGACGCGCATCTTGTAGTTGGCCGCTTCGGTACTCGTAGCGAACCCGAGCGCGTTTGAAACGCTGCCAGTGCTAAGACGTTTCAGCGTCGCGATCAACGTGAACGGAGTATCGTCCCCGCGCCCGAGCAGAGCGCCGAGAGTACCCGCACCCGCGGCTTCTGTGAGCCAATCGCTTGACCCGTCGCCGGTGATTGACGGCTTGTTGCTGTAGGCCGCATCGGTCGCAGCGTATGCGGGCTGATCCGCCGCAGTCCCCTGAGCGAGGTCGTACCCGACCTTTTGGCCGAGCCAACTTGACACGTTGGCACCGTTCAACGTGATCCCAAGGTCCGAACGCCACCACTCGACCGGTAACGACGGGATGACGACGCCGCCGCTGAGAGGCGGTGCCGACCGTACTATGTTGATGCCATGCCCCGTGAACATGGGCTCACCACATCACGATGATGTTGGTCACGTCCGACCCGGAGGCGACGAGCTCCGCGGCTTTGATGGGCAAGACGACTCCAGCCTTCAGTCCGGCGAGCGTTCGCGTGTTCCCGCCGTCGTCCTTGACGACAAGCGTGCCGTCAGCGTCGCCCACATAGATCGCGCGGCACATGCGCTTGCGTCCGGTTGGGTCTACTGTGCGAAGGTTCGTATCGGAAACCGTCGCATACGGGATGAACTGACCCGATGACTGTACTTCGCGCATTTCACTCATGATCCCAACCCTGCCATTCTGGCCTCCATGGCCTCAGTACCCGCCGCCACTTTGCCGGCTAGATTCGGGGCGCGAGCCGCGGCGCGCGGCTGCTCCTGCTCCTGCGTGAAACTGGCTTGCATCGTCCGAATGAACTCGGGCTCAAGCGTATAATGCCCTGGCAAATCCAGCAATAGCGAGAGCTGTAGGGTGGACGAATACGACGGGGGCGCCGTCGTGTCCGCGAGTTCCCGGAGCGCGATCTCTTGCACGCGGCCATACAGGTCCGGGTACACCGTACGAAGCGCCTCGACGTGCGTCCTGTTCAGCGTGCCGTCTTCCAGGTGGTCGAGCACCGAAAGCGGGTCCTGCACGACGCCCACCGCGTCAAAGTAGCGCGCGACCTCCGTGTCCGAAACGAACGGGCGTTCGAGGTGCGGTGTCAGCGAGTTCTCTTTCACCGCCCCCGCCGGAGCTTTGCCGGCGAGGTACTCCGCGCCGCGCATCATCGCGGCGCCCACCGCGATCGCAACGGCCGGCGAGAGCCCGTCGATCGTCTGCTCGAGACGCCGCTGAGCTGCGGCCGGGTTCGTCGTGATCTCGCGGATCGTGTCCGTGTGCCGCTCGTACGTCGCGCGCCGTGCCGTGGACGTGGCGCCGAATTGCTGCGTTTTGGCCTCGCGCGCCTTGTTCGCGTCGACCCGGTGCGCGGCTTTCTCGCCGGTGATTACCCCGCCCTTGGTGGCGCGCTTCGCGGCTTTCCCGCCGGCCACGAGCGCGGCGGCGGCAACGTCAAGCACCGGGTCCTTCGATGTGCGTGCGATGTACTGCGACAGCTTGGTTTCGATCTTCGCGTCGACCCCGGCGAACCGCTCAGCGATCCGCGCGACGGTCGAACGCCCCCGCTCGCGCACGACCTTGTTGACCATCGACCCGACGGCGCCACCGACGAGACCACCGACCGGACCGGCTGCCATCGCGCCGATCGTCGCTCCAACACCTCCGACGTAGTAATCGCTCGGCGACGCCCAGCGGTTCCCGAGGTTTTGCAGGTCTGCCTTCTCGGCCATCTTGCGCGCGTCCCGGAGCACACCCCATGTCTGCTTGGCTTTCAGGTACGCGCCCTGCAACTCCGCGGACCCGGTGGCGGAAAGCACGTTGTCCGTTTCCGTCGTGATGAAGTCTTCAAGGATCCGATTCGCCTTGCCGAGCTCGTCAGCGTGCTTCGCGGCGACTGCGATCCCCTGGCCAGGTGCCTTCGGCGGGTACACGACCTCGTCGACCTCGCGGCGCAACTGAACCAGTTCGTCGATCGAGTACCCGCGCCCCTCTTCTACGCGCTTGCGCATGGTGCCGAGAAATTCGCTCTCGATCATCTTCGCCTTCGCGCGCTGGCTCCGTGACCCGCTCATGCGCAGCGGATTCAATACCTGGTCGTCGATGCGGTCGATCGCTTCCTGTACCTGCACGCGATCGATCCGCTTCGCGATCGGCAAGTCCTTGACCGCCTCGGACGCCTTGCGCCGCAGGTCCCCAATCACCTCCCCGACCTCGCGCTCGGCCTGCTGTAGCTTCGGGAGCACATCGTCCACGGAGTCCAGCGTCTCCACGATCGCGCGGCCGTCTTTTAGCCGGTACTCCGAGAGCACGTCGCCCATGGCGTCGACCTTGGCTTGGGTCCCGAGATTGCGGATATCTGTCCCCCGCGCGCCCGTGGCCTTGACCATGCTTTCGCGCTTGAGCTGCTGAGCCGCGCTCTCGAGACTCTCCCCGCCAGCCTCGCCGGCGAGCTTCCGCAGACTCGGCAAACCACCGTCGAACGCTCGCCGCGCCGCGCCAGACGCCTTGCCGACAGCCGACGCGGCGACACCCAGGCCGCCACCCACGACGCCACCGAACAGCGCACCATGCCCGGCACCGGCGAGCAGTGCCTGCGCGGTCAAGTCAGTGTTCCCCAGCGACGCCTCGCTGATGGCCTCGCCAACGCCGAACGCTGTCCCCTCGACAATCCCTTCTGCCGCGAGCGCTCCGACCTTCCCGAGCCGCGTTGCGCCCACAGCGTGCCCCACAGCGTGCCCGGCACGCGCGGCGAGAGCTGCCGGCGTGTAGCGTGCCGCGCCCGTGAGTGCGCCCCGTGCGCCGGTCGCAGCGGCGCCCCCGCCCCCGGTGGCGAGGATCGGAGCCACGCCGCCCACGATCTCCGTTGCGGTGGTCAGCGTCGGGTTTGCCTCGCGACGCCGGGTGGCGCCTGCCGAATAGGCGTCGCCCATCAGCTTGTTGAGAATCCAATCCGAACCGCCGAGCGTGGCGCCGCGCACGACTCCCTCGGCGCCGGCGATCACTTGCTGACCGGCTGTTTCGTGCTCCGCGAGCTGCTGCTCTTTGGCCACCTCATCTTCGCTTACCGGGAAGTAGTCGAGCGGGTTTGCCTTCGCGACCTCGCTGTCGATCGTGCCAATCTGGCCGGCTCGGTTTTTGACGTAGACTTGCATCAGCGGCGCACCGGTACGAAGCCGTCGACGTTCGTTGACGTGGGTGACCAGCCCTCGCTGGTCGGCGTATTGCGGTGGTAGTACTCACGGACCGCAGGCGGGTAGCTGCGATCGATATTCTCCTGAGAGTCTTTCAGCCGCCGCCCCATCATCTCTAGGCCGTAGCGTAGTTCAGCGTCCGATCCCCAGCGGCCTTCGATCAGCGCTTTGTATGCTTCTTTCTCCTCAGTCGGCGCTGCGGCACCCGTCGCGAGACGTAGCGCGGACTCTGCCGCCGCTTTGACGCTGCGTTGGATCTTGCGCCCCTGGTCGCCGGAAAACAGGTATGAGACCGACTCCGGCACGACCATGTGCGCGCCGCCCACGCCGGGGATATCGCCCTTCGGGTCGCCACCCGTGGCCGCGAAAATCTGGTCTTGCAGTTCCCGCATGTTGGCGCCGTGAAGCGCGACGTTGTTCTGAGCTTTGCCGTACCGCTCCAATGACTTCGCACCCTCGGTCCCCGGCGCAAATTCGCCGCTGATGTCGCCGGACATCAGGCGCCGGATCTTCTCGTTGGCTTCCAGCGTCTTGCCTTGCAGCTCAAGCATTTTCAATTGCTGCTCGAGCGTTGGCGGTCCGCCACCCGAAACGGTGCGCTGCGGAATCCACTGGTATTGTTCCGTGACGTCCCCTTGAATCTCGCGCTCCTGCTCGGCCTGTAGCTCGATCGCGCGTTGCTCGAGATCATTGATCGTGGCGTCGACCCCGGCGAGGATCTTCTGGGACCGGATCCCGCTCTTGCTCTTGTGGAGTTCCATCGCAGCGATCCGCGTGCCGATCATCTGCATCTCGCGCTCGGCTTGCTCCGGGCTGCCGTGTAGCGCGATGAAGTCCGCATAGGCTCCGCGCGCTCGTTCGGCCTTCTCGCCTCGCTGCCTGAACGAGTCCCGCTGCGCCGCGATGTCACGATCGATCGCGTTTTGAATGACCTTCGATGCGTGGTTTTCGCCGCCGAGCATCCCAGCCGAATAGGCGCCCATGGCCGACGCGATCGCGGCTAGCGCGGTCCGTGCCGGGCTGTTTTGGAAAATCCGGTTCGGGTCGACCTCGCCGCTGCCCAACTCCTGCACGCGCCTCCGCGACTCCTCCGCGAGCCGCTTGGCCTCGGTCTGAATGTCGATCTGCCGCTTGCGTTGCGCATCTTGCTCGGCGCGAGCGTTCGCGATCTCGCGCTCCTGCGCGGCGAGGTCTAGGCCCTCTTCTTTCAGCGCCACATCGCCTGCGGTCTGCGCGGCGAGCTTCCGATCGATGCTCAGGTCCGACTCCGCTGCCCGGACGTCCTCTGACTTCACGAAACCCGGCTTGACCACGAACCCGGTCCGCTGGTCTCGCTCGGGCGTCGTGTGCGACCAGCGCGGTCCCCACGGCGACGGCGCCTCGGGTTGCGGCCTGCGGATCGACTCCGGCGGAAGCTGCTCAGCGGGGCGCACAGCGGCGACCGGTGCGCCATCGGTGGTCACGCCGAGGTCAGGCACGGGCGGTCGGGCATCCGTGGCGACCGGTGCGCCGATCGGAGTCCGTGTCCCCGGCCCGAGCGCGAGCGCTGCCCGGCTCGGGTCCGTGAGCCCGGCGGGTCGTGGTACCTGCGGTGCCGTCGCGGGTAGCTCGTCCATCGGCCGCCCCTGCACCGCGCTCGCGAGCCGTTGCGACTCCGGCAGGTCCCCGATCAGCCACAGCGGCTCGCCACCGTCTTTGCGGTCGAAAACCAACGCACCACCCTCTTGGCGCACGCCTGAGAAATCGTAGGGGTTGACCGCTGCCATTAGTACATCCTCGGCGTGATCATCGCGTTGCCAACTTCGATCGGATTCATCGACCGCTCGAGGTCGTCGACCTGGCTTTGCACTCCCGCGCGTCCAATGTACCGTGCGAGCTCGTCGATCTGCGCTTGCTGCCGGTCGATGGTCCGCTGCTGCTCGCCGACCACCGGCGCCGTCATCAGCGCGACCCGGCCCGCGTCCAGCGTCTTTGTACCGTCGCGCGCTTCCCCGACGACGGTACGTCCAGCCGGCGTGCGCTCGAACTGCTGCGCCATCGGACCCACGTACTCGCCGCGCCCGTGCCGCTCAGGGTCTCGGTACTCGTAGCGGCTGTTTTCCGTGGCCATGAGCGCGTTTGCTGCGTCCATCGCGTCCACGTCCGGCCGGCGCGTCTCGGGGTACGCGGTGGGCCGCTGGAGCGCCGCAAGCGCTTCCCTCGCTGAATCCTGCGCTGGCCGAATGTCGGTTTTCGCGCGGATGTCTGAGGCTTTCGGATCTTCCTCGATGGCCTCTCCAGCCGCGCTCCCGGCCGCGCCTCCCGCCATCGCGCCTGCCGGGCCACCGGCGACACCGCCAACAACGGCACCGCCGACCGCCAGCGCGGTTCCTAGCGCGCCAACATTGGCTGCGTATTCTCGGGCCGCGCGGTCTTCCCGAGCGCCTCGGAGCCCCGCTTCGATCTCCATTGGCCGGTACATCGAATCGACCCGCGATTGCTCGCGCCGCAGCCCGGCGTCTAGTCCTGTCTGCATCTGCTGAAAGCCAAACTGACGCGACGCCAATTGCTGTCCAGCAGTCTCGCCAGCCCAGTCGCCAACCTGCCCTCCGATCCCAGCGTACCCGGACCCGGCGAGCCCGTAGCCCTGTAGCGCCGATGCCCGTGCGGATTCGATCTCACGCTGACGCGCTTGCGCGAGCTCGGCGACCCCGCGCGCGTTGATGTCCCCCGCGCCATACTGAGCGCCTCGGAGCGCTGCCGCGGCATCCGACCCACGGGCACCGCCGGCAAGCGCGTATTGCTGCCGCGCTGCCGCGTCGATCCCCTGGCGCATCTGCATCTCTGCAATGCTCGGGGTGCGCCCAGCGGCCGCGGCCGCATACTTGCCGGCCAGCCCAGATACCTGCCGGTACTGGTTGCCACCTTGCTGCATGATGTCCGCAGCTTGCACGTAATCGGCTGTGATATCCGGCTGCAATATGCCGCGATTCCACAGCGTATTACTCTGTGAGAGCAATCCGGACCCTGGATCATACGGATGCACCCCAAACAGATCGTTTCCTGGTTCTGCTGCGGGTGGCACGGGTCCAGCATCTGGCTGGCTCCATGCTCTTGTTTGCCAGGTTTCTGCGCCAAATGGTTTTGCCATCGTTATCCCGCCTCTGCTGGGGCGACCCAGCCGTGCCGTGGTTGTGCCGTCACCCGTAGCGCGAGCGCGGTCAAGGATACCCCGGCGCTGCTCACGCCGCTATTCTGAAGATCACTGATCGCAAACCGCACGGAGTCGAGCCGGCTGTATGGCGGCGCGTACTCGCGGCGGATCGATGCGTCGGCGGTGCCCTGGCCGAGCGAGCGATCGCCTCCGGTGTCGATATCCCATTGCTTCGATTCCGTGAATGACGCCTCGCCGTTGTACGCGGTTTGCAGCGTCAGCGAGCACTCACCGAGCAGTCGACCGAGCACGGACACCGTGCGGAATCTCAGGTAGCGGTCGAGCCCGGCCGGGTTGATATCCCCGGTCTCCACGTACATCGTCACGAAGTTGTTGCTCGCCCCGTTCGTGTCCGCGTACGGGTACGCGTCTGAGGTGGTTTTCTGGACGTACACGTACCCGGTTGTCTGGTCGATCACGGCCAGCTTGTCGTTCCACACGGCCAACCTGCCGGGCACGATCGCCGTTGTCCGGATGGAGTCCACGCTCCACTGGTTCGCGCGGTAGTCGTACACTAGCAGCCGGCCCGCGGTGGGCGTGTCCAGGTCGTCGACAACGCTCCACACCACGAGCGAATCCGCAGGCACGGCCACCGCGTCCACTACGTCAGGGTACGTGGCCAGCGTGTCGCGCACCGCGTGCCCGATGAAGTCCACTCCGGGCTCCCCACGCGGCAGACGGCAGAGTCCGCGCTTGCTCTGGAAGAAAATGTCACCGCCAGGGCCGGCCATGACGATGCTGTCTTGGGCGATGCAGCCATCCGACACCGGGAGCTTGCGCGACGGAAAAAACGAGCCCGTTGCCGCGCGCGTTGCACCCTGGCCTTCGATGATGTGGATCGACTCGGAACCGAACGCTATCAGCTTCCCATCGCGGCTCGCGAGCCCAGTCACCTCACGGCACCCGTCCACGCGCGCCTGCCGGATCTCGTTGTGCTCCAGCGCGAAGCCCGAGCGCTTCTCAAAAGTGAACCCGATGCGCGTCGGGTCCCGCGGGTCGACGTATGCGAACCCGCCTTGATGCTCGACCATGATGTTCGGGCTCGGAAGCGGAGCGTTTTCGAGCACGCCGCCCGTCGTCGGGAGCACCTCGTTATCAGCGATCGTCGCGTCCGCAGCGGTCGACACGTACGTCGCGTTTTCGTTGAACGCGTTTGAAGCGACGATCCCGTCGCGGTACAGAACCGACCCATCAGCAAGCGACCTGTACACCGCGATCACAACCGGCGCCGTGTTAGTGGCCCGCGTCGTCGACAGCGTCGGGATCGTGAGCGTCGTTTTATTCGTGCCGGTGCCGCTCCCCGAATGGTCCGACTCCACGAGCGGGCTCGGCGCCGAGCGCAGCAGGTTACCGCGCGCGTCGATCCGCTCGTAGACGCACGCGAACTGATAGACAGCGTTCCCCAGAGATCCGCCCGTCGTGGCCTCCGCTGCGTCAGCGTCAACGATCGGCGGGTCGTAGTCGAACGCTGCTTCCAGCGCCATGTCTCCATCGTACGTGCATGGAGTCCCGCCGACGACCAGGCTCAGCGAGCCGGCCTCAGCCGTCCGCCACATGCGCGGCCCGCTGTCGCGGAACACCGCAGCGTTCGCGCCGTAGTTACCCGATACCGTGCCCGTGGCCGCGATCCGCGTCGGGTACCCGACTAAAAATCGACCGCTGCCCAGCGACTCGAGCGGGGACCGGCGCGACGTTGACCCGGCCGTGACCGCTTCGATGAATACCTCACCGGCCGGCCCTGGGGCGTTCGTTCCAATGTTCGCTAGATCCATGCGCAGCACGAACAGCGACGCCCGCTGCGTCATGAACGAACTGCGGATCAGGATGTACGCCTCCCCGTCCGTGACCACCGGGCGACTGATCGAGTGCAGGTGATACCGCGGGAACGCAAGCGTTACGGCCGCAGCCGTGTCGATCGTTGCCCATCGAAACGGGCCAAGATCCAGCGTCCCGTCGTCCAGCGACCACGCAACGATCGCCGTCGTCGCGTCATACACGCACGCGCTCAGCGAGTACAAATTCCCCGTGCTCAGCGCGTGGACCGCAGCGGCTGCGAAAAGCGGTGTGAGCGACGTGTCTGTCTCCCACCCGCGCACGCCGTTGGCGCCGTCGTGCGCGAAGATCCAAATGCGCGTCGAATCCGTCGCGATTGCTACCCGCGTGTAGGTTGCCGCCGCGAGGTCGTATGTCGCGACGCTGGCGAACGAGCTATTGCATTTCACGACCCGCACATCACCCGTGCGCACGTACACGAGCAGCGGCAGACCGCCGGATGTGATCACCAGGTCCAGGTCACCGGTCGCGTCGCTCACCACCGTCGTTAGCGTTGCCCACCCGGCACCGTACGTCCACGCGGTGGCCCGGATGTCACCGGAGATTCGCATGAACACCACCGGGCGATCCGCGTTGCTGTCGTACGCGGCTTGCATGACAGACGCGGTGTAGCCGCTGCTGATCTGAGTCACCGGGTACAGCTGCGTTCCGGTGTTCCGGTCGACGATCACCGCGTACACGTCGCTGCCCGACGTACGCCACACGACGCACACCGCAGCGCCCCCGGTGGACTCGGCTTTCACGGCGTGGACGTCGACGACCAGGTCCGTGTCCGTGCGCCCCCCGACAACCACGCGCTCGAGAGCCCACTTGTTCACGCGCCCGCACGGCGTCAGCGCACCCGACACGCTCGAGCGTGCGTTGATCGTGTCGTCGCCGATCCAAATGCGCTCGTCTCCCATCAGAGAAATCGCGTCGGCCGTCGTCGGTGTCGTGCCGTGAAGCGCAGTCGGCGCCGCGCGCTCGAACCCGAGCCGCTTGCGGATCGCGCCGTCGTCCGTGTAGCGCACGTTGCGCGCTGCCTTCAGCACGCCGGCCGGGAGTACGCGCGGGTCGATCCCCTCGTGGGGACCCTGCAGCGGGACGTCTACGATCGTGCTACTCACGCCACAGCCTCGCGCGGATGGTCTTTGTGCCGCTGCCGTTGACTTTGATCTTCACCAAGCGCGCAGTCGGCGCCGTGCTCGTGTCGAACGCTGCGTTTCTGGTCCCGTCCTCTGCATAGACGGTCATCACGCGGTTGGGTATCTCGCCGAGCCCATGCGCTACGACATACGATGACCCGCCGACCGCATCCTCGATCGTCACCTCGACCGACCTCAGAAACGGCGCGACCGTGCCCAGCCGCTCGAACGCTGCCAGCACGCGGGCCTCGAGCGCCTCCACGGCGCGCTCGTCGCCGGGTGCGAACCGCGCGCCACGCCCCATCACGTCGAGTTCAGGCACGCCACAGCCTCCCGCGGCCGCTATGCCGCCCGGTGATGTGCTGAGGCCGCCCACGCGTGCGCTTCCCGCGCTTGTCCGCGATCAGCGCCGCCACCCGGTCCCGCTCGGCGACCAACATCGCATATTGATTCTGATCTCCCTCCGCGGCGCAGATCCCAGCAGCGGTGTCGAGAATCGGCCACGACTCCCAGCCCTCGCCGCCGTACATATCCATAGATTCCGCGACGTCATTGAGGCTAGGCAGAAACGTCACGAGCAGCGTGTACGCCTTATCTGGCCTCGGGATCAGATGCCCCGGATCTTTCGTGCCGCCCTCGCCGTCGTCGTAGATGCCGCCGAGCCGGTACGCTAGCGGCGTGCCCAGCGCGTGCGCGTAGGTCTGATACCGATGGCGCTCGCTCATCTCATACTCGTCGAGCGGGTACCAGCCACCGTTGTGCTGGACGTCAATCGCGTACACACGGTGGCACGTACTCGGAAGCTCGAAATCGTAGTCCGGCGTCAGGTCGTTCCACGCGGTCGGCGTTTCGGTCGTGACCTCCTCGTGAGCCAAATAATACTCGTGGCCCCGGTCGCTGATCATCTCGCGGTACATCCGAACGGAGCGGTTCACACGCGCCGCGATGATCGCGTCTGTCCACTTGTCATCCATACCGCGGATATCGGCACTCTCGCGAACCGCTGCCGTGAGTTCCACGAGAGTGACGAACCGCGCCATCTACATACCTCCATAGCACGCCATGATGGCGCGCTTGAGTGCGTCGATCCTGCCTTGGTCGCCTTCCAGATCCGGAAAGGCTTCCGTGATGTTGGACACGAACGCCTCCGTGTCCACGTCATCCTCGTCATCCCCGTAATCCCCAGGAGCCCCGGACTTGCCGGGACCCCCGAGAACCAGGGCGAGATCCATCCCCTTAGATGGTTTTCGCATCGCCGAAGATCGTCACTTCGATTTCGTCCGCTGCCGTCACCAGGTCGGCGGCGACCGGAGCGTCCGCAACCAACCCAACAAGGATGACGATCGTCGTAGTCGAGCCCGACGTCGCTACCGAAACCGTGCGCACGGTGCGCGCGACTCCGGACGACTCGAGCAGACTGGTGAGCACGCTCACATCCGACAGAGCCGGCACGGTGATCGTGTACTTGCCCGCGCTGTTGCGCGTGACAGTTGCACCACGCGGCTTTTTATACCGCGCGCTCGTGGTAGCGATGGTTCCCGACGTGTCCGACACCGGGATCCGGACTCGCATCCGGATCGGTGCCGAACAGTCGATCTCCTTCACCGGCGAGCTGATGTGTTCTGAGACTGCGTCCATGATGTCCGCCGATCAGACCGCGCAGGTGCCGTTGGCGCCGGGGTTGTTGCAGCCGAGCTGCGGGTAGGCGACCGCGCGGACCGCGAAGTCATTCGTGGTGGCCTTGCGCAACATCTTGTTTCCATCCTTGTCGAGGATGTGCGGCGCCGCTCCGGTCGAGTAGAGTTTCCACGTCGACATGTCGAGCGCGAACGCCTTCGCGATCGGGCAGTGTCGGTCGGCCCACACGTTCACCTCGCCGCCACCGGCAACGAGCTTGAGCGCCTGATACCCGAAGCTCCCGACCTTTTCCTCTTTCGAGAAGATGTGCCGACTCTGGAGAGCGATCGCCAGGTTCTGCCACTTCTCGGGGTTCAGGAAAATGTCGGTCACTCCGTTCGACCCGCTGCCCACGCGCTGGATACGAGTGCACAGCCGCTGCAACCGCTCCTCAATCCCCATGCCCGCCACTTCGGCGGTTGTGAGTCGAACGCCCCCGAGCCTGGTGACGTTACCCGTGCGGTCGACCCCGAAGAACGCGGTGGAGCTCGGCGCAGACGCCGGAATCCACGCGCTCAGCCCATAGATCAGCTCAGCGCTCGCGGTCTGCCCGTGCGTGCCACGACGGAAAACGTGGTCGCTCGTGGTCGTGCCGGAAGGCGTCGCCGATATCGTGAACGTCCCCGCGACGTAGTCGACGTCTGTGATGTACTCGCCGCCGACCGTGCGCAACGTGCCGGAGGTCGTGCCATCCGTCGTGTAGAACTCGACCTGCATCCCCTCCTCGAGGTTGATTGCGTCCTCGGGGTTGGTCAACGTGCAGACGTTGGCCGATGGGGCCCCGGACAGCACGCCGAGCGAGTTACCGCCGTTGCCGTACATCGCTTGACTCAGCGCGGTGCCGAAGTTTGCCAGCATGCCGTCGATCTCGACAAGCTCGTTCCGGATGAATGCGCCCTTGTCGTCGCGGCTGGACTCCAACACCTTGTTGCCGATCGAGACTTCCGACTCGAGCGTGCCCGTGGTGATGTTGAACTTGTAGCCCTTGACGTTGCCGGATGCGGCCGTGTCGCTGACCGTCTGCGCGGTGGCGAGCGACAACGCGATACCTTGCGGGTTCGACGTGATCACCGGCAGCGGCATGACGTCGCCGCTAAAGCTCTCGTCCTTCGGGAGCTTGCTCAGCAGCACATGGTTTTTGAACGTCAGGTCTTGGACCTGCTGCCCGGTGTAACGCTCCTTGAGCGCGTACTGAAAGATTGTCTCTGTCGAGGCCATTGGATGTCTCCTATGGCCGCTGTCTGCGCGTCGTTAGGCGTCGGCCTCACGCATCAATTTTCCGTACTTGGCGACAAGCTGGTCGATGCTGAGAGGCTCGGAGCGCTGTGGGCGCGCTTCCGCGGCGGTTGATTGCGTCAACGTGGCGGCACGCCGACGTGGCGCACCTCCGTCCGCGGGGAGTCCGCTGCCCTGCTCAGCTCTAGCGCGTCCGCCGGCGCTCACGGCACTAGTGGATTGCCCGCCACTCTCGGGATCTGACTCCGCGAAAATTCCGCGGTAGTAGTCGAATGCTTTGCGCTGTCGGTCCAGCGCTCCGGTCACCAGGTCATCAAGATCGGCTTCTTCGCCGTACTCCTGGTAATGCCGCTGCTGCTCGGCGAAGATCATCTCGACGAACGCCGGGTTCGCGGCGAATTTCTGCACGTGCGGGTCCGCGTGGTCGGCCAGGCCCTCGGCGAGGCTCGCCTTGTACGCCTGAACCTGCGCCTGCCGCCGTGCGTGTTCCTCCGCTTGCTGCCGCTGCTCACGCGCCTCTTGCTGCGCCTTTTTCAACTCGGCCAGTTCGGCCTGCATCCGCTGGACCTCCGGCGGGATATCCTGCTGCGCGGCGAGGTGCCGACGGGTCGCTTCGCTGAACGACATCCCGAACGCGGCTTTTGCGGCGGCGTCGATATCGCCTGACTCCAACGCTTTCAAGTGCGCGGCCCGCTGCGCGTCGTACTTCTGCCGCTCGGCTTCAAACGCCTGCCGCTGTTCCTCGAGCGCTCGCTGCTGCGCCACGATGGCACGGCGCTTCTCTTGCAGCTTCGCCCACGCGCCGCCGGTTACCTTGCGCTCGCTCGAGTCGTTCGGCTTCTCTGCTGGCTCGGCATCGGAAGCATCACCGGCAGAAGGCGCCGCGCCCGAATCCACCTCGGGGGAGGAGGTCCCAGGGGCTTCTGACGCGGCAGCTTGTGCCGGCGATGCTTCCGCGGCTTCGGCCGCTGCCGTCGCCTTGCTCATGAGTTCCGAAAATTCCATTACGCTGCTACTCCCATCGGCGCCGGTGCCATCGGACCCGCGGCGGGCAACCCCGGTGCCTGGGGCGGCGCCTCTTGCTGCGCGGCGCGCTTTAGCAGCTCGACGCACGCTTCGATGAACGATCGGAAGCCCTCGAGCACGGTGTCCGGTGCATCGTCGATCCGCGCGAGCATGTACTCGCCAGCCATGCGTTTCATTGCCGCCGCGATGTTGATAAACGATTCAGGCGACTCGTACGGGAAATCCTCGCCTGGTTCCCACTCGAGGAATCGCTCCGTCACGCGGTCGAGCCACTCACGCTCGGCGTTCTCGCGCTGCTCGTGTCGCTCGATGTCCGGCCACGCGAGCAGCTCCCGCGCGGCGTCCGGGCTGATGAGCTGCGCGCCGATCATCTCCTGCACCGTCGCGAGACGACCAGCGGGCGACGACGGGAGCGAACTCACCGGGAACACCGTGAGCTTGTACATGTCCTCCTCGAGGTTGCACTTGCTCCACTTGTATTCACGCAGGTACGCGCCGCCGGGCCACCGTACCGCGAAGTCCGGATCTTCCTCGGCAAGCTCGCGCGTCGACGCGACCATCAGCCGCGCGATGTCCACCGCGAGCTGTTCGTATCTCCGCGCCACGACCGAAAACCGCTCGGTCTCCATGTCGTTCAACGTCCGCAGCGCCACGCCGGCGGTAACGCCGCTCTCCTTGCGCGACGTCGCCGAAGCCTGGCTCGCGCCGGTCTGCTCGAAAATCAACTGCCGGAGCCTGAACGTCAGGTCGACCTGCTGCGGGCTAACCGGGTTCGCGGCGACGGTCTGCGGCATCTCGGCGCCCACAGCGACGGGAACCATCGTCCCCTCGTACGTGTCATCAAGGTCCTTCGGGTCGATGCTCCCTTCGCGGTAGTAAACGCGGAAGTGAGAGCCGTTGTCGATCGCGCGATCCATCGAACGTAAGTGCTTGTTCACGGTGTCCTGCACCGCGCGCACCTCATCGATGATGCCCTTGCTCCAAAAGCCCGTGCGCTCGCGCTGCCACCGAATGAATGCGAACGGGAAGCTCGAGCGATGCCACGGCTCGTCGACAAGCACGGTGCCAGATATCGCGATCACATGCCGCCCGCCCATCCCGGTCGGTCCAGGCAGGTGCCACGCCTCGATCACGTCGACCATATCCGACAGATTGATCCCATGGTTCTCGTCCGTCTTCTCAGCGAACTGCGAATCGAACAGCGGCGACCCGGCGAGCGTGATCGAATGCGCTGATTCAGGGAACCGCGCGACGAGCAGGTCTTTGTCCACGCGCTGCCGCTGGAACAGCGACCGCACCGCGCCTGTGCGCGCCTCTCTGGCGTCGACGGCTAGGTCCACGCACAACACGCGCTCGATACGACACCGGCCCGCGTCCGCGTCGGCATAGCCCTTGATGCAGCCGGTGCCGAATACCTCCGCGTCGAGGAACACGTCGCACATCAGTTCCCAGGCGTTCGCATACTCGCCCTGCGGCTGATGCATCTGCGCCTCGACGAAGCGATCCATACGCCGCGCGCGCTGTCTCAGCGACCAGTCCGCACCGGTCGTGAGAAACTGTGGCTTGGGCCGCTGCCGGCCGGCGATCTTCGCTTGCAGCGAGTGGCACACGTTGCGCGCATCGTTCAACGCGATCTCTTCGCCGCTCGGCAGCTCGTCGAAGTCTGGCAACGTCAAGTAGTCGCTGATCCAGCGCGCGCTTCCGCGGTCACCCTCGTACGCGCAGAGGTTCTCGTACGCGCGCCGCTCCCTGGTCACCTGCCCAGCGAACAGCGCTCGCGCCGTACCCATGACGGCGTCGGCTGTCCCCTCAGCGGTGGCGGTGTGCCAGAGTTCCACTGGCAGAATACTGGCACGGGTGACGGGGTCCTGGCAAGGACTCAAATCCGCGCGGCCCGCCGGTTGAACTCCCGAGCCCGCTTTCTTGCGGCTTTTGCCGTCAATTCCTGCGCTGCCCGCTTCCGCGCCCGAGCCGCTTCGTTAGCCGCCTCGGCGCTTCCGGGCTCCGGCGGGACCTCCTCCGGCCTGTATGCGACATGGTGCGCTCTGTAGGAGTACAGGAGAGCATCCGAGCAGTCGTCCTGGTAATCCGGGTGATGGTCCCGGCGGTCGCTCGACCACGGCAGGACCGACCACTCCGAGATCACCGCCTCGCACCCAGGCGGGCGCAGCAGCAGCGTTCCGGACTTGAGCGCGCCCCGCACGTTGTCGATCGCCTCGCGCTTGCCGGACTTCTCGGCCGGCTCACACGCGATCCCGTAGATCGTCAGCAGGTCGTGAGCGATCATCTTCCCGCCGCCGCCGCGATCGATCACCGTGCGCTTCGGCTTGTACTCGCGCTGCAACTGCTCGATTCGGATCGCGCGCTCGGCCGTCGTCATCTCGGGCCGCTTCGTTGCGCTGACGATCGTCACTACCGGCGACCCCGGCACGTTGGCGGACACCACGAACGCGGTAGCGTCATCGTGGCCGACGTCCACGCCGAGACAGTACCGCGCACCAGGTCCTGGCGCTTCGTACGTCGCGTTACGTGCCGCGTCGTAGTGATACACTAGCGCGTCGTCGTCGCGCACCCACCGCCCAAGCCACTCGCGTTGATACGTCGCATCGGTCTCGCTCCATCCGTACTTCGCGCGCTGCCGCTCAAGCCACGACGACGCGTGCGGGATGTGCGGGTTGTCGAGCACGGTCCAATGGTACGTTGGCCACGCATGATCGCCGGCCGTCATGTCGTGCCACGTCCCGGCGGGCACCGCGCCCGGCGTACCCATCACGCAGAGCTCGCCCTGGTAGTCGAGCAGCGTCGGCTCGATCGCGTCGTCGATTAGCTCACTCAGATACGGGTCGAGTGATGCCGCCTCGTCGATCGCGACACGGTGCAGCGGGATGCCACGGAATTTATCAATCTCCGATTTGTCCTTGCAGCCTGCCAACCAGATCCGATGCCCGTTCGGATGCTGCACCATCAGTTGGCCGTCAATCTCGCGGAACCAGAGGCCGAGCTTGCACTCGCGATCGATGCGCTCAAGCGTGCGCCACATAATCAAGCGCGCATTGTTCCGGCTCAGCGCGATGTACAGGCTCAGCCCGTTCGGCCGCTTCTCTGCGCCGTCGAGCAGCCACGACGCCGCGCCGTCCGTCTTGCCCGCGCGGCGTGAGCACAGCAGGCAGAATTTCGGCGGGCCGTCGACGACCCACTCGAGCTGCTTGTCGAAAAGACGCGTGATGTGTGGCCGTGCCCCCGCGGCCGGCGACGGGGCAGCAACGAGCCCCTCGAACGCGCGCGCTAGCTTACCCACGCCGCCGCATTGCCCGCAGACAGAAGAACGCGACCAGCCCGACCTCGGGAAACAACACCTCGGGCGGGCGCGGCGGGTGGCATGTGCACAGCGACGGGTATCGCCGGATGTGTCGCAGCCTCACCGACGGCCACGTTTCTTCTGCCCCTGCTGCAACGCCGGCGGCTGAGCCATCGGGCCACGTGGCACCTCGGGCTCGGGGTCCTCTTGTCGCTCCGGCGCCTCGCGCATCGTCAACACGTTGCTCCACGGGACGATCACGCCAGGCGGGGTCACGCGCACGCCGTGCTCTGTCGTTTCGAGCCCGTACCGCGGCGCGGCCAGTGTGGCGCTACCGCTCAGCATCACGGACGCTGTCCGCAGTTCGACATAATCCAGCTTCATTCCTCGGTTCCTTCCGTTTCTACCACGAGCCGCTTTCCGTGCCGAGTGTACCCCAGTTCGTCCAGTATGCGCGCGGCCGCTGCCGATGGTTGGTCACACACGCGATAGAACGCCTGCGCATCCTTGTCGTCGTTCAGTGTTTCGACCGTGACTGTCTGCCGCGCGCCGAACGAGCCCGGGTGCAGCTTCTCGAGGAACCACCGCAGCTGATTCAGCTTCTCACCTGGCTTTAGGTCCGGGTCGTCCATGACGCCCCACACCATGTCGATCAGCTTGCCCCCGTGGCCGGCTAGCGCTTGGGTAACGGCGTCATCGAACGCTGGGCTGATCTGCCGCCACCGATGCACTGTCTCGTACGACAGATTGGCGTGGGCCGCTGCGGTGGAGAGCTCCCCGCGCCGGGCGATGCCCTCGAACAGTCGCGCCAGCGTCGGCTCGTCGGCTCGGATAGCGCGCTCGAGGCCGGGGTAGCGGTGGGTCGTAATGGCTTGGGTCATTCGGTGGCCTCCGAACACGCGCGCGCTAGGCTGTAATTCATGGCGTCGGCTCCTGCTCCGCGAACGCTGCTCGCACGGCATCGTCCACCGGCGTGATCCCGCGCAGTCCGTATGACCAGCGCTTCACCAGTCGCTCGGGGATGAAGTAGTCAGGCTCAGACTCGTTCTCTTTCCGGACACGAAACACGCCCTCGCTCGGGTGCCGTGCGATGCCATCGGGGTACGGTGCGATGCCGTCTTGCCCGGCGATGATCGGGCCGCTGGCGATGTTGATTCGAGTGCATGGTGAGCCTGGGATTTCCTTCACTTCCATCGGTTGGCTCATGGCTCGCTCCTCCACCACCGCCGCAGCGCTTTCAGCAGTCCGCGCAATGTACGCGGTTGCACGACCGGCGTGTAGTCCTCGCTCAGGCGGCGCACGTTGGCGTCACGCTTGGTCCCGTAGAACGCGGGCGCATCGTCGTCCGGTGCCCAGTCTTTGAGGCTCATGGCGTCAGCTCCTTCGTGGGTACGAACGTCAGCGCATCGTCATCCGGCCTCGGACCCCAAGATAGCTTTTCCAGAATCAGCTTCGCCGTCAAATCAATCGACGCGCGGACCTGTTCCAGCCGGTCCTCGACGTCCTTCTCGGCGACCATAAACCACCCGGCCTGCCCCGATGGCCGGTGCGTCAGCGAGACCCGCACCAGACCGGACGCTGGCTCACGGAGCGCTTTCGTATCCCACGGGCTCCGGCAATACACGCAGGACGCGCCGTTGCAGTAGATGCACGTCATGGTCTCGGCTCCCCGAAGCTCGCGGTAACATACTGCGCCCCGTTCTCGATCCACACATCGACAACGCACACGGTCGCGCCGGTTTGCTGGATGCGCCCAAGGTCGCCAGCCATGACCGTAGTGTCAGACGGGTCCACGAATCGCGCGGTCAATTCCCCGGCCTCTCGGTCAACGCTCGTCACGACCATCGCGGTGCCGTAGTCCGTGAACAGCAAGTCGTCCGGTTGCGGGTCCCGGTGCTGCGCGCACGATGTGATCGTCGCGACACCCGGCTCCGACTCCCCCCGCTGCGCCATCGCGAGCACGTCGGCGAACGTGAGGCTGACCGAGCTTGTGACTCTGCGCGCCGGGATGACGATGCACTCGACCACCCTATCAGTCTGCCACAACTCGCCGACCGTCATCGCATCGTAAGCTGTCACGGCTCGCCGCACGGGCCGAACGTCGTGCAGCGCTAGCCCGCCGCCGTCGCCGAACTCGACACACCCGGCCGCATACGCCCCCTCGCCCTCAATCGTCACGACCGATGGCCCAAGATCCTCGAACTCTTCATTATCTTCCATGATTTCCTCCGCTTGTCTCAGGGTCGGCTAGGTTCGCCAGGTCGGCAACCAACCTTTTCCTGAATGATTTCGTGAGCCTGCCTACCTGGTAAACCTATTCTATATGAATGATATGTATATATAGTAGTACTAGAGAGATTGGGGAAAAGGTGAGACTTAGGTAGGCAGGAAGGTAGGCAGGCAATACCGCACCTCACGGACCCCTGCGACCATCACTCGACGGCTCGTGTACCCCAACCGGCGAAGAACCATACCCACCCGCGTCTGGTCTCCTCTGGTCCACCGGCCGGGCTCGATTCCGAGCGCGTCTGCCATCACGGAACCCAGCGTAAACTCAGACCTTTCCGCCGCCCATGCTGCGATGCGAGGCTCCCAAGCGTCGGCCGCAAATCGTTCGTCTTGGGCCTCCGTTAGCGCTGGCACGAATGTTGCCGATGGGTGCCATTGCTCTCCCGCTTCGTACCGGGCGACGGCCTCAGCCCAGAGCTGATCCCTGGCAGACCTCAGCCCGGCGGCGTCGATTGCCGATACCCGTATCGGCCAGAATCGTCTAGCGCCACTGGAATCCTGTAGGTAGGTGTGCTCGTTTGTCGTCCCTATGAACACACACTGCCTCGGCCTCCGAACCGTGGACCGACCGTAGGCCGGCCGGTAGGAATCCACTGTGCGTGTAATATAGTCCTTCACCCTGGTCATCGCCGCCCCACGCAATGCGTCCAGCTCGCCCATTTCGACCAGCCACGAGCCTTGCAGGATCTGACTTGCGTCCTTTGAACCGAGGTCGGGGAGGCTTGCGAGGTACCAGTCCCCGCCCAGGATGCGGACGGCAGTGCTCTTTCCCGCGCCCTGATCGCCCTCGAGAACGAGGATGTGGTCAGCTTGGCACCCGGGGCGCATGACGCGCGCGACGGCTCCCACGAGCCACCAGCGGCTCACGGCTGCGACGTATCCGAGCGCGGGGTCTGCGCCGAGGTAGTCGACCAGCCACGAGTCGAGGCGCAGCGTTCCGTCCCACTCGAGCCCGGTGAGGTACTCGCGTACCGGGTGGACTGTGTTTTGCCGCGCTGCACTCTCGACCGCGTCGTGGACGGACTGCTTTGGGAACGCCACGTCATGATGGCGCGCTAGCCAGTGTTGGACATACGTGACGTGATGATCGGCCAAGTCTGCGCCCACGTCCGGAGGTGCGAATCCGGCGAGCGACGGCGCCGGCCTTGCCCATCGGATCTGATCGGCAAACTCGTCGTATTGCAGGCAGCCCCGCCACTCGTCGAGGTTCGCTACCAAGAGCGCTGCGTTGCCTGGTTCGCGCGTGAGCGTTCCAGACTGGTTCCGGCGCAGCGAGCTCTCCCACGCACCCTCTCCCGTGAGCGGTGTCGGCACGGCCTCCTGCTCCGGCGACCAACTGGGCGATATCTCGAGCGCTGCGCGGGCCTCGGCGACGACGGGCGCTGGGATGATCGCGAGCACGTCTTTCGCGGTGCGGTGCTGACAGTGCGAGTGCAGGCAATAGAGCCACCCGACGCGAGACCCAGGGCGCGGTGCGTAGACGACGGTGGACGAGTCGTGGCGCTTGCCGCTGGTGTGCTCGTCCTCCCACGGGCATCGAGCGGTCATGCGGTCCGGTCCGACCGCGCGCCCGAGCCAGCCCAGCAGCTCGAACGCCTTCCCGATGACGCCGTCCGTGACCGCGCCGGTAGCGGGCTCGTGTTTCGTCGTCGTGGGCTGCGCGAGCCGCCTCACGATCCACTCGGGGCACGGGGCAAGCTCGGCGTCGCCGGGATGGGCGCCGGCATCCCACTCATACGTTCCGCCGCTCGAGTGCGTCGACGGCGCGGCGATCACGTATCCACCGTGCGCCTTGATGTCCACGCCGTCCGCGATGACCCGCGACGGAACGCGAGGCACGTCGGGCGCGGCGAACAGCTCGTGAGACCCGCCGCCGCCGGTGACCGCGCGGATCGTATCGGGGAGGCGACCGTGCTCGGTCTCGAGATCGCGCATGGATTCGTCGCCGCCGTTGCGCGGGTCGACGTCGACGACGACGAGCCTGCTTGCGCCGGTAGCGATCGCGACATTGGCGCGCGGCCAGCGTGTCCACCACTCGCGGATCTGATCCGGGTCGGTGGTCGCGGCTTTGAATCCGGTGGACACGCGCGGGTGCTTGCCACCGTTGCCGCAGCTGGCGCCGTCATCGCACGCACACCGGTCGCCGGCCCACTCGTAGCACGGGAAAACGTGCCACCCGCGGCGCGCGTAGGCGAGAGCGTATGCGAGCGGGGTGTGCGTCGGGGATGGTTGGGGCATCACGGGGTTTGCTCCGGGTCGCGATACGGGTTCGGTGTCACGGCGCGCCCGCCGTCGTCGAGGCCGGCCTGATAGGCGTCGTCCCACACGTCAGCGAGTGATGGGCTCCCGGCTAGTGCGGCTATGAAGCGCGCGTTTTCGGCCATGTTGTTGCACACGCTTTGCATGTCCGCGAGTACGTCAGCGGCCGACCGTCCAGCAAACCAGGCGTGCTCGCCGTCACCGTGGGCAATCTCAAACCCGACCCATCCACCATCTTCTAGGCCTATCGTCAACGTGAGCCCCCCACCGACGTACGCCCACCGCCCGCTTGGGTCCGGGCGCAGCGTGATGGTTCCTACTTCGATCGTGTCGTATGTCATGGCCACAGGGCCTCCGCTGCATAAAGCCCGCTGCGGCATCTGTCGGCTTCTACTTCGCTGAGCAAACCGGCTTCAAGCATGACGAATTGCGGGCACAATACAGAGCTCACGACCCCGCTATTCATGATGATGAGACTCCCGACGCCTTCATAGTCTGGTGCCTTCACCGATCGAATCGAGTGGACGTCGATGAACATCGGGCGCCACTTCCAATCTGGGATCTCGATAAAGTGTTGAGCGCTCATGGATTCCTCCCCCGCGATTCGAGCGTTACCACCCCAGCATCCCGGTCAACGTGCGTGACCACAGCCGTCGGGCTGTTCGGGTCAAGCCGCAAGCGTGGCTTGTGAACCTTGCGCGCCTTCGCTCGGTACTCATGCACGACCAGCCACCGGCCGCGCTTCGGCTCGGGCTTCGGGCGCTGCGCCACGTACTCGGCCCACTCACGCTGTTTCTGTCGGTACCATTCGATTACGTTGCTCATAACTCCTCCACTTCCACCTGCAGAATCTCACCGCGCCATTCTAGGATCGCGAAGCCGGCGGTGTGCCAGCAGATCATTCGGACTAGGGACACCATGTCGATCATTCCGTCTCCCCTCTCCTGGCCCGCTCAATCGCGGATCTCGCATCCTGCACGGACCGAACGATCGCGGCAAACCCCCCGCGGGACCGTACGAGATCCAAGAACATTTTCTGTGCGGTTGCCGCGCGCCCCGTCGGCGTCTTGACCTCGAGCGCGACTAGCCTGCCGGTCGGTGCGAGGATTCCGATCAGGTCCGCCGAGCCAACGCTGAGCCCGTAGCGCACGCGTCGCCCGCGGTGCTCGGCCACGCCGGTGTTGTTGCGCCATAGCGTGAGGTCCGGTTCGCGGCCGAGCGCTAGGCGGATGTCTGTTTGGATGTCGGTTTCGGTCATCGTATCGGTACCAGTCTACGGCGCACGCCGCGCCAAGAAAACCGCACCTCAGCGCGGCGGGTGGCGTGGTAGCCGATGTGCGGCCAGTGTGTGAACTGCGCCTGCCGTGGCATGTCGGCCCGTGTCGGAGGTGACGCCGGTGCGCTGTCGAGTCGCAGCACGCGGAACATGCACGGCCCGCACAACTGCCGCACCGCACCGATGCGAACGCCCACTAGCGGTCCCCGGTGACCGCACAGCCAACAGTTCACCCCAACCCCCTCGGCCAAACGCCGAACGCTTGCCGGTACCGGTGCGCCGCCCATCCGGGCGCGTATCCCTTGCTCGCAGCGAACTTCCGCAGGTGCGCCAACTCAGCGGCCTTCTCTGCCCGCGTCACATCGCCCAACCGCGGCGGCTCGTCGAACAGCTTGCGATACTCCCGCACAACCCAACCGATAGACCACCCGCGATCGCGAGCCAGCGCGCGTAGCCTCTGGTACTCGGCCATCTTGGCGTCGCGCGCGGTGCTCGGCCCGTCGTAGACCTGCCGCAGTTCGAGCGAGTAGATTCGTGGCCGCTTCTCGTCGATCGGGTGCTCGTAGCCGCACTCTGGACACTTGCGTTTCCACGCCTCGGCCACGGCGCCGCACTTGAGGCACTGCCGTACCGGTGTCGCCGAGGTGCGCGTGATCCCGTCGCCGTCGAGCGAATAGATCCGGTCCTCGGTCGGCAGCCCGTGCAGGTGCGTCGCGCCGCTCAGGTCGATCACCGTCGCGGTGGTCTTGCCCGGCGCAGGACGGAGCACGCGCCCGACCATCTGCAGGTAAGCGCCGGCGTGTCCGACACCGCGCGCGAGCAGACACACCGACGCTGCCGGCACGTCGACACCCTCGGTCAGCGCGTAGACGTTCGTGAGCACGCGCGTGGTCCCGGCCTTGAACCGGCGAAGCGCCTCGAGCCGGTCGCGCCCGGTCGACCGTGCCGAGACGACCTCGGCGTGCGGGAGCTTGGCGGCGAGCTC
>Ga0070749_10000642_pt1 | contig 23583 bp, 24 predicted proteins | sample VirMetDEL_Nov_18_FD_75180 | JGI IMG/M metagenome (GOLD analysis project Ga0070749, IMG submission 75180) | Aqueous microbial communities from the Delaware River and Bay under freshwater to marine salinity gradient to study organic matter... | ecosystem: Environmental > Aquatic > Marine >...
GATGTAAGCGGCACCTACAATGCCATAGTCGTTGCTGACGACAGCCACAATCACATCATAGCCAACGTGGACGGCTTGCAGACCGCACTGGATGGCAAGTCGGCAACTAGCCACAACCACACGCTTGACGGCCTCTCCAACACGACCATCACCAGCAATACCTCTGGCGAAATTCTCAAGTGGAACGGTTCTGCGTGGGTCAACAACACGCTGGCCGAGGCTGGCATACAGCCCACTGGTAGCTACCTGACAGGCAACCAAACAATTACCCTGTCTGGTGACGCCACTGGCTCTGGAACTACATCTATTGTTGTTACTGTTGCAGATGACAGCCACAACCACATCATCAGCAACGTCGATGGCCTACAGACTGCACTGGACGCCAAGCTGAACCTGTCCGGCGGTACTATGACTGGCTCCCTTACAATGGGTGCTAATAATATTTATATGTCGAACTCAAATATTAGTGGCGTCAATAATCTCTATATTAACGACCCCGGAGAAGGTATTACTTTCCAAGGTACAACTAATGTAACTTTGGCAGCGATTGATGATGCTACTGATAGTATTATGGACTTTGCTGGTGCAACAGAATTACGCCGTAATAATAATAAAGTCTGGGACGCTGGTAATGATGGTGCAGATAGTGGCCTTGATGCTGATCTGCTGGACGGTCAGCAGGGTTCCTACTATGCGCCCAAAACAATAGGTGTTTATTATGTAACTGGCACAGGCACTGTAGCTGGAACGTGGACAGGCTCAAACTCCGACATTGATTCCTACTACGAAGGTCTTGTAGTAAAATTCAAGATCAACATTGCAGGTGCCTCTACCACCACCTTAAACATTAACGGTTTAGGTGCCAAAACGGTTTATCTTTATGGCACCACTAAGCTGACCACACATTATCCGGTAGGCACTGTTCTTGACCTAACCTACACGAATGACAATGGTGGCTCGTTCTATGCTACGATGTGGTATGACACCACGGACGACTATCGTATTCGCTGGCAGAACAACATTACTGCGGGGGCATACATCCACGGCTATCAGCTTCTGCTAGAAGGCATGGATGGCAAGTTCTACCCGGTTACTGAAGGCGGGGCAAATAGCACTACGAATACGGTATCGACTGCTTCATTTAAGCCGCAGGGCACTATGCTGTATTACGATACCAGCACAGACATTGCGGCTAATGCCACGGCAGGCGGATACTCCCTCTATGAAGGCCTTTACACAGGCACAATGGAGTATTGGTCAAACCGCTCCACGACAGCATGGGCTACTACTGGACTGCCTGTATATCTCGTAGGGTCTATCAACTCCAGCGGTGCGTTCATCCTTGACAATAGCACCACGACAGCGTTCTTGACTCAAGACCTGCCCACCTCCGCTGATGGCAAGGTCTATATGCAGGTTGGTGTTATGAACAACACGACCGACGCTATACGTCTGGCCGTGAATCACCCAATCTTTGAATATATAGATGGGGCCATTCGTCCGTATGCGTATGATAGCGGCAACCAGACCATCACACTGTCTGGCGACCTTACTGGCTCAGGCACAACTTCTATAAACGCACAGATTGCTGCAAATGTTGTTGGCGCTAACGAGTTGAATGTGACCGGAAATGGTACAACGGCCCAATACTTGCGTTCTGACGGTGATGGCTCTTTCTCATGGGCTACTCCAACAGACACTAATACTACTTATAGTGCGGGTAGTGGTATCAGCCTTTCTGGCACTACTTTCAGTGTAGCTGCCGGGACTGGGCTTACACAAGACGCAGGTGGATTGTCAGTAACCGCAAACGGCATTAGTGCCGCCCAGCTTAATGTCACAGGTAATGGTACTACTACACAATACCTCCGCTCTGATGGCGATGGCTCCTTTACTTGGGCTACACCGACTGACACAAACACGACCTACAGTGCTGGCTCTGGATTAACTCTATCAGGCACTACATTCAGTCATTCTGATACTTCTAGTCAAACGTCTGTGAATAACTCTAACGGTGTTGTTATACAAGACGTATCTCTGGATACATATGGTCACGTTACTGGATTAATATCTGCTGATCTTGATGGTCGTTATTACACTGAGTCAGAATCTGACGCACGATATCTTCGCAAAAACACCAACGACACATCGGTCGGCTATATCGCTGCTGAAGGGTTTGTAAACACAGGGGCTGGCTCCCTGTCGATCTTCAACCCGCACAATGCTAACTATGCGACCACGACCTCAACAGTGACTGGTGCAATTAAGATCACGTTGCCAGTGTCTTGGACGAACACCATGATGCGGATGACTATCCGTATTTATGAGTATGCGACCAACGAGGGCTTCGATGTTGTTTGTGGCGGCTATAACTACAGTCCGAGTTCATCTTGGAGCAACCCGTTTGCCTACATCCTTGGCAACCCCAACGTAAACCGGAACTTCAACATCCGTTTCGGTCACGATGGCACCAATTGCTGCATCTACATTGGTGAAACTACGTCAACGTGGTCTTACCCGCAGGTGGCGGTGACGCAATTTGTGGCTGGATACAGCAACTATTCGGCTGAAACTTGGAATGACGGATGGGATATTGGCTTTGTCACAACGCTCGGCACGATAACCCAAACCATCTCCAACTCGGAAGTTGGTCGTTATGTGGACAACCAGCTTGTATTCCATGATGGCTATCACCCAAATGCTGATAAGCTAACTACAGCCCGCAGCATTGCCCTTACAGGTGATGTAACTGGTAGTGCTAGTTTCGATGGCGCTGCTAATATAAGCATCACTGCTACCGTTGCTGACGATAGCCACAACCACATCATCAGCAACGTCGATGGTTTGCAGACTGCGCTTGATGGTAAGTCAGCAACGAGCCACAACCACACGCTCGACAGCCTTTCCAACACGACCATCACCAGCAACACATCTGGTGAAATCCTTAAATGGAATGGCACAGCTTGGGTGAATAACACGCTGGCAGAGGCTGGCATTCAGCCTTCTGGCAGCTATCTGACGGGCAACCAGACCATCACGCTGTCCGGTGACGCCACTGGTTCTGGCACTACGTCTATTGTCGTTACTGTAGCAGATGACAGCCACAACCACATCATCGGCAATGTTGATGGCTTGCAGACTGCTTTGGATGGGAAGCTGAACCTGTCGGGCGGCACGATGACTGGGGTTATTACCAGTACTGGCGGTAGTACTACGGCAGGCGTCATAGAAACTGACGACACAGATCAATGGTGGATAAAGCTCTCTTCATATGATGTAGGTATATATTGGAACACTACCAACAACCATATAAACCTACGAAACACATATGGTAACTTGCAGTATAACGGCAACAATGTCTGGCATTCAGGCAACGATGGATCAGGCTCTGGCTTAGATGCTGACTTGCTGGATGGCCTTCAGGCCGCTTCGTTCCTACGCAAAGACACCAGTGATACATCCACTGGAACAATCAGCGCAGCCACCTTCAACGCCACCAGCACTACCAACGGCGGCTTCCAAGGTATTGATGCTGACACGGCAGCTTCTCCGTCCTTTACTTGGAGTGCTGACCTTAACACGGGCATCTGGCGTCCCGGTGCTGACCAAGTTGGTATTACTACTGGCGGCTCAAATAGGGTTACAGTGAGCACTACTGCTGTAACCTCGACGCTTCCGCATCGCATAACTGGAGGACAACCGTTCTGGGAAAATTCTCAAGCGGTTACATCTAGCTACACAATAACGGATGGATACAATGCCATGTCGGCTGGCCCGATCACGATCAACTCCGGTGTCACTGTTACGGTTGGCGCAGGCGAAACATGGACGGTGGTATAAATGAGCACACTCAAGGTAAACAGTATTGTCCCAGCCAACGCAGGCTCTGAGGACTATTCCCTAGTGAGGGCTTGGGCTGCTAAATTCTACGATTTCGGCATTGAGGGCGACGATTTTAATGTAAGCTCATACACCGATTTGGGAACAGATGTTGGAGTCACATTCAGCGCATCATTTGCAACCGCAGGCTATGCCGTTGTCTGCAATGCAGATAGAGTTGGTTTATCTGGGACAATCGCTAGATTTGCTATGGCGGCAGATCACACGACCTCTGGATTTACTGCGGCCTGCTGGACTACAACCCCTGCAACTAGCACTGTTGGTATGAGCTTTTCGGCACATGGGAGTATGGCATGACCAACTACCGTGTGATCTATGAAGACCCTGATGATCTGGATGCACCAGCCAAGGTGCTTGTCCCGTCTGACAACTGGATGGCTGACGCTATGGCTGGCAAGCTGCCACCGATCTGGGTCTACTGGCAACTACAGGACGACGAGGCTCAGGCCATCGCTGAAGGGCGTCACAGCACCTTTAGGCACAACCCTGAGAAGCTGGCCCTGCAATACACTGCGCCCCGCATTGGCCCTCTCACTGAGGAAGAGGCCATTGAGTATCTGATTATGAAGGACATCCCCCGCCGAGTGTGGGGCAAGGAGCACAACCGGCCTATGTTCAAGATTGTGACCAAGGATCAGGTGCCGAGTGATCGGTCGTTCCGCAACGCATGGAGGCTCGCAGCATGAGTGTCATCAAGGTTGATACAATCCAGACTGCTTCTGGCACAGAGGTATACACGGCAAAGGCTTGGGTGAGGTTCAACGGCTCAAGCATTACAATCTATGGAAGCGGTAATGTCTCAAGCATTACGGACAATGGTGTTGGCATTTTCACAACAAATTTCAGCTCTAATCTTGCGTCCAGCAACTACGCTGTGGGCGCTTGCTCTGGAACCAGTAATGTCCGAATTCCTGCAATCCAGACTTGGACGACTAGCAGTAGCCAATGTGAGTGGACGAACCATTCTGTCGTTTATTGTGATGTGAGCAGTGCCGATATGCTTTACACTCTTTAGAGGAGCTACACATGACTAAAACATTCACGAAAATTGGGGCAATCCTCTACGACAACTCTCTCTGGCAGGCTCCCTCCGACCGGACCTTTCGAGATGCGTGGGCATCTGCTGGTGCAGACAGCGGTGTCATCACCGTTGACATGGACAGAGCCAAGGACATCTGGCGGGAGAAAATCCGTCAAGCCCGTGACTTTGCTCCTCTGGATGCAGCCTTTATGAAGGCACTGGAGACTGGCGCTGATGCCTCTTCCGTTACTGCCCAGAAGCAAGCCCTGCGAGATGCACCTGCTGATCCTGCCATTGATGCAGCCACCACGCCGGAGGAACTCAAGGCGGTCCAACCCGCTGGACTGAAGGTGGACTAAGATGCCAAGCTATATCAGAGGCGACGACAACTTTGACAGCGCAAATTTCGGGCCTAATGTAACTGTAGGGGCCGTTGGGACTTACGCTTGGCTCATGCGGACCGACTCAACTGCAAACGTGACTGCTGGAGACACAGTGGCAGGGTCCGGTCTTTTTTACGCTGCATTTTCGGCGGCAGCTTGGTCAATAAGCACCACCAATCACGCATTTGATGACGAGGCTGGCGACTTGGGCATGGGTCCGGGGACAGATTATAGGGTTAATCCATCTGGAACGTGGAGAGCTTGCGGGACCAGCTCCTCTGCTTCGTCGTATGGCTACTCTACAACTCTTTGGGTGAGGATTTCGTGATGCAATATCGCAATGCAAAATATATCGACGAAAGTTCGGTGCTGATTGACTGCGAGATTGAGCATCCAGTCTACGGCTGGATACCATATACGATTGACCCAGCCGACACTGACATGACGATTGACAACAGCGTCCTTCTCGCTGCGATACACGAAGCTGGTGATGTCGAGCCATACGTTCCGCCAACGCAGGAAGAGCTTGATGCAGAGGCGGCAAAACAAGCCCGTGCAGCTCGGAACAGGATTTTGTCGAAGCAGGTTGACCCAATCGTCACTAACCCCCTGCGCTGGGCCGAGATGACCGCAGAGCAACAGCGGGCTTGGACGGACTACCGCCGTGCATTGCTCGACATCACAGATCAGTCCGGCTTCCCAACAGACATTGCTTGGCCGACTAAACCGGAGTAGCTTAAGTGTTAGGCTTTAGCGCACTATCCCAAACAGCATTTTCAGAAGCAACAACATCTCTTGATGCTATTGTAACTATTACTGCTACAGTAGCTTCTGCTGTTAATTCTGCTGTAGAAGTAGACGCTAAAGCCCATATAGCCTGTGACTCCGTAAGTTCTTCTACTACTGCATCTTCTCTTGACTATGTAGCTATTGCAAGTATAACTACAGGAACTGTTTCTTCTCAAGTAGTAGCCTCTGACTTTGCTGATGTAGATGCACAGGCTAACATTACAGCTACCGCAATTACTGCTGTTATTGCTGCGTATGACTTTTCAGATGTTGATGCTCAGTCTAATATTACACTAAACTCTGTTGCATCAACTATTACAGTTTACGGGCTATCTGATGTAGATGCTCAGGCCAATATTACAGCAGACGTAGTTACTGTAGTTACAGCAATAGAGGCTCTTGATAGCGTAGACGCACAGGCTAACTACGTTGTTACAGGCGTTGCATCTTCATTTGCCATAGACAATCTTGCTGATGTTGATGCACGAGCATCTATTGTTGTTTCTGCCAACAATGTTATGCAGCTTAGCTTTGGTAAAGCTGTTGATGCATTTGACGCTGATGCTAACGTCACACTTGAAGCAGCTACTGCTGTTGCATCTGTTACTGCGATAGAAGATGTGCACCTAACAGCTAATCCAGTTGTTAGCTCTACTACAGCAAGCATTGTAAATAATGCCTTTACAGATGTAGATGCAAAAGCTACAATAGTAGTAACTGCTAATAACTTGATGCAGCTTAGCTTTGGTAAAGCTGTTGATGCTTATGACGCTGACGCTAATGTTACTTTACAAGCTGTTACTGCTGTTGCATCTGTTACCGCCATAGATGTCCATATAACAGCTAATCCAGTTGTTAGCTCTACTACAGCAAGCATTGTAAATAGTGTCTTTACAGATGTAGTAGCAAGAGCTACAATAGCTGTAACTGCTAATAACTTGATGCGGCTTAGCTTTGGTAAAGCCGTTGATGCTTATGACGCAGATGCTAATGTTACTATACAATCTGTTACAGCAATAGGTGAGATAGAACTCTTTACGTATAAGATAGATGTTAAGACAACTGCCTCGTCAGTTTCTGCTTCTATTGTTGATAGTGCAGTTACAACAAATGTCATCAACACTTTCCCATATGGTAACTTTGCAGAAGACTATAGCAGAAACAGACTTATTTATGTATCTGCCTTTGATAAGAATAAGCAGGTATATGTAACTCCAATGAACTTCTCTGTTGTAATTCAGCCAGACCACAGAGATAACTTTGTGTATATTGCAGCATAAGGAAATAAAATGTCCTACAAGTGGCCCGACAAAGATAAAGATGAAATCGTAGACTACAGTGTTGACTGGTCACGCTTTCTTGAAAACGATACTATTGCTGCTCTTGCGTGGTTCATTGATGACGCAGACGGGAACAAGGTCCGTGTCTACGCTGCAGACGTTGTAAACGGTTTGCAGTTTGTGTATCAGACGTTTACAACTACTATTGCTACTATTCGTGTTAGCCTTGGCACAAACAATGTGCGTTATAAGATTACTTGTCAAATCAGTACTGCTGAAGGTTTGCAGTATGAAAGAAGTATCTTCCTGAGAGTCAAGGAGAAGTAATATGGCTTATAACTACCTTAGCCTTGTTAACGATATTAACAGAAGACTCAATGAAGTAGAGCTTACAACAGGTACATTTGTTAAAGGTGTAGGCTTCTATAGCTTTGCTAAGGATGCAGTCAATGCTTCTATTAGGCATATCAATCAGGAAGAGTTTGAGTGGCCGTGGAACCATGTAGAGGAGACAGAGGTACTTCTTCCGGGTGTTGTTCGCTATAGCTACCCTTACGATGCCAAGACTATCAACTTCAATACGTTTAGGATCAAGCACAATGCTACTTTTGGTGTAGAAACTGTGCACTTGAAGCCTCTAAACTATGAAGAATATCTTGACAAATACGTTGATTACGAGTACAACTCTAGTACAAATAACAGAGGTGTACCTAAGTACGTTGTCAGGACGCCCAGTAGAGAAATCCTTTTTGTACCCTCGCCTGATAAAGCTTACGAAGTAGTGTATGAATACTACGCTGTTGGCTACGATCTTTCTAATTATTCTGATGTTCCTCGTCTACCAGAACAGTACAGGCATGTCATTGTTGATGGTGCTATGTTCTACTTACATCAATTTAGGGGCGACTATCAGGCATCTGCTTTGGCAGAACAGAAGTTTACACAAGGTTTGAAGAACCTGAGAAGCCTTCACATTAATAGAACAGAATACCTTAGAGACACTAGAGTACACTTCTAATGGCAACAGAATGGCAAACATATGCTCTAGAACTTAGAGGTGGCTTGAGGTCAAACTTAAGCCCCCTACAACAAGGCATTAACTTCCCCGGAAGTGCCATCTCTTTGCAGAACTTTGAGCCAAGCAAAGAGGGTGGCTATAGTAAAATCAGTGGCTTTACTAAGTATGACCCAGATGTTGTACCCGGAAGCGGTGCTATTAAGGGGCTTAGAGTAATTGACGACACACAAATCTTGGCTGTCAGGTCAAGCGATGACGTTACCCCTGTAACTAAAGTCTATACGGGTAATGGTTCGGGCTGGACTTTACTGCAGACTGCTTCACTCAATGGTAGTAAAGTTAGATTTGCTGACTTTAACTTTGGTGCGGGTGACAATATTGTATTTGTTGACGGTGTAAATAAGCCTGCTTTTTTTGATGGTACTACTGACACAGTAACATATCTAACAGGAGCACCTTCTGACTTAGAAGGAGCAGACCATGTAGCTGTATTTAAGACTACTGTCTTTTATGCAAATGGTACTAAGCTTATTTTTACGGCTCCAAGCACGTATGACGACTTTAGTGCAGCTAATGGTAGTGGCGTTATAAGTATAGGTCAACCTATTACGGGACTTGCTGTATTTAGGGATAATCTTTTTGTCTTTTCACGTAATAGCATTAAGAGAATTACGGGGTCTAGTTATGCCGACTTTACTATGGCTCCCGTTACAGATAAGATAGGCTGCGTAGACCCTGACACAATTCAAGAAGTAGGCGGAGACATTATGTATGTCTCGTCTGATGGCATTAGACTTCTGAGTGCTACTGATCGTATTGGTGATTTTGGCCTTAATATTCCTTCAGACCTTATTGCTAAAGACGCCTCAGACTTTCTTAACTCGTCTACATCTTTTTGCTCTGTTGTTATAAGACAAAAGGCTCAGTACAGAATATTCTCTTACATTGTTTCTGAACAAAAAGATTCTGCAGAAGGTCTTGTTGCTACCATAGCGTCAAATCAAAACGATCAAAACGTAGCATGGTCTAAGCTAAAAGGCATAAAAGCACATGTAGCAGACAGTAAATATACAGAAGGCTACAAAGAAACAGTAATATTCGGCAACGAAGATGGCTACGTATATAAGATGGAATCAGGGTCTAGCTTTGATGAAGCGCCCATTCCTGCTATCTTTCAGACTCCGTACTTTTATATTACTGACCCGCAGATTAGAAAAACATTCTACCGTATGGTAGTGTTTGCAAAGCCTCAAGGAAGTATGGATGTAGATGTAACACTTAGTTATGACTTTGATACACCTACAGATATGGGCTTTGTAAGACCTACACAATTTACAATCTCAAGTTTTGGTCAAGAGATTTTTCTATACGGTCAAACTAATTCTGTGTATGGAAATGACCCTACAGTAGATGCTACATATGGCGGTGAATTATATCAAGTGTACTCTACTAATATTACAGGCTCAGGCAAAACTGTCTCTATAAAGATAGAAGACAATACAACGAACCCATCATTTACTCTTGATGCTGTCTTGCTAGAGTATAGGCAAAACGATAGAAAGTAAGGACTTAAAATGGCAGGATATACACGGCAAGACACACCAGACCACATCTCCAATGGTAGTGTTATTAACGCAGATGATTTAGATGGAGAGTTTAACGCCATTGAATCAGCCTTTGATTCTGTAAATGGCCATACGCATGATGGCACCGCTGCTAGTGGTGCACCTATTACTAAGGTAGGTCCGGGTCAAGACATTACGGTAACTACAGCTACTGTAATTCCAAAGCTTACAAATACACTTAGCTTAGGCACAGCTGACATCCAGTTTCAGGATGGCTACTTTGATGGGCTTGTTCGTACTGACGAACTCATTGTAGACGAAACATCTACACTAACAGGTGCTGTCACTGCTTCTGGCGGTATCACAGGCGACTTGACGGGGGCTGTTACAGGCAACGTAACGGGCAACTTGACAGGTAATGTCACTGGTAACGTTACTGGAGATGTTGTAGGTAACGTAACGGGTGATCTTACTGGTAACGTAACTGGTGATGTTATGGGTGCGCTGACAGGCAATGTCACAGGAGATGTGACAGGTAATGTTGTTGGCGATGTTACTGGCGACCTTACTGGTAACGTTAGTGGTAATGTCACAGGTAATGTTACAGGAAATCTAACAGGTAGTGTAACTGGTCCTTTTACTGGTAACTTGACTGGTAATGTCACAGGCAATGTAACAGGTAACGTTACAGGAAACGTTACTGGTACTGTGTCTAGTCTGTCAAATCATACGACAGACACTTTGACACAAGGTGCTACTAATAAGTACTTCTCTAACACCTTGGCTAGAGGTGCTATCAGTGTAAGTGATACTGGTGGAGATGGCTCCATTACCTACAATAGCACTTCTGGTGTTATTACTTACAGTGGCCCTACAGCTACAGAGGTACGTTCTCACTTTACTGCTGGTGGTGGTATTGCCATTAGCAATGGTATTATCTCTGTTGCAGACGCAACTAATACAGAAGCAGGTATCGCTACCTTTGCTAGTACAGACTTTATTGTAGCAGATGGAAACGTCACCATTCAGCCAGAACGTATTCAAGATATCGTAGGTGCTATGGTATCCAGCAATACTGAAACTGGTCTTGCTGTAACATATGATGACGCTGATGGTACGCTTGACTTTGTTCTGAGTGCTGATCCTACTATTACTCTTACTGGTGATGTTGTAGGCTCTGGGACTATGACAAACCTTGGTAGCGTTAGCATTGCTACAACTGTGCAGCCAAACTCTGTTGCTCTTGGTGCGGACACTACAGGCAATTACGTAGCTGGTGCTGTCGCTGGTACTGGTGTTACTATCACAGGTACTGCTGGTGAGGGCTGGTCGCCCACTATTTCTATTGGTCAGCCAGTAGCTACAACTTCTAACGTACAGTTTGCTAACATTACAGGGACAGGTAATCTATCCGTTGGCGGTGATGCAACTATCACAGGCGACCTGACTGTTACTGGCACCTTTACCACAACTAACACAGAAACTCTTACTGTTACTTCACAGTATGTTACTGTTAACAATGGTCAAACAGGTACACCTGCTCTTGATGGTGGTCTTGAGATTGAACGTGGCACTGAAACTAATAAGCTCCTGTCGTGGAATGAAACTACAGACAAGTGGACTGTAGGCACTGAGACTTTTGTTGCAGGTACATTTGAAGGCGATCTTACGGGTGATGTTACTGGTGATGTAACAGGTAACTTGACAGGCAACGTAACTGGAAATGTCACAGGAAACGTGTCAGGCTCTTCTGGCTCTACTACAGGCAACGCTGCTACGGCATCTAAGCTTCTAACCTCTCGTACGATTGCCCTTACAGGTGACGTTACTGGCAGTACTACATTTGATGGTACTACTAATGTAACAATCACTGCTGTTGTAGCAGATGATTCGCACAATCACATCATTGCAAACATTGACAATCTTCAAACTACACTAGACGCTAAAGCTCTTGGTACTACCAACTTTAGTGCTGGTAACGGTTTGACTGGCGGCGGTACTCTTGCCGCTGATAGAGCATTTAATGTTGGTGCTGGTGCTGGTATTACTGTTACTGCTGATGCAGTGGCACACTCAGATACATCTACACAGGCGTCTGTTGCTAATACTGGGCGTACGTATATTCAGAGTATTACTCTTGATGACTTCGGCCATATTACAGCTATCACATCTGGAACAGAAACTGTAGTCAACACAGACACAGATACAACATACAGTGCTGGTACTGGCCTTAATCTTACTGGTACTACCTTTAGCACTAAGCAAGATATTGCTACCACTGCAAGCCCAAGCTTTGTAGCTGTAACTGCTAACCTTACAGGCAATGTCACTGGTAATGCTAGTACAGCAACTAAACTTGCTACAGCAAGAACTATTGCTGGTAAATCTTTTGATGGTACTGCAAATATTACTATTGCACCAACAGACCTTACAGGGGTAACTTCTACTGCTGCAGAAATTAATACTCTTGATGGGTTCACTGGCACTGTAACTGACCTTAACTACGCAAAAGATTTACGTGCTACTGGCGTAACTTCGACCGAGTTTGATTACTTAGATGGCGTTACTAGCAATATCCAAACTCAGTTCAATACACTGACAAGCAACGTAAGTGGTAAAGAGCCTGCTGATGCAGACATCCTAAAAGCTGATGTTTCTAAGAACCTAACTGTAGGTTATACTAGCACGGCTGACGATGATGGGAACCAGTCTCCTAGTGTCAATGCGGGTTCATATACACCCTCTCCAGCAGAAGGCAACCTAAAGCGTATTGTTAATGCAGGTGCGTTTACGCTTAATGCTCCTACAGCATCTGGAGATTACACAATGATAATCCAGATGACCAATGCAAGTACGGCTGGAACTGTTACTGTTTCTGGTTTCACTAGAACAACTGGTGATGTTCTTACTACAACCAGCGACGACGACTTCTTCTTGTACATCACTAAGATTAACAACTTTAAAACTCTACATATAACGGCGCTTCAATAATGTTTTCATCTCCTAATCCTGTAACTGTAACAGAACAAGCCAAGCTGAACGCAACTTATGTTGGTCAAGCCACAGCTATGGGTAGTGCTATTTCTGTTACCATGAATCCCTCTGCAGGTACAGCTAAAGGCTATAGACATTTAATTGTGATTGTAGCTGGTAATAGTGCAAGAGGGGGGTCTGCTACCGCTGTCACTAATACTGTAACTATTAATGGCAGTCTAGCTACAGAAATAGCCGGGTATCGTACAGCAGATACTAACCCTTCATCTCAAGTACAAGCTCACTTTCAAGTTTTTTATACAAATGCTGTAGTAACAGGCACAACAGTTGAAGTTGGTATGACTGGAATTCTTTCTGGTGGATATTACTACAGTAAGCATTGTGCAGTATATGAAGTCCATCGTAAACCACAGCTTGTCGGGGAAGTTAAATGGAAAGGTAATGCTTTAGATGCCGCTCAGACACTAAGTCCTACCTATGCTCCCGGCTGTATGCTTATTGGGTGGGGTTCAGTGTTAGAAAATCACGGGGCTTTTGATATCAGTGGCTATGAGTACTTAGCATCTTCTATTGGAGTGTATTTTCCTGCATCTTCTACAGAGTGTGAGATTATTAATCCAACCTATTTTAATGGCGCTAGTGGGTGGAGAGTAAAAGATTATGCAGGAAATTACATTTCTACGTCCTATGGTAGATCATATGCTGGCCTAAATTATCCTGCAGGGCGGCAAGGCTATGCGGTAACATTAAACTAAACAGGAAAACCCCACATGTCTGATATTTCATTGACACCAGAGCAACTTGAAGCTATGCTTGATCGTGCTGCAAGGCGTGGTGCTAGGGAAGCTTTATTGGCTATTGGCTTACACGATGAAACTGCAGGTAAAGACATTAGTGACATGCGTAGTCTGTTAGCTGCTTGGAGAGACACCAAGAAAAGCATTTGGTCTACCTTTATTAAGATTACAACAGTAGCTATACTCAGCTTTATTGCTACGGCTGTGTATATGCAATTAGGGAACAAATAATATGGCACAAAACTTTGGTATGAACACAGCACCGTATGCTCAGCCTATTAATCAGGGTAATATGTTTGGTGGATTTAAACCAGACGCAATGCAGCGTATTGCTGGTTCGTTAGGTTATACTGGCGACATGTCAGGTTTTGAACAGTATTTGCAACATAACCCAGATAAGCAACAACGAATGAATTACTATAACCAGATGGGTATGCAAATGGCTGCTGGTGGTTATGTTAAGAAGATGGCTGATGGGGGTACAACTTCTACTGATAGCTACACAATAACGGATGGATACAATGCCATTTCTACTGAAGTTCTTCCTCAACAATATATTCCTACACAAGATGTTGCAGAAGATGCAACGCTTACAGGTATTACAAAAGATTTAATTAAAACTCCTGCACTTCCTGTTGGCGCTGTTACGGTTCCAGTTGGTACTGTTGCTACAGAAGAGCAGTTTATTCCAACTACATCTGGTCAAGTTACTGGTGATTTAGCTGCTACTACTACAGCTGCTACAGCTGCTAAAGCTACTATGCCAAAACAGTTTGCTGCTCCTACAGTTGAAGCAAAAACTGTGACATCTGATGTAGAAAAAACACTAGAAGGTACACAAGCTGCTCAAGGTGAAGTTGGCCCAAATGCTGTTGTTCAAGCACAAGCATTGAATGAAAGTTCCGTGTCTAAGTTAGAAGCTGCTCAAGGCACAGGTATCATGATGGATAATCCCGTACAACGGGAAATTCAATCTGGTGAATTAATTGATGCTGCTGCTAATGCTGAAAAAGCTTCTGCATTTACAGAGCAAGTTCAAGCTGCTACTGCAACTCCTTCCCAGAAGGCTACTGTTCAAGGACAGATGCAAGGTCTTATGGATCAGTTTGAAGGTGGCAATACTCCTCCGTGGGCTGCAGGTGCTATGAGGGCAGCTACTGCAGCTATGGCTGCTAGAGGTTTAGGTGCTTCGTCTTTAGCAGGTCAAGCCTTGATTCAGGCTGCTATGGAAAGTGCTCTGCCTATTGCACAAGCTGATGCACAAACCACTGCTACATTTGAAATGCAGAACTTGTCAAACAGACAGCAACGTGCTATGCTTGCTGCAGAACAACGTGCTGCTTTCATTGGTCAGGAGTTTGATCAGAAGTTCCAAGCTAGAGTTTTAAATGCTGCTAAGATTGCAGATGCAGCTAACATGAACTTCACAGCTGAACAACAGATTGCACTTGAGAATAGCCGTATTGCTAATACCATGAACCTGACTAATCTTAACAACAAGCAGGCTATGGTTATGGCTGAAGCTGCTGCATTAGCTCAACTGGATATGGCTAACTTAGACAACAGACAGCAAGCTGCAGTTTTAAATGCTCAGTCATTCTTGCAGATGGACATGGCTAACTTAAGCAACAGACAGTCTATGGCTATGTTTAAGTCACAGCAACAGATTCAAGCTTTGTTTACTGACCAAGCTGCAGTTAATGCTGCTGAACAATTCAATGCTGCAAATGAAACACAAGTTAAGCAATTCTTTGCATCGCTTGCATCATCTACATCTCAGTTTAATACATCACAGAAAAATGCTATCTCTCAGTTTAACGCTGGTGAAGCTAACGCAATGAGCAAGTTTAACACTGAGGTTAGAAATCAGCGTGAGCAGTTTAATGCACAGAATAGACTTATCATTGACCAGTCGAATGCACAGTGGAGAAGAGAGATTGCTACTGCTGACACTGCCGCTATTAATAGAGCAAATGAAATTAACGCTTCTGCCTTGCTAGGAGTACAGCAAACAGCGTATAATAACATGTGGCAACAGTATCGTGACACTATGGAGTTTGCTTGGAATGCCAGTGATAATCAGCTTGAGCGTATGAATAAGATTGCTATGGCGCAAATGCAGATTGATGCTTCCACTAAGTCAGCGGATAAAGCTGCAAACGCTTCTATGTGGGGTTCTCTTGGTAGCTTTGCTGGAACACTATTTACTACAGACTTATCAAATACCTTTATCGGTAGCTTATTTAACTAGGATGTAATAGATGACAAATATTGCAAGAACAGCATACAATAGAGTTAGGGTAGTTCCTGAAACTAAAACTGCTATTAAGGATCAGGCTAAATCAGCTGGATTACTTGGTCGTATAACAGCACCTAAGAAAACACAAAAGCAGGTTGAGAAATCTCCACAAGAACGTATTGCAGAGTATGTTTCTCAAATCCGGGCTGAACGGGAGAAGTTTAAAAATGCCTATAAATAGAGCTAACGTAGCACTTGAGGCTCCTATTCCCGGTATGTCATTGACTACTGAGCCGGGTAATCGTCCTTGGGAACAACCTCCGCAATATGCTACTGTAGAAGAAGCATTGGAGTATTACGTTCCTAGAATCATGGAACCTAAACTACGGGATGGGTTACTTGATACTATGGAACTTGGTATTCCTCTAACGACTATTGCTAATACTCTTCAGACAGGCGGTGTCATGGAGGGTAAGCACTCTGTTGATGTAGGCATTCTTATTCTTCCTGTTCTTATGGAGACACTCGCTTTCGTAGCTGACTCGGCTAATATTGAATATGACATGGGTATTGAAGATGAAGAGGAAGAACTCTTTACTCCTGCACGTGTAGCCCTTGCTCTTAAGAAGATGGACAAGTGGAAAGTAAATGACAGCCAAAAGAAAGAGGCTGTTGAAACTGAAGAAGAAGATGAAATGCACGAAGCAGAAGAGGGTGCTGAAGAAGAAGCAGCTGAAGAAATGCTTAGCGGACTTATGGCAAGGAGATAACAATGGCTTTTAATTTTGGTGCCTTTGCAGCAGGGTTTGCTCAGTCAGCTGAGAGAAGTATCTTACAGCAAACACAGCGTAGAGATGAAGAAGAAGACTATAAAAAGAAACTTGCGCTTCAGTTTGAGTATGACCAGAAGGCTGCTGATGCTGCTGCTGGAAGAAGTGCCGCTGCTAGCAGAAGAGCTAAACAAGAAGAGTTAGATGCGTTAGCGCAGTCATTAAGTTTTTATGGCTTAACGTCTGAACAAGTTCAGGCCGCTCTTGCTGGTGGTAAGTTTGCTGCTGAGCAGGCAATTAATATGGCTGCTAATTTAAGAACTGCAGGTAAAAATCCATCTGACTATTTTAGAGTAGCTGCTGCTGCAACATCTGCTGAAGATTATAGCAATTCAGACTTTACGGAAACAGTTAATGGTATGACTTTATCGTTGGGCAGACCTGAGGTTTCTGAGATTACTACAGGTCAAGGCTTATTTGATTGGGAAAAGTATACTGCAGATATGTCTCCCACTACTATCTATGATAGTTATGCAGATGGGTTAGCCTCAATTTCGTCTAGGCAGTTGCGCCTTGATCCAGATAGTGCTGAGTATGCTGAATTGCAAAGGCAGAAAGCTTTTTTGCTTGACGATTTAGCTGCTTTTAAAGACGCTGAAAGAGAAAAGGGTAATGATACAACAGGTAGTATTTGGACTACACCTAATCTTATTTCTGAGCAACAAAACGCATATAAATTAGCTGCTCAAACTTTACAGGTTCCTGTAGATATTGAGACGAATATGATGCAGCTTATTGAGGGAAAAGAAGGCGTATTTTATTCTGCGGAATTAGAAGCTGCGAGAATTTTAGAAAGTAATTGGAAAAACACAGGCGAAGAAACTGATACAAGACTTCAGAATACTATTAATACTATGCGAGATAACGCAACAAGAAATATCGAAAACTATGCAAGAAGTACATACTATGGAGAAACTGATACATCTTATAGAAAAAATGTTAATACTATCGAAGAACTAGATCGCAATATAAGTAGGGGTGCCTATAACGTGGGGGATGTTGTCGTTGTAACATCTCCGCTTGATAGTGGAGAAATTTTTATTGTAGCTATTACTAATACTCCAAACTATTCAGCCGCTGCTACTGGTATGGGATTACAAGGAAAGAATGTTATGCCAATAAGAACTGAGCCACGTGAGTATTAATGCAGAAAGATGTGTGCTAAATGGCAAATCCTGTAACACCTATTAATAAAGAATACGACTATAGTGCAGTACCAAGTTATTCTGGTGCTGGTGTTGCTGTGTCTGATCCTAAAGAATATGACTACAGTGCTGTTCCTAGTTTTTCTGGTACTGGTTTTTCTGAATCTAAAGCATACGACTATAGTGCTGTTCCTAGTTTTTCATATAATACAACTACCGCACCACAAGCCAGAGATACTGATGACACAGAGTATGTTGAAATTGATCCTAGAATTTTAGATCGCTTTGAAAAGGAATTGCCGGATTACATTCAAACAAATCTTGATAGGTTAAATACATCTTTAGCTACAGCCAAACAATACGAAACTCGTTCACCCCTTGAAGGTTTTAGAATTGGTGGTGTTGATCCAATAGAAACTGTTCTAGCTGGTGCTGGTTTAATGGATGTATCTGAAGACGAGCTTGTTTCTCAGTACGAAGAGAAAGCATTTGCGTTAGACTACTTGTTAAACCAAGATGAGAATCCTGTAAGGCGTACTTTAGCAAATGAACTTTTTGATAAGGGCTTAAGTATTGACCAAATCTTAATAGACGTTAACGCTGCTGGTTTCGCTCCGGTATACGGCGGAATTGAGTTTGCATATGACATACCAGAACTAACACGTACTACCGCTGAACTTGCTGAGCAAGGAGAGTATGGTAAGGCTGCTCTTATCGGAGGTATTTCAACTGTTGGTGCACTTGCAAGTTTGGCTGGTGCTACTGCTATTGGTAAAGGTGCATTAAGACTAGCACGTAACGGTAGAAATGCCAGACTTAACCGCTCCTTTACTCCATTAGTTGAGCAGGCTAGACTGGCTGAGATAACAGCATCTGAAACTGCAAGAGTAGATGCAGCTGCAGTTGCTGCACAAAACGTTGACTTAAGAAATAGATTCATTTCTGAATACGAACAGCGCACAGGTCAAACAGTTTCTGTTCAAGACGCTGATGGCAACCTTAAGATTGATCCTGATTTAGTTAGGCTCTCTGCAAAAGAACGGTTAGCAGATTTAAACCAAGAAGAACTTGTTGATCTGTTTGGTGAAGATAGGCTATTACAGCCTGTTTTAAATCCTGAAAAGATGGATGCTTTAGTAGCTATGGCATCTGATCTTAGAGCAAAGTTTCCAGATAAATTTCCAGACAACAAGCCTCTTATTGATTCCATATTTGACGTTACGACCACAGAAGAACTCGTTTCTTCTACAGACTTTTTAGAAACGATAACTAAGTATGGTCTTTCAGTTGACGAATATCTATTAGCAGCTATAGGATCAGGTAGTGAAGCGGGTAAGCTTTTGAATAGGCTTTCTCAAATTTCTAGAAAGGCTAAGGGGAAGACACTGGCAGGGCAGGATGCTGCTGACGAGGAGAGAAGAAGCATACAGAGGCAACACGATTTCTGGAAAGCTGTTCAGCGTGTAGAAAGCTTGCGCCGTGGTGGCATGGTTTCTCAAGTAGCTACAGCTGCCCGTAACCTTTCGTCTGCCGCTATAAGAATGCCAGCTGAAAGCCTTGGTAATCTTATGGATGAAGTAATCTACAGAGCTAGTGTTGCTAGAAACGTAGAAGGTAAGGGCATTGTTTCTGCTTCTGCGGAAGGGTTAGGTGCACTGACAGATAGAAATACGTGGGTTGGAGCCTTTAACTCACACAAGTATCTATACAGCAGAAGAGACTTAGCACGTGATTACACAGAGTATATGCTTAATAGACCTGAACTTAGAAAACAATACGACAGAATGTTTAACAATTTAAATGAGATACAAGAAGCTCAGGGCAAGGGTTCTAATACTGTATTAGACAAAGTGCTTACTCCTCTTGAGGACACAGTTGATATTTTAAATACACCGAACCGTTGGCAGGAACACACTGTAAGAAGAGCAGTATACTGGTCTGAAATGGAGAGGCTTTTAAAGAGAGAGTGGAACATTGATTTAAGGGACGCACTCAAAGATGGTAAGATGCGTGAGCTTTTAAACAATGCTCCTTCTGTAAAGCCTGCAAGAGCTAGGAACTTCGAAGAAATAGTAGACGAATCTATTAACTCAGCTTTGGATGTGACATATGCAAAGCAACCGGATAACATAATGTTTAGAGAAGTTACTAGCTTTTTGACTAGGTATGGGTTTACTGCGCTTATTCCCTTTCCAAGATTTATGTTTAGCTCAATGGAGTTATTCGGTCAGTATGCTGGTGGCGGATTTGGTGTTGCTGGCAAAAGAATGACAAATAAAATCTTAGGAAAAGAAAATGTACCACTGTATCAGAGTTCCTATGATAGAAAGCGCATTCAAAGAAACATCATGGGTTGGTCATTGGCTGGTGCAGCCTATGCATACAGATCGTCTGACGATGCACCAGCAGACTATAAAATGATTAACATTGATGACGAAACTAAAATGGACACAAGCGCACAGTATCCTATGCGTCAGTTTTTGTACATTGGAGAAGCTGCAAAGAGACTTACAAACGGAACATTTGATGATTGGTTTGATCCTGTAGAATTTATCTCAACGTTCTCAGGTATAAACACTAGAAGTAGTGTTGGAAGTGATCTTTTAAAAGACATAGTAGATATAGCTACCTCAAATGAAGACTTGGGTAAGGGTCAAAAAACATGGGGGTCTGTAGGTAAAATTGTTGGAAACTATCTAAGTACTTACATAGTACCATTTACTCAATACATGGACGCACAAAGAGCACTTGGTTTAAAACCAACAGAGTATAAAGAACTTTCAGGTGATCCTGTTTTTGATAGTGCACAAGCGTTCTTTAGTGAAGTAAAGAAGCCTTTTAAACAGCGTGGCTTTGCTACAGATGAAGAGATGCTTCCAGCAAAACAGTATTTGTTTAGTGAAAACGGGACTAAAGAGAGAGTTGGTTTATGGTCTAAGGTTATTTTCGGCCTTAGCTTAAGCGAGCGTGATGCTGAATACGGTGAGTATCTTACAGAACTAGGCTTAAACGAGTGGGATGTTGGAAGCAGAAGTATCTCCCCTACACTTAGGAATTGGGAGACACAGCAACTAAGACACTTCCTTCCTATTATTGTAGATGCTGCAAAAGCACGTGAGAATAGACTTAGATTTGACTACCAAAATAGGTCTGATTTTTACAAGCAGAATGTTACGGAACAGGAACACGTAAATAACGGCGTGATCCCACTCATAACTTCTCAAGTTACAAACTTTAGAAGTAAGATACAAGAAGCTAGCCCTGCTAGAGTAGATGCTTATACACGTGCTGTTATAGAGTATAGAAGGCTTGGAAATACTTGGACTAAAATTGCTACGGATGAATTTTTTAAGCGATATGATAGGAACCCAGACCCACTAAATACTGATGATCTACAAAGATTGACAGTAATAGCCAAGGCGCTTAGGTCTGCATACCAAAGATAGAGTAAAAAATTAGGGGGCTTAACGGCCCCCTTTTTTATTGCTATCGTTTGTCTCCACTGCCACCTAGTGTACCAGCTTGTAATCGTGCTGACAGTTTCTGTTCATTCTGTCCTGCGATCATACCCAATGTCAGGTTAAGATCAGTAGCTAGTGCAGCACAGTACCATAGTACGTCACCAATCTCACTGGCAATCTGTTCTCGCCAATCCTTTGGTGCATTCTCAAAGCCATCACGAATAAGCTTCTTCACCTTGTTGGCTACCTCACCTGCCTCACCTGCTAGTCCAAGTGCCGGATACAAAATCTTATGCTCCGGTGGGTAGATTGCAGTACGTGAAGCTGATCGTTGGTATGCGTTAAAGTCAGACATACTGTACTTCTCCTTCAGAAATTGCTCTGCCTCTTTTTGTAGTTTGTTCATTGCGCTTTACTTCCTTCAAGTTCTCAAAGTAAGCAGCGTTGAATCCTCTTTCCCACTCTCTGTATAACATCGTATCATCGCTGAAGGGATTAACTGTCCTGCCTTTTTTGAAATCTGTAACACCTCTAGTATACTGCACTGATAGAGGTGCATCGTGCTTACCAAGTCCACGTTCTTTTCTTGAGTTGTTAAGTTTGTTCATACTCGCTTCTCCTCTTGCATAAATGCAGCTATCCATTGTTTACACAGACTTGATCGAACAATGTCTTCCATGCCAAACTCAACGATAGGTACTGGAAGCATATACTTTTTCACCATGTGAATAGCTTTTGCTAGGCCGCTAGTCTCGTTTAAGTCTGACTGAAAAATGTCACCATTCAGGATCACCTTACAGTTTTCACCAACTCTAGTCAAGAACATTTTAATCTCATGCGGAGTTACGTTCTGTGCTTCATCAAGAATTACGAAGGCATCTTGAAATGATCTGCCTCTCATAGTTTCGAATGGCGCAATCTCAATGTTACCATTCTTTATGCCAGTATCTACTGCACCCTTACCTAAGTTCCAGTGCAGAACCTCTAGCACTGGCATAACCCACGGCATCATCTTCTCTTCAAGTGTACCGGGAAAGTATCCAATGCTTTTACCTGCAGCGATATTAGGTCTAGTCACGATAATCTTATCAATAGACTTTGTGATGTACTGATTAGCTGCATATGTAGCTGCAATGTAAGTCTTACCTGTACCTGCTGGGCCCAACACGATAACCTGATTATACTCACTGATAGCCTTGATATATTCAGCCTGTTTATCCGTCTTAGGTAGCAGCTGTGCTGTTTCTTTCTTAGCTGCATTCTTGTACGTAGTCTTGCGCTTGCTTCTAGTGGATTCTTCCTGCACCGCTTACTCCAGATTAAGGTGTTTAATTAGGTCTGAGTAACCACCAATGTAGTTACCCCCATCATCAAAGATTTGTGGAACGCTTCTGTGGTTTGCCTGTCGAATGAGTGTAAGTAACCACCTACTGCTTGGGCTATCAACGTGATATTCTGTGTATTGAATATTCATGCCCTTTAGTACAGACTTAGCCGAGTCACAAAAATTGCACTGTGTTCTGCCTACGATGACCCACATTAGCCTTGCCCTCTATTCTTTTTATAGCTGCGCTTCTTGCTCTTGTTCATAGAAGATAACTTAACTGAACTGTTGGAATTGCCCTGAGAGGTTTTCTTTCTGTGAGGCTGTGGCTTCCAAGTCGTATTACCAATTACTCCTTTAGGCTTTGCCATTCATATCTCCGTTTACATCGCTCCGACCAGTGTGCTTTTTATTCCGTCCCAAGGAAATGCGTTCTTTAAGTTCTCTGCTTCTATCAACAAGCTTTCTCAGCTTATCGTCTGTGTCTGAGATTGCCCACTGCACTCTCCAGTATTCGTCTTTAAGTTCTTCCATAGTCATCTCCATTTACTTCTCCTTTGTTTGGTGCCAACTGTCGGACTCGAACCGACACGCCCATAAGAGCAAGAGATTTTAAGTCTCTGGTGTCTACCTATTCCACCAAGTTGGCTAATAGGTTACATATTAATAGTCTCAACTTCAGCATAGGGAATGTGATAGAACAATTCCCCCTTGAGAATGTTACGACCACTAGCTTCTTTCAATCGTTCAGGCTTAAGTGCGCTGTCCTTGATGCGGAAACACTGCTTAAAGTCTTTACGGAAGATGTAGAAGTTTAGAAACCCAGAGCCATACTTA
>Ga0070749_10000643_pt1 | contig 23583 bp, 29 predicted proteins | sample VirMetDEL_Nov_18_FD_75180 | JGI IMG/M metagenome (GOLD analysis project Ga0070749, IMG submission 75180) | Aqueous microbial communities from the Delaware River and Bay under freshwater to marine salinity gradient to study organic matter... | ecosystem: Environmental > Aquatic > Marine >...
CTTTCAGGAAAAAAGTGGGGAAAATGCGGGATTTAATATACTCTATAGGAAATATAAGAGAAACCGCAAGTTCCCACCTTTTTCCTAAAAGAAACTCCTAAAAGAAAACGCCCCATCCCCACCTTTTCTTTTTTGGTCCTGTCTATATAGAAAAATAGATTAAAAAATAAAAAATATTGTATCTCAATATAATATAATGAATTACAATATTGCAATTCCAACTTTAGGAAGATATACAATTATAACAACTAACACACTTAAGGTATTAGAAGATAATAATATTCCAAATGAACTTATTAACATATTTGTAGTAGAAGATGAATATGAATTATATAAAAATGTGATTGGTGATAAATATAAATTAATTATTGGAGTTCGTGGTATAGTTCAACAACGTAAATTTATAGAAAATTATTATCCAAAAGGACATAATATTTTATATCTTGATGATGATATAAAAGAAATTGATTTACAATTTTCTAAGATTAATAACTTAGATGAATTTATTAAATTTGCTTTTCAAGATTGTATAGATAATAAATCATTTATATGGAGTGTATATCCAGTATATAATCCTTTTTTTAGAAAATCAAGAGAATATAAAACAGATTGTTTAAATATGATGATAGGACCATTTTATGGAATTATTAATAGACCTAATGATCCTGAACTAACAATAAAATATTCAATGGAAGGAAATAAAGAAGATATTGAGCGTAGTATTTTATATTTTAAAAAAGATGGAAAAACAATTAGATATAATCAAATAGGATTCAAGACAAAATATTATGGTTCAGTTGGAGGACTTGGTACATTAAAAGATAGATTGCCAACTATTATTTCAAATGCAAAATTATTAGAAGAACATTATCCAAAATATGGAAAAATAAAAATACGAAAAAATGGAATCTATGAATTTATATTAAAAAAAATAAAAGCATTTGAAATTGATAATGAAGTAATAGTAGGAAATCCTATTGATAGTAATATATGTGAAAAATTATTATCAATGCTTAATAGTATTAAGTTTAGTACAATAAGAGGAAAAAGTAATAGACATAATTTTCCGATACATAAGGCAGCAATTTTTGGTTTAACCTGTAGAAGATTTACTAATAAAATAGGGTTATCATCATTTAGTCTAAAATATAAAGAAATATATGAAGAATTAAAAAATGTAGCGAAACAAATAAATCCTGATTTTGTATTTGATTGTATCCATATTAATCAAAACTTAGTATGTCCTAAGCATTTAGATGGGCGTAATGTAGGAAAAAGTATGTTAGTTTCTATTGGAGATTATAATGGTTGTAACTTAGTAGTTAATAATGTTGAATATAATACAAAATATCGTCCTATTTATTTTAATGGAGCATTATTAGAGCATTATAATACAGATAATTTAGAAGGAAATAAGTATAGTATCGTTTATTATAAATCACATTGGGTAGAAAATAAAGAATAGTCTATATAGAAATGTCTATATAGAAATAGGCATTAAATGAAAGTTAAGTTTGAAATGAATTTTCTATGTCAAAAATCAAATATTCATATTTATATTCGTTTTTTGATGAATTTCTTTCACGAGTTCCTTCAAAAAATGCATTTTTTTCATATGAATCAAACAGAAAACTCAAATTATTTGATTATTTAGATGAATATTTGTTTTTTTTGGTTTCAAAATTCATTTCAAACTTAACTTTCATTTAATGGTTATGTTTCTATATAGACTATTCTATATATACAATTCAATAATTCATTTATAAATTAAAAATTATTTTCTAATTGTAATATATTATGGAACATATCAAACAATATATTTCTGAAAAAAGACCAAATATTGCTACATCATCTATCAATACATATTCTTCTATTTTAAAAAACTTATATAAAAAGGTTTTTGAAAATAATGAATATGATTTAGCAAAATTTGATACAGAAGTTGATAAAGTATTAGAACATCTAAAAGATATTCCAAGTAATAGACGTAAGACTATATTAAGTGCTTTAGTTGTTATAACTAACAATAATAAATATAGAGATTTAATGCTTGATGATGTTAAAACATATAATAAAGAGATTGAAATGCAAACAAAAACAACTACACAAAAAGAATCTTGGGTTGAATGTGATACTATTCGTGATATTTATAATCAATTGAAAAATGATGCTGAATTATTATATAAAAAGAAAACACATACACCTACTGACTTACAACAAATTCAACAATATATTATTCTATCATTATTAGGAGGCATTTATATTCCACCAAGAAGAAGTAAAGACTATTGTGACTTTAAAATAAAAAATATTGATAAATCAAAAGATAATTACTTAGATAAGAATAAATTATATTTCAATTCATATAAGACTGCAAAAACTTATGGACAACAAACATTAGATATACCTATTCAATTAAAAAATATTTTGAATAAATGGATTAAGATTAATCCAACTGAATATTTATTATTTGATTCTAATCTTGGAAAACTAAGTAGTGTAAAATTAAATCAACGATTAAATAAAATATTTGATAAGAAGGTTGGCATAAATGGACTTAGAAAAACTTATTTAACTGATAAATATGCTAAAACTAGTGAAGAAATGAAAAAATTAGATAATGACATGAGAGCTATGGGTAGCAGTAGTGATATGGCAACTACTTATATTAAATTAAATTAACCATTGCCATAACTTAAAAATTGACATATTGATATGTCAATTTTTGAATTCCCTTTTTACTTTTGGAATAAAAAAAACATAGATAGATAGTACCGATTTTAAGGATTTTTCTATGTTTTGGTAAAAAAAATCGGTATTATGTTGGAAAAACCCCCAAAAAATCGGTATTATGTTGGAGAATTTATTTGGTCTATATAGATTTTTTCCTCACTTTTGAGGAGGTGCCCCTCACTTTTGAGGGAATGCCCCTCACTTTTGAGGGGGTGATGATAATATGCTTATAATTTAATCATTTTTCAAAATATTTTAAACTATTGTTATGGTAACCCCCTCATTTTTGAGGGGATGTCCCTCATTTTTGAGGAGGGACTGAGGAGGTGATGATATATGCTTACAAAATATAGAACAAACATTAAACATATTTTACATCAACACCTATTCTAACTCCATCATTATTATGATTATTATCAAATGGATTAAATCCACCATTATTATCATTTGTAATACTATTTACATCAGCAATTGTTGTAATTGTATTACGTAATTTTGGATCTTCTGCTTGAAAGAAATGTTTTAATATATATTCATTTTTTAAGAAGTTAGTTGATTTATTTAAATCTTCAAAATAATCTAAAAATTGTTCTGTATCAATATATACATCACCAGTTCTATGTGAAAAATTATTAATATAATGTAAATATGCACAACAATACCAACCACAAGCATTCGCCATTAAACTTTGAATATCTTTAGTATTAAATGGAACTTTTTGCTTTGTAAAATGCATAATTCTATCTTTAACTGATTCTGGCGGAGGCATTCCATAAGAATCAAAATAAATAGGTGCAATTGTTCCATTTGGATATTTAACAATTTGGAAACAAGTCCAATGAGAACCACTATTTAATATTCCTTCAGCATTATATTCATCTTCTAAATTAATAAAATAAGATTTGTTGTATTCTAATTTAATAGGCAATTCATCTTTAAAAACAATTCCATCTTTAGATGCTAAAGGTATTTTCATCTTTTCACATAATTCTCTAATTTGAACATCAGTTAAACTCATAATATATAATATAATAAGATATTATATTTTATTACTAAACTATTATTTAATATTTGGGAATTCTATATAGACAATTCTATATACACAACTTATAGAAATAAACCAGAACCACTACTATATTTTTGATACGCTGGAGGCAATGTTCTTTGAAATTGATAATTTTGTGCAAATGGTTGTGATGCTAATGCTTGAGGTGTTTTAACAATTCCACCACCTACACCAACAATACCAGCAGTTCTACTATGAGGTTTAACTAACATCATACCCCTTCCTTGAGGAGCAGCGTAAAGTCCTGAACCTGCTAATAATTTTTGGTAATCTGTCATTTCATTTAATTTACGTTCATCAATTGTTCTTGCAGTTAGTTCAGCACGTGCTTTATCACTTAATGCATTTACAAGTGATGCTTTATCTAATGCACCCATATTTGTTCCTAATTCAGCATTTAATCTACTTAATGCTTGGTTTTGCAATTCTCTTGTTGCTAAATCTTTAGCAAGTTTTGCCTTTGAACCACCAATATTAGATTGATATTTTGATGGATTTGCTAAATAATCACTACCTAATGCTGATAATGTTGCAACACCTGGAGCAATAAATGGTATTAATTCTGGTTGAGCAACACCTAACGCAGTTCCTGCAGAAGTTAATCCAGCAGTTAATCCTGCTTGAGCAAGAGGTAATAAAGTTTCAGCACTACTATATATTTGTTTTTTTGCCTTTTTTCCTAAAAGTTTTTCAACACCTTTATCAAAACGTTTTCCAAAAATTCCATTTCCTTGCATTTGTGCACTTGCTTCTTGATTTACAACAAGTTCTTGAGGTGATAATACCAATTCCATTCCTTTATTTCTACTAAATGTTTTTGTTAATAAACTATAATTTCTTGGATTAACTAACACACCAACACCATTTCCTTTTATATCTGGTTTCACTCTAACTTTATGACCATTTCTTAATTTAGATATTTGTTTTGGTGATATACTCATTTTAACTAACTTATGTTCAGTTTCCATTATATTATATAATAATATAAAAAATAATGGAAATAATGGAATTTCCTTAATTTACAAAAAAATAAATTTTCCCTAGGGGATTATTTAGATTCAGCATTAGTTGTTTAGATTCAGCATTAGTTGATTTCAATTTTTTTTAATTAGTTATTCAAAAACATAGAATTCTTTCTACTTCCTTCATAATCCACTTTATCTTCACACGCGCATTCCACTAAGTGCGTCTATTGAGAACCCACAGGAATATTCGATGAAGCACCACAAATCTACTGGAGAAGCAGATACATTTTGACCAATAATTTGAACTGATTTTGGCACACTTTCTTCAACTGGAAGCATTCTACTAACATCAACATAATAATAGCAATATTCCATTTCAAAAGAAAGTTGATCTAACAAACCAGAAGTTAAACCATCAACTTCACCACCATTCACTGCATTTTGACCATATAACTGATTAAGGAATTGTTCATATGAATAGCGTTGAGTATTATAAATCATATTTTGTCCACTTACAACAACATTGAAATTTGTTAGTAAGCATAAAGGAGAAGTACAACCAGTACCTGCAGGATCATAAGGTGATTGATATGCTGGTAATGCTGATGCTGCGGCACCAATAATGTTATTTGATGCTGCTGAATAGAATGGAAGAACTAAAACTGATTTAATACCAGCAATACCATTGGTTAATAAATTATTTACTTGACCAGTATTTGCAGGAACGTTAAGAACTTGATATTGATAAATATCTGTATATTTAACATTTTTAATTGGTGAAGAAAGGTATGCTTGTTCAAAGACTGGATTAAAACTATAAGCAGGAACATAAAGATAAATATTACGAGAAAGTTGTCCTTGTTGAACTCCAGCAGTTGAAGCAATAGTAGTATCTAAACAAGTTGCACCTACAGAGATATTTGCTCTATATGTATTTGCACCAAAAGAAGCAGCTGCACCCTGATTTGCCGCAGCAGAAGAAATCAAAATAGGACAAACTCCACCAACTGCATTAGTAACACTATTAAGCGTAAGATTTCCACCTGCTCCTGCAGAAGTAAAAGAAACTGTAGTATTATTAAGGTTTAGTGTCATTTTCATATATACTCCTTTCAATAAAGGTACATAATTGAAAAAAGAATGAATATGTTTTAATTGAACAAAACCCATAATAGAAATTTGAAATACACCTTGATTTACAGCATTAGTACCATTAATAGTATTTGAAATATATGATTTCCAAAGTAAATTACAAGCATTAGCAGTAAGTTGTCCAGCAAATGTTCCTGAACCACTTGAACCAGCAGGATTATAATTAATATATTGTTGTCTACTTACAAAACCTTTATTTCCATTTTGAGAATGATAAGCATTAAAAGCACCAGTAACTACTGTACCAAATGCTGTACTGCTTCTGTTAGTATTATTACAAACACCAAGACCATTAGTAGATACTGCATTCTGATATGACCATGATAAAGGATCATCAGGATAAAATCCCATTGATGCACCTTGAGTAATTACATCATTCCAGGATAAAGAAGTCATAAGTTTAAAAGAATTCCACATATTACAAAATGGAGTCTGTTGAATAACTGTAACCCCATTATAGTCTAGAGTAAAACTATGAATCATTTGACCAAACCAACTTTTTAATCCAATTGCATAATCAGCAGATGTAGCAGCAGTAGCAGGTGCAAAATTTCCAGCAGTTGCTAAAGCAGTACTACATAATGATAACAACATAGGAATTGCTAAATAACCTTCTCTATAAGACATATACTTATTTGAATTACTTAATTGAGAAGTATCAATAACACTTTGATTAGAGTTATAGTTACCATTTTGGTTATCTAAAATATTTATCCAATCTTTTTTAATAAATACACTAGGAGTTCCTTCAACTTCATTGGACAGATCAAAAACAAGTTTATCAGCACTCATTATAATATTAATTGAGATAAAAATATTATCCAAATTCACTTTATTTATAAATTTTTCAAAATGGTATATTTTCAAAAATTTTCCTAAATGTAAAATGTTTAACTATAATCTAAGTCAACAAATTCCTAAAGATTTGAAATTATAGATTAAATTTAATATTTTTGATTTTGTTAGTTTTTTGAGGTTTAACAGAAAGTGATAAACTTTCTAATTTTTTTGCTAAACCTGCTCCTGTTGGAACTCTTCCAGTAGTTGCAATATAATCATCAACACTATCATATGATGATGCTGAACCTGCTCCACCACGATTTAATAACACTGCACCAACACCAGTACCGTGCATTTTTCCTTTAATATATTTAGTTGTTGTTCTGTGAGATAAATTTGGAATATAAACTTTGTTAGTTCTTACCATTTATATATTATACATTTAAAAAAATTAAAAATTGTCTACTGATATTTTTTTTCTTAAGTTTATTAATTTGATAATATTTAAACAAATACTATTGATATAACTAATTTGTTTAGTTAAATCTTTTTCCTTAATGTCAGTAGTTCCTTGTTTCATATCATTCATTAGTTTAGTTTGTTCTTGTTGTAAATCTTCATAAAATTTAGTTAATTTTTGTTCAGTTATATCATTAGTAAAATGATTCATATAATAAAATGTAATATAAATTTTTTCTAAATGTTTATGCATCTTCGGGATTTCTATATAGACGATTTCTATATAGACTAAAATTAAATTCCAATCTCATTTTTATCTTTAATTGCTAATACAATTGTAATACTTGGGTCATTAATTGTAATTGCATTTAAATCAGTTCCCAAAATATTTAATCTTAATTCATTATATGTACCATTAATCAATTTAGTCCAAATATACTCTGGTGGTTTTTCATTAATTATTTCACCAATACCAACATTTGGTACCATAGTATAAATTATAGAAGTTGGTTGAGCATATGCATTATCAATATTTGTTATTGAAAATAATATTGAAGAATTTGGTTGTACATTTGGAGCAGTTGTCGAAATATATGATAAAGTACCATTTGCTAATTTACTTACATATGGACTTGCTGGAGGAACAAAAGCATTATTTAAGTTTTGGTTTGTAGCAAATCCAGCAGTATATCCAACAATAATATTAAAATTTGCAGGAATTGTAATAATTGGATTAAATGATTGTGGAGGAAATGGAACTGCAGCAGGATTAGTCCAACCAACTGGTAAAGCAGTTGGAAATAAAAATGTATTAATTTGTACTGCATATCTTGCAGGATTTACTATAAATTGAGCATAATATACATTTTCACCAGAAGCATTAACTAAATAATGCCCATTTTGAATAAATGTATATTGCAATAGAGCATTCAAAGTTGCTATTTCATATAAACCATCAGGAATTGTTATAGTATAAGTAGTTGCAACACCAGCACCATTTATCCAATTATAACTAAAAACATTATTTTGATATGTGCTCGTTATATTAAACCAAGAATAATACATTGAACCAGATGCAAAAGCAATATAACAATCTTTAAATGTAACTGAATTTGGAAATTTATATACTAGTTTATTGTTAGTTCCATCTTGAACAAGATTAGAATAATTTAATACTAAAGTCTTCATATATATATACTTTTAAAAAAAAATAGAATATATATTTATTATTTAACTTGCTTCATTGGAATAATAGGATTCTTAATATAATTTTTTTTACTTAACTTGTTAGTTAATCCAGTTCCAACTATTGGTTTATATGTTCCTAAACTAGATGGAACTTGAGAACCACCAAAGAAAAATTGAGGTTGAAAATCTGTTGATCGCATTTGAGGAATATTATTACTTAAATATGGATTAGAAACCTTTGGATTATAACCACCGGACATATATATATTAAATAAGATAATAATTTATTGAGAATGCTATTATTTGTTAGTCTATATAGAAAAAGTCTATATAGAAACCAACTAACACTATCATTCAACCTTAATAATCTCTAATAATATATCTCTTAGTTGTTGCTTTGGTATTAATTCTTTTTCACTCATTTGAACTAACACTCGTTTGAATTTCTTAAGTAATTCTTTACTATCATTTCCAGCAAGAATCTGACCACGCATTATCTCAAACTGATTTATCAACTGCTCATCTTGAGTTTTATGAGGACTTGGAACATTTAATTTATCTGCAAGATTAGACCTTTTAGAAACAAATGCAAGATATTCTCTCTCTTCATTATTTAATTGTTCATAATCATCAAATGATGGAATAGTCCCACCAGAAATTTTCTTAAATATAACTAACAACTTTGGACTAACTCTTTTAGTTTGAATATCTGGAATAAATGCTCCACAATTATGTTTAATCATAATAATACCATCATTTAGTTTACTTTTATTTATTAAATATCTACCAAATGGAACATAAGTTGATGATGGTAAAATTCCAGAATTTAAATCAATAGAAATACCTTTACCTTTCATCTTATGAGGTTTTAAAGAAACACCTTTACCACTTGAGCTTACTTTTACCTGCGGTTGATTCGTCCAAATTTTTAATACAGTATCATTATTATCTTTCAATGCTTTAACTAACTTATCTTTAGATAATCCAGTTACAGTATCAATTGTCTTTTTTCTAAATATAATTAATGTATCAAGTTCATTAATTTTATACATTGCTCTAACATAATCTTCTAAATTTATACCTGCATACTTACTACTCTTTTTCATTGTATCTAAATATTCAGGAGGAATATAAGTATAATTTGTTCCAGCGTAAGGAACTGTTATAAAACTAGCACTACTTGATGAACTTGATGACATTTCTAACGGTTCAGCAGTTGCAACTGGTAATTCTGATGATTTTATTTGATTTTTTAAAATTCTTATTTCTTCTTGAATATCACCACTATAGTTAGTTAGTTCTGCAATTCGTTTTAATATTGTTTCAGTTGTAACAACATCTCTTTTTTCTTGTGCTAAAGATAATTGATTAAGTAATATTACTAATTGTTGTTTAGTTGGTAACTCATTAACTATTCCATTTATTGATTCTAACATTTTTACTTTAAGTATAGAATTGTTACTTTGATTAATTGCATCAAATGTATCAGGCAAAATATCTAAAACATCTTGTATTTGATTTAAATTAACTGTTAGTTGCTTTCCTAATGCAGTATTTTGCAATCCAAGATTGTAAACTGCTCTTTGTATATTATCTATATCAGTTTTATCTGCCGTATTTCTTAAGATTAAATCTTGATTTGCTAAAATCTGTTGTCCAGTTTGTTGTTGTAATCCATACTCAACACCTTGTGTTTCTTGATATTTTTGCATATATCGTTGCAAATATTGATTAAAAATATCACTAGGAACTCCAAGTGAAAATTTTGGTTTTAAATCAGCTATAATAGTTGGTAATTGTTGTGCTAAAAATCTAATTTCATTTTCATCTAAATTTTCAGATACTCGTTGAGCATCATCACCGCTCATAATATTACTTAAATCACTTCGAATTTTAATACGTAAATTTAATAAATCTGCTAATTTCTCACTTGTAGTTCTCGTATCAGTTGGTTGCGTAGGTGCACCAGTTCTTTGAAATATTTTATTTGCTTGTAAGTTCTGGTCATTTATTTGTGCTTGTAACGCTAAAGTTGATAAATATTCATTTCTAAATTTTGCTATATCTAAAGCATTTCTATATGGTTGTCCACTCATTATATACTAACAAAATATAAAAAAAATAATAATTTTTTGGAAAATATATTTTTCGTCTATATAGAAACGTCTATATAGAAACGTCTATATAGAATCCCCTTTATTATATAAAACTGAATGATCCGGCAAATCAATATTAACACAAGGATAATTTGAAACATCAGCACCATTTGTAAATAAATTATCGCAAACAATACTATTAAATTCTTTATTTACTTCATCATCTGTAATCTCATTCCACATTTCTCTTATTTTACATAAGAATTTGTCTTTTTCTCTCTTATTAAAAAATGATGGATTTTGTAACGGATGTTTTCCCAAACGATCAAGCAAAATTACTTTCAATTTCATTGCCTTATCCTTAAACTGTTGTAATTCTTCTTCATTTTTTGCAAAAAATATAAAATCATTTAAATCACTGGTTGACATATATATTCTTAATATATAAAAAAATCTTAATATTTAATTTATTTATTTGTTAGTTCAATAAATATTTATCTCTATATAATTGTTCTAAATAAACTAACAACTCTGGATAATCACGATATCTATTTGGTTGATCTTTATAATAACCAGTTCTTGCTTTAATCTTTTCTTTCACTCGTTTTATTTGCATTCTTAATTGTCTTTCACTTTCATATACTCTATATGGATATTTATTAATTATAATATGATTCATATATTAACTATTAATTAAACTAACAAATAATATTTAAGTAGTTATAGAAAAATCATGTTATTGTTTTAAACGTTTTGCTAATTTATTAAGAACTTTATCAATTAATTTATCATAAGGATATTTTTCACAATTACATAAGTTTTTCAAAATATTTTGTTTTTCACAATCTCGACTTGCTTCATATTTTTTTTCATTTTTATCTTCATCATTAGTACAATCAATATATTGTTTATTATAAGCAGTTAATATTTCATTAATAGCGTGTTTATATATTTTATCATATATTTGTTTAATAAAATCATTTCCTTTATTCCATTCATTATTTTTTTTGAAATAAAATGATTTTGTTTGATAGTTTGAACAAACAAATGGTAATTCTTCATCATCCAATCTATTAATATTTTCTTCAATCGATTGATAAACAAAATCTGGTAGTTCCATTGATAATAATTTTGATACACTTAAGTATTTAAAATTTGTTATAAAATCTTCAAGATTTATAGAATCAGTACGTTTTATTAAATCCTTCTTATTTATTTTTTTTGATACTGGAGTTCTATTTTCAAGTAAAGATGTAAATTGTTCATTAGTTAAAATTATAGACATTATATATATTTAAAAGATAAATCTAAATATTTTTATCAGTAAATTTATTAAATAATTATTACATAAAAAATATTTCTAAATATATGAATATTATTGGAAATTCTATATAGACGATTGCTGAATTGCTGATTTTTCGACTAGATACTAAATAGAAACTAAAATTTTTTCCAAAGACCTTTTGGATTTTGTAAAAAATCGTTTATAAACGAAAGAATTTTCAGAATTTCCAAACACTTTTTAGAATTAGAAATAGTTTTTATTTAGTATCTAGTCGAAAAATCAGCAATTCAGCAATCGTCTATATAGAATTTCTTTATTTATTCTTTTTTTTGAATTCCAAACCAACATTTAATTGTTTTGTTATTAATTCTTTTATCTTTTTTAAAAATATTTTTCAAATTATTTTTATTACAATATAAATCAATAAACTTTCTAAATTTACACATTGATATATTTGCATCTTGTTTATTAATACATTGTTGAATATCATTACAAGCAATTATATCTTTTAAGTTGTTTGTTAAAATAAAATTATTCATAATAAAATTCATAACTAAATTTTCATTTACTATATCTTCATTTGCATTATTAGTTATGTTATTCATATAATCTAAATGATGTTTTGTAATAATATGATGATGTTTGTTATATAATAAATAATTTTTTCCACAGTTACAAGATATTATTTGCTTTCCCCATTTGATCATTGCTTTTTTTTTTAGTTCTTTTAATTTAATTGGACATGTTTCTAATTTATCATCAAACCATTTTAAAACAATATCTTTATTATTAATCACAAATGGAATATTAATATTATTAATTATATTCCAACAAAATAAAATAATTGGTTTGAACTGTAATTTTTTCTCATCTAAAATATGTTGAAATGTTTCCATTGCTGGAAATGCATTATTAAATCTAGCAATATATTCATTCATAGTTTTTTTAAAAATAGAACTAATTAAATTTTGAGATGAACATTCTTTAGTTTTAATAAATATATTAAAATGCTCTTTATATTCATTATATATTTCATTTTTATTAATATTAATATCATCATCTTTTATAGTTGTTTTAATTTTTAGTTCTAATTCATTAATAAAATCATCAATTGAATTATATTTAATATCTATTTCAGATGCAGTTATTGTATCAATTTCAATTAATCCAGTATGTTTATTTTTTGTTTTATAAGAAAAGATTTCCATTATATAGTATATAGATATATTCTTTAAATAATTTTGTAATATATATATGAATTATTTTGTTAGTCTATATAGAATGTTGCTAAATTGCCGATTTTTTCTACTAGATACTAAATAAAAACTATTTCTAATTTCAAAAAGTGTTTGGAAATTCTGAAAATTCTTTCGTTTATAAATGATTTTTTACAAAATCCAAAAGGTCTTTGGAAAAAATTTTAGTTTCTATTTAGTATCTAGTCGAAAAATCAGCAATTCAGCAACAGTCTATATAGAAATAACTAACAAAATTAATCAAAAAGAATGTTAAAGAATTCCTTCTGAATTTTTAACCAAGTATCTTTTCTTCGTTTATAGAGTTTTTGCATTTCACGAACCTTATCTAGATTCTTTTCACGATAATTATAAATATGGGTCTTATTTTTTTGATATTTACTAGACATTCTATATATACTATCTATATAGAATATCTTTAAGTTAATTAATTATTTCAATTTTTTTTAGAAATACTTTTTGTTAGTTTATTATATGGCAGGTTTTCATACTAAAACATTTATTAAGCACGATGATTATATGACCCCAAAATATGCTTGGGAAAATATTTCACATTTTATTCCGAAAGACAAATTAATTTGGGAAGCATTTTATGGAGATGGGAAAAGCGGTGAATATTTAACAGAATTAGGATTTAATGTTATTAATGAACCAGTTGATTTTTTTGAAAATAACTTAGGTGATATAATTGTTAGTAATCCTTTATTTAGCAAATCAAAAGAGATTATTAAAAGAATAGTAAAACTAGATAAACCATTTATACTTATTTTTCCTGTTTCAAAACTAAATACAAGTTATTTTAGAGATGCATTTAAAAATGACAGCAATTTACAGCTGATTATTCCAAGAAAAAGAATTCATTTTAATAAACTAATTAATGGGAAAATTCCATCAAATTGGAAGAATGCTTGTAATTTTGATTGTTTTTATTACTGCTGGAAAATGAATTTGCCTAATAATATAATATGGTTAGACTAGAATTTCTATATAGACTGTTCTATATAGACTATTCTATATAGACTAACAAAAAATAAAAAAAGGTTTTATTTATTTCGTTATAAATTACAGTTTGAGGAAACGGCGTAAGTGGATTGTCTAACATTTTCTAACTAATTCAGGATGAATTTTTAAATGAGTTTTTTGAACCCAGTTTTGGAAATCTTCTCCATCAGGAATACAATCATCAAGTGATTTATAAGAAATAGCATTAATAATCTCCCATACTTTATCTTTATCCCAGTCTCCGTCAGTTGGCATTTCAACGAATATATCCATAAATCCTTTACGGACGATTGCTGATAGTTCAATATATCCTTTGAGTGTTGCTGGTTTCATTTTACCTGAACTCATATCATATACATTACAATTATCTTTCCAAGTATAATACTTTACTCCTTGTTTAATATATTGGAGAAAGTGTGCCTCGTTTGCCTTGTATTGTTCGGTATTCATTCTTGATTAGTGATTATTTGATAGTTTAATACCTTTCTGTTCTAAAGATAAATCTATTTCAATTTTTTTTTTTATAAAACTTATTTGCTCTGTTCTATATAGACTAACAAAATAATTCATATTATTTTATAAAAGTTGTTTCAATAAATTTATACGAGTTGTTAGTTCGTTTATTGAACACAATAAAGAATTGCAATCCATACCAAAAGTTACAGTTAAATAGTGTAATTGAACTTATGGTAAAACCAAGTTGTTTAAGTTTTGCTAATCTCTTCGGGGTTAGTGAATTAAACAAATTCATATTCATAATAAACCCAATAGTTTGAAGATTTGTTAGTTTACTCATAAATAATTCAAGAAAATAATAACAACAGTTCTTATATTTTCTAGTCCCATCTTTATTTGGAATGCTATGCTTATAAGGTGGATTAGTATATATGCAAGTTACTTTAGAATTTTCAAAATCGTAATCAAAAATATCTCTTCCTTTAGTTATTTCGCACCAATCTTTGTTAGTACATTCAACTAAATCAAATAAAGAATTTTCACCTGCAAATGGTTCTAAAAAGATCTCATTATTATTATCAATTGGATTTAATTTCAACAACTCAACCCAAACTTCTTTTGGGGTTTGTATCTGTTCGTAAGTTAGTTGTTTAATCATTCTATATATATTTGAACTAACAAAAAGTTATTCAACTTAACTTAATGTTTCTTTTAAATACAATTAAAACAAACATTAACATTTTCTTATGCCTCGTCCACTTTTGCCACTTCTGCTTGATGAAGATTGTGTACCATTGCTATTAGTATGATCTGATGGTAATGAAAATGAACTAACAGAACCTCTAGATGATGGTTCAGACATCTGCATAGATGATGAATTATGTATAATATGTTCTCTAACTGGTAAATTTTGTAACATTTCCTCAATTGGAACAACACGATTTCTTGCGTGTCTACTAGAACACCCACCATTACCTGATATGATGGTATGCATCTTATAGGTATCACTCGCAAGTCTTAATGCTTCTTTGTAACTAACATTATGAGTTTTCTGATAGTGTCTGACGTATTCAATCCACTGATTTGGCATATATATATTTAATATGAATATTTTAATTTTACTAAATAATATATTAAATCAACTTAAAGATATCACTACATAGAATTATATAGGACAAAATGCCTAGAGATTTAATGGATTATAGCAGAACAATCATTTATAAGATTGTATGTAATGATTTATCAATTACTGAATGTTACGTTGGTCATACAACAAATTTTATTAAACGAAAAAATGCACATAAAACTAATTGCAATAATGAAAAAGGAAAATATTATAATTTAAATGTCTATCAATTTATAAGAGAAAATGGGAATTGGGAAAATTGGAATATGGTACAAATTGAGAAATTTAGTTGTGAAAATAGATTACAAGCGTGTGCAAAAGAACGCTACTGGATAGAAACCTTAAAAGCAAAACTAAATTCTAATATTCCAAATAGAACTAAAAGAGAATATAATATCCAATATTATGAAACTAATAAAGATAAATTATTAGAATATGGAATACAATATAGAGAAACTAATAAAGAACAAATAAATGAACGACATAAACAATATTATGAAACTAATAAAGACAAAAGATTAGAATATCAAAAACAATATAATGAAACTAATAAAGAACAAATAAATGAAAAGAGAAATAAAAAATTTAATTGCGAAATATGTGGCGGAAAATATACAAGAATGAATAAATCACACCATGAGAAAACAAATTTACATCAATTAGCATTAACACAATTAGAATCTAGTTCTGTTGAAGATAAAGATATTACAATTAGTATTTAAAAAAAAATTGAATTAAAAAAATTGAAATTAGTTTATTCCAAAATAGTAATAAGTAAAATATATAATATGGCAAATAATCCAAATACTAAAATCACTATGACTAATAAGGAAAAATGGTCCTTAGAGGCAAAGGCGAAGCAAGGTTGGAAATGCTACTTTATTGAACGAGAGTATATTTATGGATTACAAGAACAGAGAAATCATTTAAGAGAACAAGTTAATGAATTAAGAACTGGAAAAGAAATAGAGTATGAACACTTAAAACAAATGTTTTTAAATTTATATGACAAAGTAGGGGAACTATGCGATTGCCCTATTTGTTATAACACTATGACAAAAGAAATAACATCTATACCACTTTGTGGGCATCTTGTCTGTAAAAATTGTAGAGAAAGAATTAAAGAATGCCCTATTTGTCGTAAAAAATATTAAACAATTAGATTCTTCTTTTGAAGGAAATGAAGATGCTTAACCAAATCATGCTGATAAGGTAAATTAATAGGTCGCTTATGCTATTATCTAAACAGATACATTCAGTTATAGTAGTTGAATTTTCCATTATATTAAATAAGATAAAATCTTTTTATATTTTATTTTATTATTATCTTTTTTCTATATAGACTAATTATATTTTCAAGATATCAATAATTTCTTTAAAACCTTTCCTAAATTTGTCTTTAGGGTCTGCTTCCATATCAATCAATAATGGTTGTAACTTTTGACTAGTTGCGTATTCATATATTCTTACAAGTTCTTCTTTTGTTACTCCTAATCCAAATTCACTTAAAATAATATTAACTTCTCTTTGTCCACTTAATTTGAGAAGAACCATATAGCTACAGTTATTTCTAATAACCTTTGGAATTTTAAAATACGACTGACTGATAAATACAACAGAGACATTTAATTTTCTTGCTCTTATGTAATATTGTTCTACCATACTTAAGTCTTTGCTTAATACTAAATCATCCCAAATAACAAGATGATTATAATCCTTATCAAATTTATCTAATGCAGGTGTATTATTAATTCCTTCTTTTATAATAATTTGGTCAGACTTACTGGTTATCCATTTATATAATGGTTCATCCGCGTTACGAGTTATTATGGTTATTGTTTGAAATGTTCCCTTTTCACCACACGAGAATAGATGCAACAAATTGACTAAAAAATTAGTTTTACCACTTCCGCTAGGAGCGACAATGCACATTCTAAATGGTAATTTAATATGATGTAAATCATAATTTGGGTTCTCAACTTTATTTAAAAATTCTTTTGGGATATGTTCATACATGTTAATTATTTTTGATTCAACATTAATTTTTTTAGGAGGCATCTATATAAATTAAGCAAATATAAAAAAATTTGTTAAAATATAATTAAAATATTTATCTATATATATTATAAATGACATCATACCAACCACCAACAGATGATTTAGCAATATTTGATCCTACTGTATTTTTAACTGGAGATGAACCACTAACATATAATGTTGCATCTAAAAAGTTTTTAAAATATCCAAATGCGCAGGGAACTGAAAATTTGCAAGATATTAATGTAAATGGAACTGCTACTTTCAACTCAACTGTTGTATCAAATGTAGTACAACCAGCACCGACTGATAGTTCAACTAATGTACCAACAACTGCTTGGGTTCATTCAGTTGTTGATGTTGCAACTGATAATAGTAATTTAACTTATTATCCAACTTATGTAACTGCTACAGGAACACCAGCATTTAAAATTGATAATGTTACGTCACCATTTTCATATAATCCTTCAACTAATGAATTCATAGTTGGTAATAATTTAAGACTTGATGGAATTGGTTCAGCAAATCAAAGAGTTGCTATGGGACAAAATGCAGGTCTAACAAATCAAGGTGTAAATGCTATTGCAATAGGTTTAAACGCTGGTTCATCAAATCAAGTTCAACGTGCTATAGCAATAGGTTTAAACGCAGGAGTCACATCTCAAAATACAAGTGCTATTGCAATTGGTGGTAATGCAGGAAATTCAAATCAAAATCAGAACTCCATAGCAATAGGTATTAATGCTGGTCAAACATCACAAGCATTAAGTTGTGTTGCTATTGGTAATGCAGCAGGTGGATCAAATCAACAAAATCAAGGTGTTGCAATTGGTATTAATGCTGGACAATCAACGCAAGGTTCAAGTGCAGTTGCAATAGGTGCAACCGCTGGAACAACATCTCAAGGTGCAAATGCAGTTGCAATTGGTTCAAATGCAGGTAATTCTTCACAAGCAACTAATAATGTTGCTATTGGTGTAAATGCAGGACAAACATCACAAGCAACAGGTTGTGTAGCAATTGGTAATAGTGCAGGTAATGCAAATCAAGCAACATTAAGCGTAGCAATAGGACAAAATGCAGGTTTAACAACTCAATCAACCCAATCTATTGCTATTGGTAATAATGCAGGTAGAACAACACAAGGAACCCAATCTGTTGCAGTTGGACAACAAGCAGGAAATACAACACAAGGAAGTAATGCTGTTGCTGTTGGTTATCAAGCAGGATTAACATCACAAGGTAATTATGCAGTATCAATTGGAAGTAGTGCAGGAAATAATACACAAGGTGCAAATGCTGTTGCTGTTGGATATCAAGCAGGATTAACAACTCAAGGCATAAATGCGATTGCTATTGGTAGTAGTGCTGGAAATACATCACAAACAACAGGAGGTATTGCAATTGGTTTAAATGCAGGTAATAATACTCAAGGTCAAGATGCAATATCAATAGGATCGTCCGCTGGTCAAACAACACAAGGTAATGGTAGTGTTGCTATTGGCGGTGGTGCAGGAACAACGACACAAAGCACAAATTGTGTTGCTATTGGTGCAAATGCTGGAAACAATGCTCAATTATCAAATGCTGTAGGTATTGGCAATAGTGCTGGTCAAACATCACAAGGTTCTGCTGCAGTTGCTATTGGTAATCAAGCAGGAAATTTTCAACAAACAGGTGGAGCAATTGCTATAGGTAATAGTGCAGGTAATACTGGTCAAGGTGCTAATTGTATTGCAATTGGTAATCTAGCAGGTCAAACTAATCAAATTGGGAATTCAATAGTTTTAAATGCAACTGGTGTAGCGTTAAATACAGCAACAGCAAGTTTATATGTAGCACCTATTAGAGGAACAGCAACAGCAACACCAGTGTTAGTTTATAATACAGGAAATAATGAAATAACTTATAATACATCATCTATAAAATATAAAAAGAATGTTATAGATTTGCAACAAGATACAAGTAAAATTTGTAATATTAAAGCAAGAGAATATGATGCTAAAGAAGATAATAAACATTATATTGGATATATTGCTGAAGAATTAAATGAGGTTGATAGTCATTTTACTTGGAAAAATCCAGATGGAACACCAGAAGGTATTGATTGGTTTAATTTGTTAGTATATGCGATAGAAGAAATAAAAAAACTTAGAAGTGAGATTGATATGTTAAAGACTATATAGACAGTCTATATAGAATGTCCCAAGAGATAAGTAGTTGTTTATTCACAATGACCCATTGCTATAACTCAAAAATTGACATATTGATTTGTCAATTTTTGAATTCCCTTTTTACTTTTGGGATAAAAAAAACATAGATAGATAGTTCCAATTTTTAGGTTTTTTCTATGTTTTGGGGGAAAAAATCGGTATTATGTTGGAAAAAATCCAAAAAAATCGGTATTATGTTGGGAATATTTATTAGTCTATATAGAATTTTTTCCTCACTTTTGAGGGATGCCCCTCACTTTTGAGGAGGTGCCCCTCATTTTTGAGGGGATGCCCTCACTTTTGAGGTGGTGATGATAATATGCTCTCAATATAATTATTTTCCAAAATAGTTCAAAGCATTCTTATGGTTACCCCCTCACTTTTGAGGGGATGCCCCTCACTTTTGAGGAGGTACTGAGGAGGTGATGATATATGCTTACAATTTAATCATTTTTCAAAATATTTTAGACAGTCTATATAGAATTCACATATATTATTTAATAACTTTTTTGTTAGTATAATATAATAAGATGAGTTGGCAACCGATTGGAATTGATGGAGTCTTTTTTATTACCATATTTACTATTTTAACAGGATTTCTAGGACTATCTATACGATATTGTTTAAAATCAAAATGTGAACATTTTAGTATTTGTTATGGGTTATTAAAAATTGATAGAAGAGTTGATTTAGAAGTGCAAGAAGAGTTAAAACAAATAGAATTAGGAATAAATGAATCAAATGAAGAAAAAATATAATATTGAAGAAAATAATTTAAAGATATAATATTAATATTGAATAATGGAAAATCAAGAAAATGATTATCATAAAAAATATTATAAAAAATATTATCAGATTAATAAAGAAAAGCGTTTAGAATATCAAAAGGCATATGATACTCAACATAAAAAAGAGAAGAGAGAGTATTATCTTAAAAATAGAGAAAAGATATTAGCAAAACAAAAAGAAAAGTATAATGCGAATAAAATAAACTAACAAAATTGATATATAATATTTAGCAAAAATATTATCTATTTAAATATTAATAAATGTATGATATTTTACCATATACATACAAACAAGCAAAGAAATTAGAAGTTTCTGTATTCCCAAGTGATAATCCAAAATATAAAATAGAAGTATATGATAAGAATGGACTATTTATGTTTTATGGAGGCGATCCTAATTTCAGTGACTACCCGCATTATATTAAATCACACGGAAAAGAATATGCTGATAATCGTAGAAGATTATATTATATAAGACATAAAAAAGATATAGAAAATATCGGTAGTAGAGGATATATTATTGCAAAACTTTTATGGTAATAGTCTATATAGATTGTCTATACAAAAACTAATAATAATATTTTTATCTATTAATATTATATAAAATGGTTATTAAGAAATCTAATAAATGTAATAATATTCAATTTTCAATTGATGAAATTGAAGGAAAAGGAATTATACAAGATTTACAGAAAGGGTTTAAAAATATAACTAAACCAGTTAATAAAATTATTAATAAAGTTGAAGATTATGGAAAGGCAATAATATATGGAAGAAATGATTATCCGCCAAAGGTTCGTGATATATTAAGTAAATATGGTAATGAAGTTGTGCAGTCATTAACAATTATGAGAACACCAGTACCAAAAGTATTAACTGGTGCATTATCATTATTTTCATTTGGAAAATTTGGGAAACGATTAGAGAATAATTTTGATGAATTATTTCATTTATTTCTTGAAATAATAACTACAACTGGAAAACATTTATCAATTGAAAAAAATGAAGTAATTAATATGGATATAAATCCAGAAAAGAGAGATAAAACAGAAATGAAAAGTGTTAGTATTATTCCATCACAACTAACAATAAATCAAATGTTAGATAGAACAAAGGAATATATGGGTTCAAGATATTTTACCTATTCAGCAAGAGATAATAATTGTCAAGATTTTCTTGTTAGTATATTTAAAGCAAATAATATAGGAAATGAACAAGATATAAACTTTATTAAACAAGATACTAAGCAGTTATTTGAAAATTTACCATATTTAAGAAAAATAGCAAATACAGCAACAGATTTAGGTGCAAAAGTTAATATAATAACAACAGGTGCAGGTTTAGAAAATAAAAATTATGTAGTTCAATCAATAATATTTTATAGGGATAAATGGACTACTACTGAAGCAAAGAAATGGTTGAAAGAAAATGGATATAAAATACCTGGTGTAGATAAAAAAGAAAATACATTAAGATTTAGACAATTAGACCCTAATTTAGTAGAAAAAGATGGATTTACTGAATTTAGAACAATAGAATTAGGAGATAATAGTGGAATTTTATTAATTCTCGCTTATAAAAAAAATAAAATATCTAAGAATAATATAATGGGACGAAAACCAAAATCTAAAGAGTTAGTTAGTGAAGGTGAAGAAACACCAAAAGAATTAGGTGGAGTAATTTGTTCTGTATGTAAACATCATATTGAAGGTGGAAAAATAGATGTTGGAGGTGCATTTAAGAAACTTGGCAAAGATATTAAAAAAGGATTTACGAAAGAAATTATAAAACCAATTGAATCAAAAGTTATAAATCCGATTGAATCAAAAGTAATTGAACCAGCAGCATCTTATATTACAGCAAAGAAAGGTGGTTTAGCAACAGATTTGATTAAATATGGAATTCCAGCTGCATCATCAGCAGTATTAGGAGGATTAGCAACTGTAGCAACTGAAGGAAATCCAGTAGCAGGAGTAGCAGGAAGTGCGTTGGGTTCTAAGTTAGGAACAATTGCGGCAAGTGAATTACAAAAAGCAACTGGAACAGGAATGACTAAACGTAAGGGTCGTTTTGAGAAAGGAAGTCCAGAAGCAATTGCTTGGGGAAAAGCAATGAGAGAAAAAAAATTAAAAAAAAACTAATTGTCTATATAGAAAAGAACGGAGCATTCTATACTTACTTCTAAAAGAAATCAGAGGCGGGTCATTTAAATATAATTGCAAAAGAACTTAAAGCCAAAATAGTAAGAAACAGTAACAATAAATATGGTCGATTATAGTTTTGCAAAAATTTATAAGATTGTGGATAATACAACAGGTAACTACTATATTGGTTCTACTTGTGAACCTATATTAGCAAGAAGACTTGCTGGTCACATCAGTGGGCATAAGAGTTTTTTAAGCGGAAAAAGAAACAAATATTGTACTTCATTTGAAATATTGAAAAACAATGATTATGGTATCATTTTAATTGAGAAGTGTGAAAATATTTTTTCAAGAGATGAACTGAGAGCAAGAGAAAGGTTTTACATTGAAAGTTGTGAATGCGTTAACAAAAATTTGCCTGGAAGAACTAAGAAGGAGTATTATCAATCAACTATTGAAAAACATCAACAATACTACCAATCACACAAAGCAAAACTACAAGAACAGAGTCGAAATTACAGGAGAAAAGGCAACGGAAAAGTTAGCGATAGGAAATATTATCAAGAACACATTGAAAAACGTCAACAATATTACCAAGCAAACAGAGAAAAACTAAACGAGTATGCAAAACAATATAAACAAGACAATAAAGAAATACTACAAGAAAAAGCAAGTTCGCTAATTGAATGCTCAATTTGTAATTGCAAAATCACACGCCATCATAAAAGTGAACATAATAAAACAAGAAAACACTTGTTAGCAGTCCAAACCAAAACTGCTTCAGAAGATAAGGATAAAACAGTGTGTAAAGAATCGGTACTCATTTGATTTCTTTCA
>Ga0070749_10000644_pt1 | contig 23568 bp, 32 predicted proteins | sample VirMetDEL_Nov_18_FD_75180 | JGI IMG/M metagenome (GOLD analysis project Ga0070749, IMG submission 75180) | Aqueous microbial communities from the Delaware River and Bay under freshwater to marine salinity gradient to study organic matter... | ecosystem: Environmental > Aquatic > Marine >...
CGGCAGATGCCTGATCATGCACCCGGAAATGGTTCGGGAGCTTGAGCGCCGTATCGATGCGATTGGCGCCGCATGACCCAGCAATCCTACGAGATCCTCATCACCACCCCCGGCGACAAGCCCATCACCAAAGAGGAGATGAAGGCGGCTGTGGAGAGAATGCCGGAGCTTCCCGAGGGCTCTCGGGTCCGCGTGACGCAGATGTGGCCGGAGGCGCGGGTATGAGGGAGTCCCTCGTCAGGCAAGCGCAGCGCGAGCGTCAGCGCGTTCTATCGCGCGATGAGGGCAGGGCTCTCATCAACGCACAGGCCAAGCGCAAGAACAAGTACGGCGCCAAGCGCACGACGATCGACGGCCAGACCTTCGATAGCAAAGGCGAGGCCGCACGTTTTCAGGTGCTCAAGCGGCGGCAGCACATTGGCGAGATTGCCGAGTTGCAAGCGCAGGTGCCGTACCCGCTCACTGCGCCGAATGGCGAGGTCATCGGGACCTATGTCGCCGACGCCGTCTACTTCGACTGCCGCGCCCGCAAGTGGGTGGTGGAAGACTTCAAGGGCGGTCGCGCGACGAAGACCGCGCTGTTCCGCTGGAAGGCCAAGCACATGCTGGCCGAGCACAAGATCGCAATCACCATCGTCGAGAGCCCGAACGCATGAGCCTGTCGGCAGCCATGATGCAAGCCCTCCTGGACGCAGGGGCAACGCCAGAGATGCTGGTGCGCGCTGCCGAGGCGGAAGAGCGCCGGATCGAAGATCGCGACGAGCGCAAGCGGGAACTGAACCGCGAGCGTCAGGCGCGGTGGCGGCAGCGTCAGAAGGACGAGGAAAGCGTAACGCCCGTAACGCGTGACAAACGTAACGAGCGTGACAGCGAGACGAAGCCGGCGGCCAAGTCGAAGCCGAAAGGCTGCCGAGTGGACGGATACGAACCGGACATCGCCGTCGCGGTCTCTCTCGGGTTGTCAGAAGAACGCGCCAAACTCCAGGCAGCGAAGTTCCTCGACTATTGGCGCAGCAAGCCGGGGCAAGCAGGCGTCAAGCTCGACTGGCTGGCAACGTGGCGGAACTGGATCCGCAGCGAGATTGAGCGGAACGGATCCGGCCATCTGCGGGTGGTCAACGGATCCGCGCCAACGAAGCCGCGCCGCACCGGCGACCGCCTCTTTGACCTGATGAACCCGCCCGCACCATCCGACGAAAGGACGATCGATGAATACGCACGCCGTCGTTAGGCCGATCGAGAGCCGAAGCGTCATGGAGCTGATCACCATGGGCACGCAGATGGATCCGGCAGCGGAGTTCAAGCGCCTGTCCCGCATTCTGGATCCGGCGACGGATGAGGACGCTGCCGCAGCCATCTCGTTCATGTTCAAGATCCTGCCCATCGCCAACGTCGAGGACGACGAAAGCCTATCCGTGGTCAGGGAGGGCTATCGGCTGGCCCTTCGCGGCTATCCGAAGTGGGCGATCCTCGAAGCGAGGGACGCTTTCATCGCAGGCCGTGTCGAGGGCTACACGTCCAGCTTTGCCCCGAACCCTGCCGACCTTGGCCGGGAGATCGGCCGCCGCGTCGCTGACTATCAGAACCGCCTTGCCCGCGCCCGTAAGCAGGCCGGCGAACAGAAGGCGCTAGGCACCGATAACCGGGAGCCGACCAGCGAGGCCGTCCGCGCCGAAGTCGCAGAGCGGATCCAGAAGATGAAGGCCGTTGCGGAAGACGAGCGGTCATCCCTGCGGGCGTTCAACGGACCGGACCTGTCCGCCTACTACGTCCAGCGCGCGGATCCGCCGTCGAAGCTCTCGCGCCCGCTCACCCCGGAAGATGTCGCTGGCATTCCCGATGCGCCGCCGAGGGGCACCGGATCCATGCAGCCTGTCGGATCCGCCGGGCCGTTCCGCAGCTCCCGAATGATCAAGGAAGAGGAGGCAAGCCGCTGATGCAGACACACGCCGAACAGCCGCACGTCCTTCGCGGATGGTACGACAAGGCCAACCGCCGCGCCGATGCTGTGATGCAACCGACAGCCTCATGGATCGTCCAGGAGGTCGCCGCAGATCACGGGGTGACGGTCTCGTGGCTGCGCTCGACCCGCAACAGCCGCCGGCACGCTGCGGCACGGCGTCATGCGATGTACGAGATCGCCCGGCAGTGCCCGCATATGTCGCTGCGGATGATCGGGAACTTCTTCGACGGCATCCACCATACGACAGTGCTCCATGCCATCCGCGAGTGGCCGGAGACGGCGGCCCGCATGGGCATCGAGGTCGAGCCTCTGCCGCAAAGGGCAAACGGCGTCATGGGGCGGGCTCGTCCACTGGACACAGGCAAAAGGGGCAACTGATGGCAAGCGTCGGGGCAGACGAATTGCACTGGTACGTTGCGAAGACGAATGTGCGCTGCGAGGAACGCGCACAAGCGTCTATCGAGGCGGAAGGCTACACGGCCTATGTGCCGATCTCCATTGTCGAGAAGCGGCACAATCGGACAAAGCAGTGGCAGGAGCATCGCCGAGTCCTGCTGGTCGGCTATCTCTTTCTCGGCATGCCGGCAGACGAGCGCCAGCGCCATTGGGGCGTCATCCGCAAATGCGACGGCGTGAAGGACATCCTGGGCCGCGATACGGGCGCACCGCTCCGCATCCCGACAAGCGAGGTCACAGCCTTCATGGAGAAGCAGGCGCTGGGCGATTTCGACATCCGGCGCCGTAGCTCTGTCAAGCGCCAATTCACGGTCGACGAGCAGGTCGTCATCGGCTCTGGCCCGTTCGCTGATATAACCGGAGTGATACGCGACGTGCGCGGTCGCCAGATGTGCGAAGTGATGATCAACCTGCTGGGCAGCTTGGTTCCTGTGCACATCTCGGAGCGGGAGTTGCGGAAAGTCGCGTGACCCCTTTGCATAACCGCTGCGTTATGCTATGTGGTTCGGCAGGATGAGCGCCTGCCATAAGATGGGGCCGCAAGGTTTCGCGTCGGGGCGCAGCGGACTATCGATCCGCACGGAACCAGAAGAGCGCCTTTTGACCACTCCGGCACCATACGTGATGCAGTTGTATTGCGGGACGTCTGATGTCGACGACGACCTGATCGAGCGCGCCACCAAATTCATGATCCTCGGCGGCGTAGAGGCTTCGGCAGTGAGCCGAGAGAACGACCTTCGGTCATTCTACAATCGCCGCTCCAAACGGACGCCATCCACGACACGCGATGGTCTGGGCCGGGTTTGGCTCAAACTGTTCGCCGACTACAGTGGCGACAAGTGCATTCTCTACCCGTTCAGGACGGCGTACCAGCCAAGAGGCCGGCTCAGGTATAACTTCAAGGACATGCAAGCGCATCGCGCCATGTGCCTGATGGTCCACAAGGTGCCAGATAACCCCAAGGCCATGGCGCTGCATCGTTGCGGCAACGGGCATTTGGGGTGCGTCAATCCAAACCACCTTTATTGGGGCGACCAGTCGGATAATTCGAAGGACGCTCGGCGTCACATGGCTGAAGGCAAGCCCGACATGGGCGACTTCGGCAAGACGCCAGATCGGGCGGCGCCGCACAGGCGGCCAGTCAGATCAAAACAGTTTGTCGGTGTGGAGCAGCCCGGTAGCTCGCAAGGCTCATAACCTTGAGGACGCAGGTTCGAATCCTGCCACCGCAACCAGATCCCCGAAAGGGGAGAGGCAATGCCAGAAAGCGGGGACGCTCGCTCTTGCCGCACCCCGCCAGCCCTTGACGTGGTTGGCACGGATAACTGGCATTAAAAGGCGCTAGACCGGGCTGATCACCGGGTCGCGGCCCGCCTCAAGCATCCGAGAGCAAGCCTCTCGCACGAGTAGGGGCGGCGCAGAGGGCCAACCTGGGTGGCGTCGAGGGATCGGCGTGGCGGCGAGATCGCACCCCGCTCCTAGCCCATCGCCATTGTCCGACGCCCAAACTGATGTCGGTAAGGGGTCTCTGGCCGAAGAACCTTTCAGAAGGGCGCCAGACGAAGCAGCACGTAGCGGCCCGCGCCGTGCAGTGGCGATACCTCTCACCCCCTAGCACAGCACAGGAGAGCGTAGATGGCGACACGGTTCCGCCTTCGCTCCCGCTTGCTGGAGCGCATCGCCCGCATCGCAGCGTGGCTCCTCATCCGCTCGGCTATCCGCAAGGGGCTCTGATCATGCGCGAGATATCCCCGTTCATTGAGGGGTGGGGTGGCCTTACTGTAGAAGGCAATGGCGGATGATCGAACTCATCGTGCTGGCGTGTCTAGCTGCGGCTCCTGACCAATGCCGCACAGAGCGCATCGGCTACCGCCCCGGCGGTGACACCAAGGCTTGCGTTGCCGCGGCACAGATGGAAGCGCCCCGCTGGGCCGGCGATCATCCCAAGTACGTCATTCGCGGCCTGACATGCCGCAGGGCAGTGGACGAGGCGTGATGACAGAGGCGTCGGCCATTGATCTGCTGATTGGCATTGGCGGTGCCTATGTGGCGTTCTTCGCCGTGTGCGTCGTTATGGCATTGCACGGCGTTCCAACATTCGGTTGCCCGCCGCCCAAAGTTCCAAGCCGCAAGCATATAGACGAGGCTTGAGGTGATCGGCGCCCACTTCGTCACGGAAGACGGCGAGGAACTGGAGATCATCCGCTTTCTCGACGCCTGGGACGAAGAGACAGACGACGAAGACGAGATCGTCGCCATGGTCGTGCGCGCGCCAGACGGCGAAATGACCACCGTGGATCTGATCGACGTGCATGAGAGCACGCTGCACTGATCACCATAGGTTGCAGAAACAGGGCGAAGGTGATCCCGAACACGGGGGCAGTACCGCCCAGAGGTTGAACGAGGTCGGAATGGTCGACATCCAGGCAATGAAACCCGGCTCCTTCGAGACGTTCGGGGATGGTGATTTCATCCGCAAGAAGTCCGATGGCACGTTCACCGGCCAGAAGGATGGCGAGAAGATCCGCTTCGACAGTGAGGCAGAAGCCATCGAGGCTTTCGCATCCAGCGGCCCTCGCACCACGACCAACGGCAAGCCGCGCACTCAGCGCGGCAAGGCCAAGGCGCCCAAGGAAGACTGATGTCTCAGGTCTCGGCTTATACCGAGGAAAAGGGCGACGTGATCTGCGAGCGCATCATTGCCGGCGAAAGCCTGCGGTCGATATGCGCTGATGAGGACATGCCCTGCACGACGACTGTTTGTAAGTGGCTGCGTGACATCCCGGCTTTCGCGCAACAGTACGCGCACGCGAGAGAAGCGCAGGCCGATACGCTGTTCGACGACATTCTCGAAATCGCCGACGATGGGCGTAACGACTGGATGGCGAGACACGGCGAAGACGATGCCGGCTGGCAGGCAAACGGCGAGCATATCCAGCGCGCGAAGCTGCGTGTTGATGCCCGCAAATGGATGGCTGGGAAGCTTCGACCGAAGAAGTACGGCGATCGTGTTGCCCATGACCATGGCGTCCAGCCTGACAATCCGCTCTCCGACCTCCTGAGTGAGATCGCATCGCATGGCCGCAAAATCACAGATTGACACGCGGCAGTTTCTGGACCCGCGCTGGCGTCTGTCCAACCTCTACTGGATCACCGACAAGCGAGGGCAGGCGGTCAAGTTCGAGCCGAACAGCGCGCAGCTTCAGTTCCTCGACGAACTGCACACCTCGAACATCATCCTGAAGGCGCGGCAGCTCGGCTTCACGACGCTCTGTTGCCTGATCTATCTCGACGCCTGTGTCTTCAACCCAAACACCAGGGCCGGCGTCATCGCCCACAAGCTGGATGATGCGAAGGTCATCTTCCGGGACAAGATCAAGTTCCCGTACGATCAACTGCCCGAGCAGATCAGGGCCAAGGTCCCGGCGACACAGGACAGCGCCGACACGCTGACATTCGCCAACAACTCGTCCGTGCGCGTTTCAACCTCGATGCGCTCCGGCACGCTGCAATACCTGCATGTGTCCGAGTTCGGGAAGATATGCGCTCAGTACCCGGAGAAGGCGCGAGAGATCGTCACTGGCGCGCTGAACGCGATCGAGCCCGGCCAGTTCGTCGTGATCGAGTCCACTGCCGAGGGGCAGGAGGGCAAGTTCTACGACATGACGCAGGAAGCGATGTCGCACAAAGCCGGCGAACGCATTCTGACGCCGCTCGACTTCAAGTTCCACTTCTTCCCGTGGTGGCAGGAGCCGACATACCAGCTTGCTCGCGATGGCGTGGTGATCGGCGAGGAGTACCTACGGTATTTCGACAGCCTGGAGGCTGAGGGTATCAAACTGACCGAGCCGCAGAAGGCTTGGTATGTGAAGAAGGATCAGTTGCAGGGCGGGGACATGAAGCGGGAATTCCCGTCGACGCCCGAGGAAGCGTTCGAGCAGGCGCTAGAGGGTGCCTACTTCACCCGCGAACTTGACCAGGCCATGAAGCAGGGCCGCATCGGCGGTTTTCCTGTCGACCCGACATATCCGGTCAACACGTTCTGGGACTTGGGACGGAACGATCTCAATACGATCTGGCTGCACCAGTACATCCGCGGCTTTCATCGCTTCGTCGGTTATTACGAGAACAGCGGCGAATTCGTCGGCCACTATGTCGCGTGGCTCAAGGAGTGGGCCAGCGAGAACGGCGCCCAGCTCGGCGAGCATTACCTTCCGCACGACGGCAACCGCCAATCGCTGTGGCTGGAGAGCGGCACGCTGGACGTGATGGACAAGCTGAAGTTCCATCCGACCATTGTGCAGCGCGCACCGGACAAGATGCAGTCTATCAATCAGGCCCGTCCGTATTTCGCACGGTCGCAGTTCGATGAGCAGGGCTGTTCGGTTGGGCTCAAGCGTCTCAGGGCCTTCCGCAAGGATTGGGATGACATTCGCGGCGTCTGGAAAGACCGGCCTCGCCACGACATCAACTCGCATGGTGCGGATGGTTGGCTGACGTTCTCGTCGTCGGGCTTCACCGAGACGGAAGTAACGGTTCCGAGCCTTGTGCGTGATCGCCATCGTGACCGCTTCCGCAATCGTTCGGACACTGCCGAAAGCTGGATGACCGCATGACCGAAGCCACCAAGATCACAAAGGGCGAGCCGGTCCCCCAGTCCTTCAAGCGGTGGTATCTGAATGACCGTGACAAGACCGAGGATTGGCGCAAGGAAGCGCGTGAGGATTACGACTTTTTCGCTGGTCGTCAGTATACAGATGAGGAGATGGCCGCGCTGAAGGACAAGGCGCGCCCGATCGTCACCTTCAACCGCATTGGCCCGGTGGTGGATTCCGTCCACGGCCAGGAGATCGGCAACCGCCGCGAGGTTCGCTATATCCCGCGTGAAGAAGGCGACGTTAAGCCGAACGAGATCCTGACCTCGGCTGCCGAGTGGTTTCGTGATCAGTCGCACGCAGACGACGAGGAGAGCGACAGCTTTCTCGACACCATCATCTGCGGCATGGGCTGGACGGAAACCCGCATCGACTTCGAGGAGCAGCCGGACGGCAAGCCTGTCGTGTCCCGTGTAGATCCTCTGGAGATGTTCTGGGACTTTGACGCCCGGTCTCGTAACCTGTCCGATGCTCGCCGCGTGTGGCGTGTTCGCCGTGTGCCTCTGTCCGAGGCCATGAGCATGTTCCCGGGCAAGCCCAAGGCCGAGTTGGATGCTACTTGGACGATGGTTCAGAGCGCGGCAGACCTTCAGCGTGAGGAGGACACCCCGAACGAGGATGAAGACGCTGGCGACGGCATGGTCACCATTGTGCATTGCCAGTGGGTAGAGCGCGAATCCTACATGATGGCGCAAGACCCGCTATCGGGCGAGGTCGCCGAGTTCACCGAAGCTGAATTCAGCACGGTCAACAAGCGCCTCAAGCAGATGGTCGGCGTCGAGATGCAGGGCGTGCGCAAGAAGCGCAAGGTCCGCAAGCAGGCGTTCATGGGCGACGTGGTGTTGTCCAATGGACCGGCGCCGTGCCCGTATCAGTTTTCGTTCCAGTGCATCACCGGCAAGCGGGATCGCAACAAGGGTACGTGGTACGGCCTCGTGCGCGCCATGAAGGACCCACAGCGGTGGGCCAACAAGTGGCTGTCGCAGATGATGCACATCATGAACAGCAACTCCAAGGGCGGGTTGCTGGCCGAGCGCGGTGCATTCGATGACCAGCGGCAGGCAGAGGCGTCATGGGCTGACCCTAGCGCCATCACGTGGCTCAAGAGCGGCGCGCTGAGTGGGCAGGCCCCCGCGGTCAAGGAAAAGGGAGCAACGCAGTTCCCGGCTGGCTTCCAGCAACTGACGGAGTTCGCGATTTCGTCCATTCGGGACACGTCGGGCGTTTCGGTCGAGATGCTGGGCATGCGCGAGGCCAATCAGGCGGCATCGCTCGAATATCAGCGCCGACAGGCCGGCATGACGATCTTGCAGCCGCTGTTCGACAGCCTCAAGCACTACCGCGAGCTCCAGGGCCGCGTGATGCTTCATTACATCCAGGAGGATCTGTCAGACGGTCGCCTGATCCGCATCGTTGGCGAGGCGCAGAGCCAGTATGTGCCGCTAGTGAAGCAGTCGACGCTGGATTACGACATCATTGTCGAGGATGCGCCAACGTCGCCGAACCAGAAAGAAGCGACATGGGGCTTCCTGTCCCAGCTTCTGCCGTCGATCGCCAAGATGGTGCCGCCGCAGATGCTTCTGATGCTGATGGAGTATTCCCCGCTGCCGTCCGCAGTCATCGAGAAGCTGCAAAAGGCGGCTCAGGAGATGGAACAGCAGCAGCAGCCTGCGCAACAGGCTCAGCAGCAGATGGCGATGGAGCAGCATCAGTCGGAAATGGCAAAGGCTGCATCCGAGACCGCCGAAAACCAGGCAGGCGCTCAGTTGGATGTTGCCAAGGCGCAGGCCGAGGACGTTTACGCGTCCGCTGAGTTTGCTCAGGCCATCCAGGCGCTGATGAACCCACAAGTTCCCGAGCCGAGCGGGTCATCTTGGCAGTAGCACGACACAAGGAAGCACGACATGCCCACTGAAAAGGACTTCGTGGCCGAAGGGCTCACGGAAGACGAATTGGCGTCGCTCGAAAGCGATGTCGAAGCGCAGGGCGACACACCGGAGCCCGAACCACGGGAGCCTGACGCCGGCAATGAGCCGGAAGGTGGCGAACCGGAGGCACAGGCCGAGCCGAGCAAGCCGCAGGAGGAGCCGAAGACGGTCGATCTTCGCGCGCTTCAGGAGGCCCGCAACGAAAACCGCCAGATCCGCGAGCAGATGGCGCGGATGGAGGAGCGGACCAACGTCATCCTCCAGCAGATCAGTGGCCAGCGGCAGGAAGCGAAGGATCAGGGCGAGCCCGACCCGTTCACCTCGATGCCGGACGATAACGACCCGATGGGCCAGCTTGCGTGGCTGAAGAACCATGTCGTTTCGGATGCCAAGCAGCGCCAGCAGGTCGAGCAGCAGAGCCGCCAGCAGTCGCAGTGGCAGCAGCAGGTCGAGCACATCGTTTCGGAAGCTTCTCGCGAGTTCAACAGCGAGGCGCAGCATGATCCGTCAGTCGGCGACGCCTACAACCATCTGCGCCAGTCCATGGCGAACCAGTTTGCCGTGATCGGTCTCGCCGGTCGCGAGCTTGAGACGGCGATGGAGCGGCACGAGCAGGAACACATCCTGACGGCGCGTTCCCGCAACATCCCGATCGGCGCCTACATCAAGGGCATGGCCGCAGCGCGCGGCTGGCAGGCTCAGGCGCCGCAGCAGCAGGCACAGCCGGGCAATGACGGCCAGCAGCTTCAGCGACAGGCCGAGGCACAGGACCGTCATATGAGCCTGTCCAGCGCATCCGGTGGCGAGCCGCCGAAGCCGATCACGGCCAAGGATCTCGCCGGCATGTCCGACAAGGCGTTTCAGGAGTTCATCAAGAAGAACCCTACGAAGGTCGACGAGCTTATGGGCATCGCGTCGTAGAGTCGTGCCTTCGGCGCGGTTCTGTAAGGGCCTACGTATGACGGCCTAAACTTCATGCTTCGGCGCCGGCCCGTTAGCCCGGCAACATGATCGACGCATGGCGATCTGAAACACCCATGCTCCGGCGCGGCTCCGATATGACCGCTTCGCTCTGTTCCGCAGCGTCACCGCGGGCGTCCACCCTCCCACTGATCCAATTAAGGATTAGCCAAAATGGCTGAAACTCGCTTTGGCGTTAACGACGCCTTGGCGGTGAAGCTTTGGGCGCGGCGTCTTGAGTACGATATCGTCTATCGTACCGACATCTCCTCGCTCATCGGTTCGTCGCCGGATTCTATCATCCACCTCAAGACCGAAACCCAGAAGGAAAGCGGCGATCGTGTGCGGTTCCCGCTCATGAAGAAGCTGACGGGCGACGGTTTCACCGAGAACGAGATCGCAGAGGGCAACGGCGAAAGCCTTTCGCTCTACAGCGACGACATTCTCATCAACGAGCTGGGCCACGTGGTCGACATCCCGAATTCGGGCCGTGCGATCGACGCTCAGCGTGTTCCGATCCCCCTGCGTGAGGCGGCTCGTCGTGGTCTGCGCACCTGGAAGTCGGAGCGCATGTCCAAGGTGTTCTTCAACCACGTCTGCGGCTACACGCCAGAGACGCGCGCGAAGTTCAACGGCAACAACACCATCCTTGCGCCGACGCGTCAGGTCTGGGTCGACGAGACCGGCCCGGCCGTCAACAACGGCGACGAGGATCTGGTCGCGGCCGACACCTTCGATCTGCGATACGTCGATTATGCCCGCGAACTGGCGGAAACCGGCGACAGCCCGGTCAACCCCGTCAATGTCATGGGCAAGGACGGCGGCCAGGACATCAGCGGCGGCAAGTACGTCATGTACCTGCATCCGTATCAGGTGACCGACCTGCGCACAAACACGGATACCGGCCAGTGGCTGGACATCCAGAAGGCGGCGCTGTCCGGCGCATCCACGTCGAAGAATCCGATCTATACGGATGCCCTCGGCGAGTACAACAACGTCATCCTCAAGAAGGCAAATCACGTCACCAACGGCGTGAACTCTTCGACCGGGGCGGCGATCGCCACCGTTCGGCGCGCAGTGCTCCTTGGAGCGCAGTCGTGTGCGGTCGCTTTCGGCAAGGGCAATGGTCCTACGACCTACGCCTGGAACGAAGAGCTGATCGACCACAAGCGCCGGCTCGAAGTGTCCATCATGTGCATGTACGGCATGAAGAAGACGCAGTTCGATTCCGAAGACTTCGGCGTCGTCACTGTGTCCTCGTATGCCGCGGCGCACACCGGCTAAAGGAGGCCTGACACATGGCTACCAACACCGCCGGCAATTCGGCACGCTACTACAACAAGCAGATGGTCCACTATCTGCGAGCTGGCCTCGCCTTCGGCGACAACGGCACCGCAGTCACCGTGGGCATCATCCCGGCAGGCTCCGTCATTCTCAAGGCGGCGTCTGGCGTCCAGGTCACCACGGCGTTCAACGCCGGCACGGGCAATGTGCTCGATGTCGGCACGAGCGACAATGACGATCTGTTCGGCACCGATCTGGCTCTGGGAACGGCAACGTTCGTCCCCCTCGACGAGGCGATCGGCGGGTATCACGTCACTTCGGACACCACGATCACCGCGACCGTCGCCTTGACGGGCACCGCGGCGAGCGCTGGCGCTGCCGAAGTGCTCATCTGCTACATCCCCGACAACGATCGGTAATGGACATCGCTCTGATGTCTCTGTGGGAGGCGGGCTACAACCTGCCTCCTACCTCCCCACCCCAGCCTGAGCAGCCGAAACCAAAGGGTGTTTGCCGTCACTGCGGCAAGCGCGTCGGTCGCGGTCTGCATTTCCATGAGAAGGCGTGCGCCCGTGTCGACACTCGCAACGCTCAAGGCTGATATCGCCGACGATCTGGCCCGTAGCGATCTAACGAGCGCGATTGCGTCCGAGATCAGCCGCGCCATCAAATTCTACCAGCCGCAGCGGTTCTGGTTTAACGAAACGCGCGATCTGACGTTCGACACCGTGGCGGATCAGCCGCGCTACGCGGGGGCCGACGACGCCGACATTCCGCTGTTCTACGCGCTCGACGGAATGTTCGTTACGGACGGAACCAGCGAATACGAACTCGACACCGTGGATGTGCGCGCATTCGAGGTCTTGAGCGGTTCCAGCTCAACCTCCTCGCGCCCATATGCCTATTGCCGGTTCAACGTTGGCTTTGGTCTCTATCCGACGCCGGACGCGGCCTACACCATTCGCCCGATGGGGCATTACAAGCTTGCGGGGCCAGCCTCTGACGACGAGGCCAACAATGCCTGGATGGTGGAGGCATATGACCTCATCCGCCGCCGTGCGCTCCACAAAGTGGTCACGTCCAAGCGTGTTCTGGAGGCAATCGAGGTCGTGCCATTCCTCAGAGGCGAGGAGCAGGAGGAGTTCAACCGGCTGAAGGACGAGACCTCGCGCCGCACAGGGATCGGCTTCATTATGCCGAGCCAGTTTTGATGATCCCCTTCGGCCAGTTTGAGCCGGCGCGGTCGCAGTTCAACACGAACGCGACCAACGTCGCGACCAATGTGCGCCCGGTGGCCGATGGCTGGGGGCCGATCAAGAACCTTGAGCCCTATTCCAACACGCTTGGCGAACAGGCTCTCGGCGGCGTCTTCGTGCGAACCGATACGGGCGAAGTATTCATCTTCATCGGCACTGCTGACGCGCTCTACAAGTTCAACTCGGGCACGCTCGATTTTGACGACGTGTCGCGCGCCTCGCCGGCCTATACGGGCGTTCCCGATGGCGATGCGTGGTGCTTCACGGTCTTCGGCAATACGCTGGTGGCGACCAATTACAACGACGAGCCGCAGGCGTTCGACATCAACAGCGGGACGCTCTTTGCGGATCTCGCCGGGTCTCCCCCGAAGGCGAAATATTGCTGGGTCGCGGGCGACTTCCTCACGCTGGGCTATCTCGATGGCCTGCCTTCGCAAATCGCATGGTCGGGCTTGAACGACGCCGAATGGTGGACCTATGGCGAGCGCGGCAGCGACTTCCAGCAGTTCCCAGACGGCGGCGAGGTGCAGGGTGGGATTACCGAGGTCGGCGGCGCGATCGTGTTTCAGCGCAATGCGATCCGGTTTCAGCAGTTCACCGGCAGCACGTACATCTTCAGCTTCCAGGTGCTGAATGCGAACCGTGGAACGGTTGCCCCGCGCTCGGTCGTCTCGGTCGGCCCGCAGCAATACGCCTATCTTGCCGAGTCCGGCTTCTTCATGGGGCCAGGAACCGCTATCGGCGCGCAGACGATCGACGAATGGTTCCTTGGCGGCACAGAACTGGATCTCGACAAGATCGATCTGGTGCAGGGCGTGGCCGATCCATACGAGAAGATCATCTGGTGGCGGTATCAAAACATAAACGGCGATTATCGCCTGCTGGGCTACAACTGGCAGCTTGGCCGGTGGTGCTGGTCGACGCTGGCCGCGAACTTCCTGATCAGCGTTTTGACGCCCGGCGTTACATGGGACGGCCTCGACGCGCTTTACGCCAACATCGACGCGGTGGATGTGCCGTTTGACAGCCGGCTGTTTCGCGGCGGTCGTCCCAGCTTCGCGGGCTTCGATAGCGACAACAAGCTCGGCTATTTCACCGGCGAGAACCTGGAAGCGACAGTCGAGACTGCGGTTGTCCAGCAGGCGCCCGGTCGCCGATCCTTCGTCAACGGCTTCCGTGTGATGACGGACGCGCCGACGCTGACAGGTGCTGTGGCCCGTGGTGACTTCTACGGCGACCCACTGACGTGGAATGCCGCGGCATCGCGCAACACCACCGGCCTTGTTCCGGCACGCGCTGACGGGCGGCAACACCGCTTCCGCGTGACCATCCCGGCCGGGACCGTGTGGGACATCCTCCACGGCGTCGAGCCGCAGGTCCAGGCGACGGGGCTGCGATGACCGTCCTCATCAATCAGACTGGCGCATGTACGACGGTCCCACTGGCTCTCAGCAGCACGACGCCGACGACGCTCTACACGGCAACGCAATTTGACGCGGTGCTCGGGCTGCGGGTGACGAACACCCACAGCAGCGCGGTGGTGGTGACGGTTGAGCTTGTCCGCAGCGCTACGTCCTACGCGATCATCGACCAGTCGGTGGCGGCCAACACCTCGATCGAGGGGCCGGATTACCTGCCGATGAAAGAGGGCGACGTTCTCAAGGTGACGCTTGGCTCGGCCAACCCGGTCGACGTGGTGGCGATCATCATGCAGGGCGCGGGCCGCAACGGATGAGGCTCTTGCTCGTCAAGGACGTTGATGCCGTTTGGCCGGGCATCAATCGGTTTGCCGAAATGCTGGAGAAGGACTTCCCCGAATGGACGGCGGCCAGCTTGTTCCATGGCGCCCGATCTGGCGCATTGCAGCTCTGGGTGATCGCGGACGGGGAGGCGGCAAAAGCCGCGATCTTCGTGGAATACCGGTCTCGCGGGAATCATACCGGCGCCCGCGTGGCCGCCATGGCTGGCGAAGACATCCACGGCTGGAAGCACCTTTGGCCGGAATTCAAAAAAGCACTCGTGACTTTCGGCGCGTCCTCAATGGATTGCGTAGCCCGCAAGGGTTTCGGCGAGATTTTCACGGACTTCAAGGCCAAGCGATACCTGTTCGAAGTGGACCTCACTGATGCCTGACAACGACAACAAGACCCAGAGCGTGACCACGAGCAGCGCGAAGATTCCCGCGAACGTTCAGAGCGCCATGGATTCGTCTCTGGGCAAGGCACAGAGCCTGTTCAACAACAACCAGATTGCAACGCCGTATACCGGCTCGACGGTGGTCCCGTATTCCGAGAACACCATGGCCGGCATGTGGCGGTCTCTGAACACCGCAGATCAGGCTCGACCCGGCGTTCAGGCTACATTCGACCGAACAGCAGCCCTCGGCAATTCGGACGGCTTGAACGATGGGCAGCGGTCTGCTCTCGGGTCACTTTCGGGCATCATGTCCGGCGCCAATGGCACGTCGAACGCCGAAAGCAATCTCGGCTTTTGGGCCAATGGCGGCGCGCTCGACGGCAGCAAGAACCCGTACTTCTCGGCAGTCGTGGACCGTGCTTCCGAGGGCGCCCGCGACGCGGTGAACATGAACTTTGCTGGGGCAGGGCGCTATGGATCGGGCGCCAACCAGCAGATCCTCGCCCGCGAAGTCGGTGACCTGCAAAATCGCGCCTATGCCGGCCAGTATAACAACGAAGTCGCGAATATGTTCGGCGCAAACCAGCAGATGGACAGCCAGCGCCAGCAGGGCATTGCCAACCAGATGCAGGCGGCGGGCGATGTGTTCAACGGCTACCAGCAGGGCACGCAGAACGCCGCAGGTGCGCGCGCAGCCTTGCCGGGGGCCTATCAGGCGCTCCAGGGCCTGAACAACGCGCAGTTCTCGGTTGGCTCGATGTGGGAAGACCTGAACGCCCGGCAGATGAATGACCAACTCCGCATCTGGCAGGAGCAGCAACAGCAGCCGATGACATCGGTGGAGTGGTTGAACGGCATCGCTGGCGGCAATGGGGCGCTCACTGGCGGCCAGACGCAGACCATCCAGGCGCCGAAGACCTCGCCGTTCATGGCGGGCCTTGGCGGTGCGGCTACGGGCTTCGGTGTTGGCGGCCCGATTGGCGCGGCCATTGGCGGCGGCGCCGGCCTTCTCGGCAGCTTGTTCTAGGAGAACCGCATGGGCATTCTCGACGGCCTTTTCGGCGGCGGCCAGCAGATGCGCGCACAGGCACCGGGGCAGGGCCTGCTTGGCGACTTCGGCGCTCGCATGACGCAGATGCAGCAGAACAACCCGGAGGCGTTCATTGCGCTCGGTGCGGGCTTGCTCAATGGCGACATGGCGCAGGGCGCTGCCGGCATGGGGCGGGCGGTGGGCGACTATCGGCAGCGCGAGGCGCAGGCCGGATTGCAGCGCGAAGGCTGGGATCGTCAGGACGCGCGCTTTGACAAGACCTTCGGGCTCCAGCAGGCGCAGTACAACAACCAGCTTGCGGCGCAAGGAACTGCCAAGGCCCAGCAGGCGCAGCAGATCAACCAGACGATCAAATGGGCGGAATCGACGGGCGACCCCGACGTGATCGGGCTTGCCGGCGCCGGCATGTTCGACGAGGCGTTCAAGGTGTGGAATGCGAAGAACAGCGCAGGGGCGGCGAACGATTACGGCCTGACACCGATGTATGGGACCGACGATCAGGGCAACATTGTTCCAATGCAGCTCGGCAAGAACGGTCAGGCGGTGCGAACAGCCATCCCCGAGGGCATCACGCCGGTCTCACCGTACTCGCTGAACGCGGACAAGGCCCGAGGCACGGCAGTCGGCAAGGGCATGGGCGAGGCGCAGACCGAACTCGGCGGCACGCTACAGACGGCAGACCGGATGCTCGGCGTCATTGACGATGTTCTGAACGACCCGAACCGCGGCGCCGGCACAGGCGCATCGTCGATCTTCAACGTCATCCCGGCAACGGGCGGCTACGACTTCAACCAGAAGGTCAAGCAGCTTCAGGGGCAGGCGTTCCTCCAGGCATTTGAAAGCCTCAAGGGCGGCGGTCAGATCACCGAAGTCGAGGGCATGAAGGCCGAGCAGGCCATCGCTCGGCTGAGCACGGCACAGAGCGAGCCAGCATTTGAGCAGGCGCTGATGGACCTCAAGGAAGTCGTGCAGGCCGGCAAGCAGCGCGCCATGCAGCGGGCAGGCGGTGGCGGTGTGCAGGCGCAGCGCCCGGCGCCCGTCAATGTCGGCGGCTACACGATCGAGCAGGTGGATTGATGCCGACATTCCAGATCACCGCTCCGGACGGCAAGAAGTATCGCGTTACCGGCGAGAATGCCGAGGGCGCGTTTCAGGCTGTGCAGGCGATGGCCGGCGGTGGTCTCGACAGTCAGCAGACCGACGCCCTCGCGCGCGCCAAGGCGAACTATGAAGCCGGCACACGCCCGGATGTAGAACTGTCGCCAGAGGCCGCGCGAGACCCGCGTGCCAATCTCCCGATGGACGACGGCGCTCTGAATCGTGCCGGCGCGTTCTTCCAAGGCGCGGTCGAAGGTATGCCCATTGTCGGCCCGACCATCATGGATGGTGTTCGGAGTGGCGTCGCAGGCGGCGCGGCATTGGCGTCCGGTCGCGGGTATGGCGACGTGAAGTCTGAACTGGATGCGGTCGGTGAACGGCTGCCGCAGGACTTCCCCGGCACGACGCTTGCCGGCAACATCACGGGCGCAGTCGCTCCGATGATGGGCATCGGCGCCACGGCTCTTGGTGGACGCGCTCTCGGCCTCACGCAATCGAGCCTCGGCGCTCGTGCCGGTATGTCGGCGGCATCTGGTGCGGGCATCTCGGCGGCTGATACGGCGGCCCGCGGCGGTGACATGGGCGATGTGGCCCAGAGTGCGGCGCTTGGCGGCTTCCTCGGCGGCGCTATTCCCATCGCAGGGGCGGGGCTCCAAAAGGGCTACCGTGCGGCGGCGGATTACGTCGGAGGGAAGATGCGCGGCGCGATCAATCCGACCCGCGCGGCGGGCGAGCGTGTCGGGAAGGCTATCAGCCTCGACCGTGCCAACCCTGGCGATGACATCCTCGGTGCGGCTGACGACGTGACGGCGCGCACGAACAACCAGCAGGTAATGAACCTCGACCGCGGCGGCGAGACGACCCGCGCGCTGGCTCGTGCGGCATCGAACACCAATCCTGAGGCCCGAGCGACCATCGCCAAGGCCGCAGACGACCGCTTTGCTACGCAGGGCGGGCGCACTGTCGATTTCGTCAAGCGCGTCATGGGCGGCAATGTCGACGATCTCGCGCTACAGGACCGGATCAAGGACATCGCCCGCATTACCAATGCGAAGGCATATCGAGCAGCGGAGGCATCACCCCGCGCGCAGCAGGTATGGGACGGCGAGCTACAGCAGCTTATGCAGTCGCCAACGGTCCAGAAGGCCGCACAGGGCGCGACAAGCCGCAGTGCCGACCGCGTGGCTGTGGAAGGCGGCAAGGCCGTCCGCAACCCCTTTGTGTTTGACAAGGGCGTTGCCAAACTGGTGCGCAATGCTGACGGATCAATGGCGGTGCCGAACCTGCGCTTTTGGGATCAGGTCAAGCGCAATCTTGACGACGAGATCGGCACGGCAATGAAGGCCGGCAATCGCTCGCGGGCTGCCGATATCCAGAGCATCCGCAGCCGGCTTGTCCAGAAACTGGACGGGCTTGTGCCGGAATACCAGGCGGCGCGTCGTGGTGCTGCCGCGGCATTCGGCGCAGAGGATGCCGTCGAGGCTGGTCGCAACTTCGCCCGCCAGACCCGCAATGTGCCCGAGATGGAGCGGGCGATCGCCCAGTTCAACCAGGCTGAAAAGAAAGCCTTTGAGGTCGGCTATGCGTCGGAGATCGTGGATAAGGTCCGCTCGACCAATGACCGCGTGAACGCCATCCGCATGTTCAAGTCTCCAGAGATGCGGCAGAAGTTCGAACTGGCGCTGGGGCCGCAGAAAACCCGCGAACTGGAAGCGTTCATTCGGGTCGAAGACGCGACGGACAAGATCCGCGGCGCTCTCGGCAATTCGACAACAGCCCGGCAGCTTGTTGAACTCGGGCTGGCTGGCGGTGCCGGTGGCGCAGCATCCATCGCGACGGGCGATCCGCGCTATGTCGGCTTTGCCGTTGCGGGCGCCCTTGCCCGATCCGGCATGAAGCTGGTGAACGCCAAGGTTGACGAGCGAGTGATGAAAAAGGTCGCCGAGATGCTGATTTCGGAAGACCCAAAGGTGATTGAGAAGGCCATCCGTCAGGCGGCATTTTCGCCGCAGTATCTGGCTGCTGTCGAGGCGATCTCGGAAGCGGCAGGGCGCCTGTCTCGAGCTGCGCCGCCTGCTTTGGCGACCGGGGCCGCGCTAGAATAGGTTGCCGACAACTTCGATGAAGTGTGACGGGTCGCGGGCGAAGGTGATCGCGATCCCCATGCCGATAGCGCCGGGCAGGATCACCCACCATTGCAACTCTCGACCGTCCGCATAGCGGGCAGGCTCAGGGTTATACATCCGCCACCAGATGCTGCGCTTTGATCGGTCCTTCGGCTCAGTCACTGGCAGCGCTCGACGAGCAGATCCGCACCCCATGTAAGGAACGTGTTGCCGTCGAATTCGTGGACGGCAAATGCGCGCTGCTTCGTCGGGTCAAAGTCTGGAGAGTCCGCAACCAGGACAGTCATGCCGGTGCCGGTGCCCGTGCTGCTGTAGCGCTCGACCTTGCCGTCATAGGTCAGGACCGGCGTTGCGCCTGCTTCCATGACGATCGAGAATTTCGGGTCGTCCACATCGACAAATCGGCAATCGGCAGCAGCCGCGCTGACGCTCAAGAGTGTCGCCGCAGCGACTAGCAATGCTCGCATGGTCCAATCTCCCTTGAGGTAAAGATGGCGAAGATCGAACTTTCCGCAAGGGATATCGACCACATTGCGCGTGTTGTGGAGACGGAAGTGTCGCGCGGGATACAGCGCGCCGACCCGCAAGTCTACAACGACATGGTGTCTGCGGTTGTCGATACCGTCACCAATCGCCTCGCGACGGGGCGTTATGGCAAGACGGTGCAGGACGTTCTAAACGACCGCCGCGCCTTCTCCAAAATCACCGGCCCGAAGAGCCTAAACCCTTATGGCTCGGTGCAGAAGGCACCAGCGGCGCCGACCAGCACGCGCGCCGTCGTGGCCCAACATCTCGCCGATCGCGCCAAAGGCAAGCCGTCGATTGTTGGCGGTGCTCTCGACTATGCCAACCCGGCCCACTCCAGCCCGAACAACATCAGCGGCTGGATCGATCCGATGCGTGCCGCGGGCGCTGTCCGGCTTGGTATCGGCAAGCAGGAGCACTATCACGGGCTTGCGCCCCACAACATTGGCCGAGCCGCGCCTGACTACGAGATCAGCGTTCCCGAAGACGTGGCCTCGATGGCGACCGGCCAATACAGCCAGCCGTCCTACCCCGACAATCTCCGACCGACCGGAGGGCTGGTTGCCAGCCGCGCACCGACGCGCGAGGACGCCCGCCTCGGCGATGCCTGGGGCTTCCAAGACCCGACCACGACTGCCGGCGTCCGCATGGCTGACAACGCGCCATTGCCGGGCGGCCTGTTCGACGATCCGCGGAACATGCGCGATATCTCGGTGGGGCTCCTTGGCGGCGTAGCGCCTCCTGCCTCGCGCCCCGGTATGCCTGCGCCCGGCATGGCGACGCCGACCGCGCGTGCAAGCAACCCGAACCGTCCCGGCCTGCCGGCGCCGATGTCCCGGCCTTCGCCTTCCATGGCCGCGCCGTCCGTCATGTCTGCCGCGGTGCAGGAGCGCATGACCGGCGTGCCAATGTCCGATCGGCAGATCACGGCATCGGTCCCGGACATGCCGGCGGCCTCGGCCATGCTGTCGCGCACAGCGCCCTCCATCAATGCGCGCCCGGCAATGGAGCGCCCGACTGCGATGGCGAGCCTTTCGCCGTCAGTGCAGGAGCGCATGGGCGGCTTCCCCGACGTGCCGACCCCGACGCAGCGCGCCGAACTGTCGCCCTCGGTGATGGAGCGAATGGATGGGTTCCCATCCTCGCCGGCACCAACGCGCTCGACCGCCACCCAGGATCTCTCGCCATCCGTTATGGACCGCATGGGCGGGCTGCTGAGCATGGATGCTAAGGCGGCAACGATGCCGGGCAGTCTGCCGAATGGCCTTCTGAGCGACGTGCCGCCGGCTTCGCAGCCCTTTGGGCGCCCTGACGCCATCGCCTATGCAGATCCGGTTCCGGCGCGTCCGACGCCTTCTGTGCCGTCCTATAAGGCGCCGCCCGCATCGTATCAGACGCCAGCCTTCTCGACGGCACCCCCGCAGATCGACGCGCTCGGCCAGCCTCCCATTCCCGGCCTACAGCGAGCCCCACAGGCGCCCGCACAGCGGCAAGTAGCGGCAACGGTGCCCGATGTGCCCGCATACACCGCCCCGCGCGATGTAGCCCCCGCGCCGACGATTGCAGGGCCTGTCGGAAGGCAGCGGCAGGCCGAGACGCCGACGCGCTCCAACATCAACACCGATACCGCCGACCGAAATATGGCGCAGGTCGCTGCATCGCGCGCGCTGGATACGGTCGCGGAGCGGAGCAAGGGCGGACTGTTCTCTGGCGGATTCTCGGGGCCGTCCGGTGTCATGGGCGGCGCGATGCTCGGCGGTGCCATGGGCGGCCTTCCTGGCGCGGCCATCGGCGGATTGCTGGGCTCGCAGACGGTACGCGATGCCATCGGGCTCGGCGGCGGCTCCAGCGGCTTCGGCACCGGCCAGCTTTCGGCGGGCGCGCTCTCTGCCCTCAATGCCGGTTGGGGCGGCTTCGGCAACATGAACGCCACGCAGCAGCTTGCTACCAGTCTCGCCCGCGAACAGGCCGAACAGCAGGCACGCGAGGCGGCGCAAGCCGGCTATTTCGATGGCTGGGGCTTTGCCGGCAATCAAGCATCATCCTCGGCGCTTCCCGGCCGCACGACCAGCTATCGCGGCGGATCTACCAGTATGGGCGGCGAGGGCGGCTTCGGCAGCGGCACGATGTCTGACTCCGCGCGCAGTTCCGCCAAAAGCGGCGGCGGCTTGTTCTAAAAGGATCATCACATGGCGAAAGACTCGGTCGCGGATTGGGACACCACCGCTTCGAACAATACGGATATCGGCGGCACCTCCATTGTCGGGTCGGCCAACGTCAGCAATTTCGACAACGCGCTGCGCACGCTCATGGCGCAAGTCGCTGCAGCCCGCCCGATAGCGGGGGGGTATGCGACGAGCTACACGACGGCGGAGATGCTGCAAGCGAGGGAGAACATCGGCGCGTCGGACGGTCAGATATCAGACACCACGCTTACGCCAGGAGCGAGCTTTGTCGATATTGCCCTACCGACTGGTTACGAATCCTTCACACTTACGTTGAGCGAGGTGAGAGGAGCGGTTGCCTGCGCACTATTCGTGAACCTCTGGGTTCCAATCGGGGGGCTCATCACGACGGCCAGCTATTTTTCAAGTCTGGACTTCTCCAACGGCCCGAACACCATTCAACGGCAAAGCCGCGCCGCCCAGACATCTTTCCAGATATCAGCCCTCATATCCTCCAGTGCAGGAGAGGGTTTGCATGGGTATATTCATCTCCTTCCCGGTGGCGGCAGCGCCGCCGCCAGACCCGCGATCTTTGCCGATGCAACCCACTACGCGGCCTCTCCGGGCACATGGGAGCGGGTTAATACCAACGGCGTTCTGGTGAATGGTGAGCGCGCAAACTTTATCCGCCTTTCGCCGAACGGGACAACCTTCGCAGCAGGGCGTGTAATTTTGAAGGGATCAAAGGCATGAGCGCGCCATTCGCAATCCGAGACGGCAAGAAAGTCGCGCTTTCGTCAGAAGACGTTGCATGGCTGGCTGAGATGGCAAAGCCTCAGCCGGCACTTCCCCCAGCCTTCATTTCACCCTTGCAGGCCCGCAACGGACTTAGGGCGTGGGGGATTGGTCGCGCTCAGATCGATGCGTTCTTTGAAGCGATCAATGATGCGGCCGAGCGAGAGGCGGCTTATGATGCATGGGAATACGCCACGCAGATTGACCGCGGCAACCCCCTTGTCGCTGCCTGCGCAGCCTTTCTCGGCAAGACAGACGCCGAAATCGACCAGTTCTTCATCGACGCAGCGTCAGCCTGAATAGTCGGGCAGAACCCAGCGGTTGGTAGGTCGCGGCTCGCCCTCCGCTGGCCGCCAATACAGCCCCGGCGCCTGGAACATCGGGTGCACTGCTGACGGGCTGCTTACCCATCGCTTGCCGCCGCCGGCTATCGCGAACTCCACCAGATCATGCTGGGCAGCCTGTGCGCTGCTCGCCATCCAATCGCTGAAGCCTTCGGCCTGTAGGGCGTCGGAGCCGTTGCGCATCACATCCTCCTGATTTCCCCATCCCTACCACAGCGCCCGCCCCGGTAAAGCCAGAGCGGGCTTTTTTCGTTTGGAGCACGCCATGTCGAAAGAGATCGTCCAGTCCGTCCAGACCCGGTTGCAGGAGCTCGGCTACTACAGCGGCAAGATCGACGGCGACGCCGGCACCAAGACCGAGACCGCGCTCAAAGACTTCAAGGCCGCGCATGGCTTCGTCGCCCGGCCGTATCCGGTCATCCAAACCCTGCATCTGCTGTTCGACGAGGACGCGAATACCAGGGCCAAGCCGATCGTCTCCGGCGAGCCGGCGTGGATGGTCGAGGCTCGGTCGAAGATGGGGCTGCACGAGGTCAGGGATTACACCGCGCTCTCGGCTTGGCTGCGCTCGGATGGTCCTACGCTCGGCAACCCGCGCAAGCTGCCGTGGTGCGGCGACTTCGTTCAGACGGCCATCAAGCTGACGCTTCCCGACGAGCCGATCCCGGCCAATCCCTACCTGGCGCGCAACTGGCTGAAGTTCGGCATCGAGACTAAGCCTCGCCTCGGCGCGGTGATGGTGTTCTGGCGCGGCTCGCGGAACGGCATATCCGGCCACGTCGCCTTCTATGTCGGCGAGGACGCGAGCACCTACCACGTCCTCGGC
>Ga0070749_10000646_pt1 | contig 23537 bp, 42 predicted proteins | sample VirMetDEL_Nov_18_FD_75180 | JGI IMG/M metagenome (GOLD analysis project Ga0070749, IMG submission 75180) | Aqueous microbial communities from the Delaware River and Bay under freshwater to marine salinity gradient to study organic matter... | ecosystem: Environmental > Aquatic > Marine >...
CTTGAAGGAGCAGGCGCTGCAAGCCCTTTATCGCTTTGACGACACCGAAGGGCACGATGGTTTGACGCAAGAGCAAATTGCAGAAGACTTTGTGGTTATTCGCCGCGCTCTTGAATCCCTGCCCGATTAGTCAACATCACTAACCATCATGGAAGATTTTCTTGGTCTCAGGATTGTACAAAAGCAGATTGTTTGCCCTAAGCACGGCACGCACCAGCATCACATCAGCAGTGACATTGAAGGTTACGAAGGTAACTGGTGCATGTTGTGTTGGCTGGAAAGCCTTGGTCCATCCCTGCCGCTTGTTGATCATTATGAAGACTGAACTTTCACCCGCTGCTAAAGCAGTGCTTGATGCTTACCGCGATGCTGACATTGATGACGCAGTGACCGCCGCTGCTGTTCTTCGTGCTGTTGCGAATCAGCTCGGCGAAAGCCGTGCTCCAGGTGCAGAGTTCGAGGACTTGTACCCACGCATCATTGAGGTGCCCGATCTTCTCGCCATTGCCGATGAGCTTGAAGCCCTGTAGTCAGACCCACTAATGACTCAAGAACTTTCACCAACAGCACAAGCAGTATGGGACGCGTATCAAAACGCTCCTATGTATTTCAACGACTATGAGCAATGGGATCGTGACGCTATTGCTTTAGTGCTGACTGCCGTAGCCGACAAACTCAGTTATGGCCACGCGGTCGGAAGCGGAATGATCGACGAAGACGACATCCGGGCGCTCGCATCAGAGTTTTTGGGCGAATCCGATCAATCCCAGGGATAAGGACCCGTTTTAGGTTTCCGTATTTTCCGAGGAGGCAGCGTCAGATCCTCTATTTCCTGCACCAGACTCCAATTGTTTGGTGCAAAAACGTTTTTCATGAGTCTGTAAGTGCCTGGAGTTATTTCCGGTGCACTTTTACGCACAAAAAAATACGTCAGAAATTTTTTTAGGATCGCTGTCACTATATTGACCCAAAAAGTTTCACCCTAATTTACCCCGCTGAAACCCAAATACTTCTCGCCGCCGTCGACGTACACACACGTAAGTAAAAAAAAAGGTCCAAATTGCGGATTGGGGAAGCGGCAACCAGTAAGCATATAAATATACACAACACATACAAGTGTAGATATAACTTTATACATAGTGATTGCTATTTATTCTTAATTCCCAGGGGGTGCGCAGTTAATTTCAAACAAGAATCGTTCTTTTATTCTTTATACAAACCCAGCCAGGGCAGGGCAGCGCGTGGCGACACCTATATGTGTAGAGCGCACACAGTGTGCCAATCGACAGACCGTCCACTTAGTTCCGTAGAACGCACCGATTGGTGCAATGCTTACGCAGTGCTCAGGAAGGGCTTGCGAGGTCTGGACCGCTTAGGTCACCCTCCCCCCTCTCCAGATCACACAAGCTCTAGTTAACTAGGGCAATTCCGAACCTTGACAATCTGAGATCTCACCACGCGGCGCGGGTTAGCACGGGTAGCCGGGCGCGAGCTGAGACTTCTACATAACAGAATCGCCAGAACACGGAACTAGGGGCGCGAGCGATCCCCCGAACGCGATACAGGTGCAACCCGCCTGGCTAAGCGCGTGCGATTCAGACGCAATTCCTGTAAAGATTCCGGGGTGGTGTCGCTTTTATCGCGGTGCCCTTTATCCCCGGACCCTTGTCCAGATCACCTGTCCATAGTGCAGGTACGCTGGACAGACCTTCCCTTAGTTAAGTGACGCTAACTGTCAGCCCAATTCGTCACCGGGCACCTGAATACAGAAGTATCATGTAACTTCTTTGTACTTTGTGCACTGAAATTACTTTTGGGTCGAGTTAATTCTCTACCCTCTGTGAGCGGGCAGGGTTGTTGTAACTAACTACCCTGCTCGCTTTACTACATTTAGTGGTGGATCATTTATGATCCCTCACAGAATCTCTCACTGAGCATTGTGTTCTCTGAGGGACTCTACCCTCAACTTCCAACAGTTACAGGTGAATCATCATGACTGCACTGTCCATCAAGACCAACAACCAACCACGTCCGCTCTTCCCTCCTTGCGAACTGTCCGCGACTGAGCAACAGAAGCTCCGCCAACAGTTCGATTGGATGAGTGACGATGAGTTTCATTCAGACTTCTCCTTCTTTAAGTATCGCGGCGACTACTACAACCTCGCCGACTTTATGCGCGTCGATGTAGCTAACGGCTCGCCCTTTGTCGGCTGGCACGGTTACAGCTCAGACACCTACTTCAGCGGTGTGGTTGTCAAGCTGTGCGGCAACGATGTTGTTGTTGGCCGCTACTTCTCCTGATTCTTTTACCTAACCCATCGCAATCTGACCATGTTCGTGTCTGAAACTCTCAAGATCTGCCAACAGTTCACCGGCAAAGTAGAACTGCGCAAGGTGAGATTAAACCGGGGAGGTTATACCGACGACGGTATCTATTTTGGTATCGGTGAGCCTCTCTACTTTGCACAAGATGAGGAGGGTTATTGGTCAGACTATTTCCGTGCAACTTGCAGAGAGGAAGCTATCGACATTCTGCGTGACACATTCCCCATCGCCAAGATCCGCAAATGACTAAGAACTTTCGTGTTTATGTAGATCGTGGCGGCAACATGCCGCAACTTCGACATTCTGAATGGAAGTGTGCGACGCATCCGTACTACATCCGCTACATCAACGATCGGCCAGTTGCTTACCACGGCCCGATAAATGTAGTCGCACAGAATGTCTCTCGTGACAGTGTTTGGTGCTACCTACGCTGTAAGTTTGTTTCAATCAATTCCCTTACCGCTGAGTGACACCAATGACAAACACAATCGACACCACAGCTGCACGCGAGCTTGAACTCTACGCTGTGAACTTTTCAGAGTCCCACTACAACACTGTGGGCAAGACTCTCTCTAAGTTCTACAAACAAGGCACGTTCAGTCTCGACCGGGCTATTGCTTACGTTGAGCGTTACTTACTCGTTCCGGCTGCCAAAGACTACAACAAGTGCTATGGCTCAATGTTCGTCAAGTGGAACACTATGTTTCCTAAAGCTGAGCGCCTTGTGGCCGCAGAATCTATCGCCCGCTCGTTTGTATCTGAGTTCCGTTTAGGGAACTTCTGGTAACTACTTCCGCACACTAACACTCACAACACCGTCATGAAATTGTCTGTCTTCGATCTCCCCCGTGGCTGCACAGAATACGTTCAGCTTCCGTCCGGGCGCTGCATCAATGTCCACGTCGCACGGTTGGCTAACCGTACTGAGCTACATGTTCAAGCTAACAGTGAACAATGGCCCCAAGAATACAGCGACTCTTTCGTTCACTGTAAGAAGTGTGTGCACGTTATGCACTCAGCTTCTAAAGGTCTGACGCACACAGAGATCGAATACCTGCAAGATCTTTATTTCCGTCCCTATTCTCTCCTGGACTTTAAGTAGCAACTATCAACAAGTCTCTGTAGTCTCGCATCCTACCGTCATGCAACCAGTTCCGCACTTTAACTTTGTGAATCGCCGCGAGGTGGAGTTCACGTTAGCTGCGATCAATCTACTCGCCGAGTCGGGTGAGGTTGACACCATCGAGTTGGAAGACTTTAACAATTTCCGCGATGCCTTCCAGATGTTTGCCCTTCAAGTTTGAGACCTTAACTATGGACGCTGTTGACCTGTTTAATGATGTCTGCCACGAGATGAATACGCTTGACCGCGTACATCAGGCACTGGAGAAACTTGATGTTCCCGAAAACATCCTCGACGCCCTCGATGATGTAGTTTCCCTTCTCTCACAGCACACAAGTACGCTCGAAGACTTACTTCCTGAGGAAGAAGATTGGGGCGATGAGTGTCTCACAGCATCACAACGTAACTCCTTCATGCACTGAACATCCCATGATTTACTACATCAACCGACAGTCCGGTAGGTATCACGAAACGTGCGACGAGTTCGACTCACGCACAGAAGCTGACCGCATGTGCCGGGAGTATCAATACTCCGACCACGGTCGCGCCTACTATTACGTCTCCCGAACCGCACGCCCGAATTGGAACCGCGAACAATGAACGTCGATCGCGAATTGATGCGCCGCATGACACGCGCCTACATCGCTGAGCTCACCACGCTGCTGCGCGAGACTGACCGATTCCCCGGCGGGGACTGGGCGCTCGACGATCTGCAGGTAGCCTGCCAACTGCGCAACCTGACCTTCATCCCCGAAGAGCAAACAATCACTTTCTGAACATGGACACCGTTCTTGTTACCTGCAAGTACACACGAAGCGCACAACAATCTTGCTACGCTCTCGAGGATCGCTTCGTCGAAGAGTACGGCTTTGAGAAAACACTCGCCGGACGCGATTGGCTGCTCGAGGTGCGCCTAACGGTAGAACCTGACTGGGCCGAAACATACAGCCCGGACGAGCTAGCTAAGTTTCTGGGCTTCAAAGAGAGCGACTTCCTTTACCTCGAGTTCGAGGAGTATCCCGACTTTGATGACTAACTCGCCCCCAATCGTTTTGTCTTATGAAGTAGGTGTAACCACTGATGATGACTACGATCTCGCGATCCTACGATTATCCAAAGATCACAACACCATGGACGGCGCTGACCACGCGTGGGCTCTTGATGCGTTTCGTTGCTGCAATCAGCGACTTAACAACATGATGCCCTGGCTCAAACTCCCGAACAATTATCAGGCGTGCGAGCGAGAGCGAGAGACACAATCGGCGCTGTTTGAGTTGTTCCGATCACACCGTGGCCGCCAAGTTTGATTCGGCGGAGACACGATGGAAGCTGCTCGCCCTGGGCGCTGACTACGGCTACGAGCGTGTTCTCCACGCGCTAGTTAGCTATCTGACGCCGGAACAATGCCGACGATTCGAGGCTCGATTGGGCTTACGGATCGACATGGAGAAGTGGGTGCCCACGCAGCCCGCTCAAACTGACGATCACTTGCTTTTTACAGATGGATGACATCAATCAGATGATGCGCGAAGCGATTGCTCTATCTATTGGGGCTTTCGACGTAGACAATCTCATCGCCAATGATTACTACGAACTGTGCGACAAGTATGATCTCAAGCTCACTATGGATGTCGATGAAGACGCCATAAGAGCGGACGACAAAGATAACACTTACTACGTCTACTTAGTTATAGAACTCATCGGTCCCGCTGTTTCGATTGTCGGTTCCCATAGAGTTTCACTTCTCACTGTCGCCCTAGGTTCAGTGGCTCCCGACCACGCGTCGGTTCGTGTCGCTGTTATCGAACTCCTCGACGAACTCATCACCACCCTCAAACTTCCCGCCTGAACATGAACCTCACACAAGACCAGTACGACAGACTGCTGAGCCTGTATGTCTACAGAGTTATCGACGACATGGATCTCAAGACGTTGGTCTGTTTTGCAGCTGAGCAACTCGAGCAAAGTCTTCGGGAGTCCTGTTCACTGCCCGAAGAACTTATCGAAGAGATCGAGTCGATGTATGACGAAGATGGCCTCGAGGAACTAATGGAAGAAGCTCTTACTGTCTGAGCTTCGATCACTCAACAACATCACTTGTTCACCACTAACAACATGAAACGCATTGCTTTGCTTTGGCTTATCTGTTGCTCTGCTGCGCAAGCTCGTGAAGTTACTGCAACTGTGTACGACCCTTGGTATCACGGACGCACAACATATTGTGGGCAGACGTATCAACATTGGGGCGTCTCGGCGGCGCATCCATGGTACGAATGTGGCACGAAGCTCACAATCTCACACAAAGGTCGTACACTTACTGTCCCCGTGACAGATCGCTGTGAGTGTAATTCTGTAGATCTCTCAGCAGGCGCTGCCTACAAACTCGGCGTGCCACTTGACGGTATTGCCACGGTCAAAATCCACTGAACCAAAACCATGAACGACAAAGGTATCTTCTTCGTCTTCGGCATGGGGGCAGCGATGCTGCTCGCCGTTGTCGGCCAAAAGATCATCAACTTCCAAGAGCAGGAAGCCTGCTACCGCAATCAACAGGATCACCGGATCATTCAGCACCGGGGATTCCTGGGCGACACCTTCTACTGCACACCTCGCATCGACTACTAATGGATCCCGCAACACTCGCCTCAGTTACAGCGCCCGATCAACTTACCTTCGGCATGAAGTGGGACCTCGCTGTTAATGCTCGCAAGCGCATGACCATGTACGTCAGTGACACAGATCGCTGGTATCGCGAGATGGAAACCTGGCTTCTTTATGCTCGGTGGTCTACCAATAGTGAGCCACGCGCCGCTGGTTACTAACTTGACTCCAATCAACAATCACCAACAGTTTCTGAAAATGAGAATGATCGAGCGGTGGATGGTCTCCGCGATTCAAGAAGGTAAAGATTTCAAACGCGACAACACCGAAGTGCAGCACGTCTACTTCCCCGATGCTGACTTGCGACGCACTTATGTACGTTTGCACGGAAACACGATCGCAGTCATTTATCCGGATAGGATCGAAGCATCCGACTGCAGTTGGCAGACGCCGACCACGAAGTCGCGACTGAACGCGATCCTGCGCCTCTGCGGCGATGACGCCGGGGTGTACCAGAAAGCGTACAAGTGGTATCGCTGCGACAACGGCGAGCACATACCGCTCGGGTCAACACAGACTTTCATGCGCTGACCCTTCCTCCTCCCCAACTTCTCTACTATCAACAAATGGGCTTTGTTCTCCTTACTCTTGTGGCTATCGTTGTGGTAGCTTTTATTCTCAACGCGCTGGGCATCGATTGAACCCTGAAGAGCTGAGTTTTACGGAATGGGGTCACTTAATCGATCTCATCGACACGGAGATTGCGGGATGCGATACAAAGCTATCCCGCTTTCCCTTAGAAACCCTGCGTTTTAAGCTGCGTCAGCACCAGGATGGGCAGCTGATGCCGTTCAGATTTAACGTATATCCAAAGGCTATACAGAACTAATCGACATCGTTTAATACAGCCTCGTCGCCAAAAGCTTCGAGTGCAGCTTCATTAAACGCACGGGCTGCTTCAATCGAAGTTTTATAGGAGGCGATGTACTTCTGCTTCCCATCGAGCGTAATAACAGCCCGATAGCGATTGGCTGTTTTATCAAACTGAACGCCTCTAAAACCAGTGCCGGGATTTACCTTATTGGGTACTCGATGGGGATCTAATCGATCACTTCCAAACTCACTCAGCGGCACAATCGGACGGGCCAAAATGTCAACGCCTTGGATCAAATAAACGAGGATTCGAAACACCTCGTAGGTTCTACCTTGAAACGACGTAACGTAACCGCCCATGCAAGAATCTTGATAACCCACGCCTTCACCAACGCGGCGAATTCCAATTGGCCGTTTATACGCAAGGCCTGAGTAAGTAGACCAATCGACTACCCAAAGCTCTTTCATTACTTCGTAGAGCTGAGTCGGGTTGGGTTCCTTCTTGCCTGACACCGGTCTGTGATGTTCAACTTGGTATCGGCTAAGCTTACCCTCATTGCGTTCGCCTAAACGCGCCTCCGTCACAATCTTGTCAATCTTATCTGAGATTCATGCCAGTCTACATACACAAACGGGTCATAGGTAAGGTCGAAACGATAAAAGAATTTCCTAATTGGAAAGAAGCTATGAAGGTGTGTGCTGCAATGCAGCAGGAAGACGATAGTGCTCACTACTATGTGACGCGTCGGTGCTGCAAACACTGGCTAACACCTCAATGAACATCACACTTCGAGCTCTCACCGTCGTGGGAGTTCTGGCGCTGACCACGCCTGCTCAAGCCGAGAGCATCAGTATCCAACGGCTCAAAGAAGCTCTAGCAAGTACCGGCACTACGGTGGTCTACAGAAAATGTGGGCCTGAACACGCACGGATGCAGGGCTTCTACGAGTTCGACAAGCAGCAAAAGCTGGATCAGATCACCGTTTGTACGAACAACGTTGACGTCTCAGCCGACCGCTTCCATTGGGAGGTGCTGGCTCACGAAGCGACTCACGCCGTGCAGATCTGTAAGAAGGGCGAGACTTTGTTCGTCCCCGAAGAGCATCCCTCCATCCTCAGGGAGATCAGGGAGTATGCTCCTCATTATGACGAGATACTGCGTACTCGTTACACCGGAACTCAGCGGGTTAAAGAACTCGAAGCGTTCTGGATGGAGCTACAACCTCAAGATGATGTAATTGACTACATCGCCAACGCTTGCAAATCCGACAACCAATGAAACTCCTCGCTTCAATCCTTTCTGTGGCCACGCTGGTAGCGGCGGCTTTACCCGCGCACGCACAATATGCGATGACGTGCACGAGAGACCGCTACTCCTCTGTGAATCTGCGCAACGCTCCGTCGAAAAGTGGTTACGTTGTGGCGTCAGTCCCGAACGAGAGCTACATCCGCGCTCTCAACTGGGTGTGGGGTAATGACGGGATGCGTTGGTATCGGGTCGAATACTCCGGCCTGGTCGGTTGGATGAGAAGCGATTACCTCTGCCGCTGAGCACAATGCGTAAGGTATTTATCGGTGCTGCTGGTTTGGCAGCGTTTGTATTTGCGTGCATCTTAGTGGGGGTTGTCCAAACCGTTGTCGGTTCGATGATTCGATCGAACGAGCCGGACAAACCAGGCAAACTCGAATTAGATCCTCAACTGAAATCCAAGCAGGAGTGGGAAGCAAAGCATCCCAAGCCAACTGAAGCTAAAGCTGAGGAACCAAAAGTCGAAGAAAAGCAACCAGCTCCGGTCGAGAACGATGCGCCTTTGGCCGCGTCTCAACCTGAATCCTATAGGACTCCAGCACCGGCTCCGATCAACTCGCTTGGTCCCGGCAACTTTGACATGCCTCAGTATTACGCTCCCACTCCCGGACCAACGGGTCCTGGCAATCTTTGACCATGAACAAAGCAATGATCGGCGCAGTCGCAGCAGCAGTGGGTGTCAGCGCCTCTGTTCTTATCAATGGCGCAGGGACAATCCTGGCGCATCACAAAGCATCTCAAGATCACATAAACAACTTGATGCTCGAGCAGCCGCTCACACAAGCTCAAGGTATTGATCCAGCACAAGCTTTACCTCCCGGTGCGCTTCCGTTAGATGCCACGCCTGAGCCGGGCTTCATCCCGGAGGCTGGATCGACGAAGCTGCAGATGCAGCTCAAGCCAGGAGCTTCGTTCATCAACGACAAAGGTCGGCCAATGGCGAGGTTGGTTTTGGTGAAGAGTAAAGAGTTTGTTCGAGGGACTAAGGATCCCATTTGGGATCTTCGCCTTATGGCAGGCGATCAAGTTCTCGGCTCAATGCCTGCCCTGACTGGCCGAGCAAATAAACAGACGGCAGATAGGAACACTCCCGGAAACAAAGCGCCGCTGCCTAAAGGAACTTATGGGATCGATGCTTACGGAATTGCTGGACCTCCCTTTTCTGATCCAGAGTTAGGTAAAGGCTTCTGGGTTCCTATCGTGCCGTTATTCTCCACACGGCGCTCAGACCTTGGGTTTCATCAGGATCCAAGTTGGGGCAAGATGAACGGCGAATCGGGAACCAGCGGATGCATTGGTCTTGAATCAGCAGACGCAACAGCAAAGCTGGTGGAGTGGATCAAACATTTCCGCATCAAAACTCTGACTGTTGAAACTTGATGGCTGTATTCAGTAGGCACTCCGCTACACTTCCGTCAAAGGATTGCGGCGATGATGCTTCACTGGCTTGTCACATCCATCTCGTTTGATATGCCGCTCGAAGAAGATGACGACGTAATCGCTAATGCCCAGAAGCACTCCAAGTTGTGCTCCCAACACAACAACACTGTGTGGGCTGGGCAGAGTGAGATCGACGTTGTCTGCGAGATCCAAAAGGAATCGGGCGAGCTTGTAAGTTCGATTACTCTCAAGCGCCTGTAAAACACATAAAGCTACTGGTTAATACGGTAGCTTTTTTAATGTGCATGAGGTGCAATTTGTGTAAACAAAGAGTAAATGATTAAAGATTTTATTTATCAAATTGAGAGCCATGCTACCTTTCCATAAGTTACATGCTTGACAAGCCGCCCTAAAACGTCTACATTGCTCAGCAAGGCACAGCCTTCACCTACATCACACCATCATGACCAAGATCACCCAAGTCCACCTAACCCAACTCGGCCGTGTCGCAGCCGAAGCATGGGATGAATGCGACCAGGCTCTCGACCAGCTGAACCAAGGGTTCGGAGTCGTCTACGAAAGCGCCCGTGACAACCTGACCAAGGACATCAACGAAGCAAGCAAGGAAGGCCTCGACCTCAGCGTCTTCTCCGGTAAGAGCAGCTTGTTCAAGTACGAAGAGCTTCGGACGAACATCGTCGTCAAGGTATCGAAGCTGCCCACGCCGCACGAAAAACTCCTGAAACTCGACGAGCGAATCGCGGAGATCGAGCGCACACTCAAAGCTGCAAAAGCTGAGCGCAAGTATCTGATCGAGCGGTTCAGCATCAAAGGAGACATCGAGCTCGTCACCGACAAAGTCAACCTCGCTTTCACCCGTATCAAGTGACCTACCTGATTTCCTGCAGCATCAGCTCCCGCGTCCGTCAGACCGTGGGTATCAAGTTCGATGATCTCAAGCTCCCTGCCCAGACCATCGACCAACTCAAGTCTCAGAGCACCGGCACGCTGCGCCCCCAGCTTTCTAACTCTCTCAAAACAGAGCTGGATGCTCTGCGCGCTCTGCAGCGTGAGATGTACGACGAGTGCACCATCAACTTCGGAGACTCACACTTCGTCACCAGGGCCTACTTCGCCGAGGCGCAGCGGCGAATCAAAGAGATCAAAGTAAAGGCCCAAGAAGCCAATCAGCGGCTGGCTTCTCTGTGGGACAGCGAGTTCGATCACTGGTGCAAAACCGTAGAGAACATGCTGCGCCCACTCTTCCGTGATGAACAGGAGTATCAGCTAGCAAAGGAGGCGTACCTGCGCGTCTTTCCGCCACGCAAGTCCTACAAAGATCCGATCCGCGTGGCTGTAGTGGGTCCACTGCCCATCTCCTTGACGCCTGTAGATCATCCTGCTGACGGTGACGTTGAGCAAATGATCGCCGCTGAGTGCTACGTCAACACGGCGCAAGTGATCGAAGCGGCAAAGGAAGGCGCTGCTGATCGAGCCTTACAAATGGGAGCGGAGCTGCTCGATGATTTGGATGTACGGAACGCAGCTAAGGTCGGCAAAGCCCAAACCGGTAGCGATCTCAAACGAGGTTCCTGGCAGCTAACAGCAGACCGCCTGCGGTTGATCAGCGATTCAGTTCCTGGCTTTGAGAAGCTCAGCACTTTTGCTGACACTCTCCTAGATGCAGGGCGCCGGATGCAGTCAGCTGACCGAAAAGTCCGCGATGACGCTGTCAAAACCTTCCAAGACGTTGGCCTTGAGATCCGTAAGGAACTTCAGTCCATCGTCGAAAGCCGCGACGAATCCAAAGGCCTCGAAGCTCTGCAAAAATCGTTGGCACTCTCCAGCCAATTTAAAGATCTGTGCGAGAGGATCAAGAACGCCGAGGCTCTCGACGAATTGCAGGAGCTATCTCAAATGGCTGAGGTAGAGCAAAGCATCTACCAACAACGAAGCAAACAGCTAACTAGGTTGATTGCCACGCGGCGAGAACTGATTGAAGCCGGTGGGCGAGACCTCGGGCAAATGCTCGAGGAAGTGCAGACCCTCAAAGAAGTTGACTTCTGATCCAACATCACAACCATGACTGACCTTTTTAAATCTCTCCAGACCTTCCGCGCTCACCTGAACGACGCTCACCTCGAACGCGAGGAAGTGATTGATGGCCTGCTTGCGACTCTAATCTCCAAGCAAAATGCGTTTCTGCTTGGCGAGCCTGGCACAGGTAAGTCAGATCTCGTTCGCAGCATCTGCAACGGAATCGAAGGTGCAAACTATTTCGGATACTTGCTCACGCCAACGAGCGATCCGAGTGAACTGTTTGGTCCTGTTGCAGTGACCAAACTGTTGAACGATGAGTATCAACGTGACGTTGAGGGCTATCTCCCATCGGCTCACATCGCGTTCACCGACGAACTCTTCCGTGGGTCTTCGGCAATCCTGAACTCCCTACTGACTTTGCTCAATGAGAGGACGTTCAACAACGGTAAGGAAACAATCCAAACCCCGATCCAATCGATTGTCGCAGCAACGAACAGCTGGCCGGAAGAGGAGTCGCTGCAGGCTTTCGCTGACCGTTTCCTCTTCCGACCGACAGTTCCTTTCCTGAGCAAGAGCGCCAGCAAGCGGACCTTGGACATGTGGGCTGCTGGTCTACAGCCACGGCCAGAGGTAGGTGTGCATCTAACCCTCGATCAGTTGTTCGAGCTGCAGGACAAAGCCCAAAGCTTGAATGTCACAGACGATTTCCTCGACAAGTTTGGGGAGCTGTGGTCGATGCTCGAGACTCGTGGCTTGAAGATCAGTGATCGACGTCGAGTTCAGATCATTAAGTTCCTCAAGGCTTGGGCTCTGGTTCAAGGCGACGATGAGCTCTACGGGGAACACATGCACAACTCTCTTGTGCACATCGTCTATAGAAACGAAGACGATCAGGCCACCATTAAAGAGTGTCTGATGCAGGTATGTCCCACGGCGGAGAAATACTTTGCCGACGCGAAGAGGGCAGCTTCAGGAATCATGACCGAGTTCCAAGCCAACGCTGTCAAATTGAGCGGCCGTTCGCTTTCTGATCTCAACGATTACGTCAAACAGTGTCGACGTTATCGACAGGACATTCTGAAGATCCAACAGAAAGTAACTGAAGCTCTGGACGGAGATCGCTACAAGATGTCTGTCTCTGTGCGTCAGAAAGGAGTTCAGCTCAACCGACAGCTGGAAAAGTTCAGCGAAAGCATCGCACACACGATCGCGGAGATCTCTAACTAATGGACAAGCGCCAGGAAATTCTCAGGCTGAACGACAATCAGCCGCTCACCCTCGCGTGCTCAGCACTCGCAGACTTCCTGTGGGAGGACTTCATTTGTGATGCCAAACCCCAGGTCAAGTATCTGGCTGATCACTACAACATCAACCAACTGTCTCGCTTCGGGAAGGAAATCTTCGAGCGTCTTTATACGGGCGACGATGTTAACTGGCTGGTGACACTGGACGCGTGGGAAGAGTATTTCCGGGCAAAGCAGAACGGCGCAGGCGCAGTGTATCCACGCGGCTACAAACCGGAGGATGCCCTGTGGTACTCACTCATGGAGGACCTTTCAAACTCCGCCGCATGGAGTGACCTGATGGTCATGTGCGCTGGAGATCAGTGGAACTCAGGCAACACAGCAGTCAACATCATCAACGAACTCTCTGAAGTTCTGGAAGAGTTGATCGAGGATCTCGAGCAACTAATCCCGGAAATGCTCGGCGCCAACAGAGAGAAGCTGCAGAAACTGCGGGAACAGTTCCAAGAAGCTAAGGAAGCAGGGAACGATCTAGAAGCTGCCCACTTGCGTGAAGAGGGTAAGAAGCTCGGCGCCGTTGCGGAATCTCATCTGTTGGATGCCGCTGAGAAACTGTCCAGTCGCATTGATGACATCATCGACAAAGCCAAGGAGGAGACCTCGCAGACCAACGACAACATCGGCAAACTTCACGGCAATCAAGCTGGCACCGGCTCACACAAAAACAATCTTGCGGAGAAGAAACAGCTAGCTAAAAGACTGAAGAACAACCCCAAGCTCAAAGCAATCGCTCAACGGTTGGGCTTTCTTCGGAGAATCTGGATTGAGCGTCAGCGAGCCAGAAAAGCCAAAGCCAGCTTCGAAGCAATCGCTGGCGCTGAGTTCAGCAACGAGGTTGTGAAAGCATTCCCTAGTGAGCTGGCCTTAGCTGCCACGCCGCAGGGTCGCGCTCTGTTCGCTCTGAAGTACAGCCAACGGAATCTGCTCACTAAAGATTACGTCGCTCACCGCAAGGATCTGGGCAAAGGTCCCATCGTCATGTACGTGGACGTCTCGGGTTCCATGTCTGGTGACGCGGAGCTTTGGAGCAAAGCGATTGCAATGCTGATCGCCGAAGAAGCCCTCAAGCAAAAGCGTGCCGTACAGATTCACCTGTTCGACACGCGCATCGCTGATTCAGTTTCACTGAGCTCAGACCGTAAGGACAACGACGAGCTACTCGATTTCGTAACTACCTGGCATCTAGGGGGAGGTACGTCGTTCAATGCGGTTCTCGCCCACGCGGTGACCAGTGCGAAGATCACGAACAAATCAGATGTGCTGATGATCACCGATGGAAACAGTGAGGTCCATGATCACACGATCCGGAACCTGAATCAACTCAAGGACCGTACAGGGGCGATGTGGTCAACGATCTGCATCGGACTTGAGGGACAGTCGATCCTTCATCGATTCAGCGACGAGGTTCACACTGTGGACTTATCCAAGACAGCCGAGAGCATCGATTGCATTCAGAAGTGCATTAGATGACATTGTGCCCTTAGCAGCCTGCTAGGGGCTTCTTTTAAGGCTATAAGGGTTCAGCTAAGCGCCAGTTCATGACGGCCACGATGGATCCGGTCGCTCAAATCAATGATCGCTACGGGTGGTCGAGCGACTACGAAATACTCTGGAATTGGGTGCAGGGTTGCGTCTGGATCAGTTTGCCGATCAATGTCAACTCTCCCATTACCCGCGAAGAGCTAGAGCTTTCATTTTGCGGCGCGCTTCTGGAGTTTGATGTAAGTACAAATCGATTTGTAGCACACCTTACAGATGATGAAGGTTCGTACTACATTGTTTCAATGGATATGCCTGGTTACTTTACAGACAATTACGGCTGTAGCAAAGAGGACCTTACCAGGAACGTTGTGTTCGACGTACTTGAACTTGAGTACATTGCGTCGCGTATCTCTACAGATTTATGTTTCTGGGTAGGGAATGTCATAACGATCTTCCAAGACCGTGAGCGCCATTCCAAATCTGAAAACACTGTGAAGACCTAGCGGCTCTTCAAAAACTTGCTATTCTTTTTCTTGTCAACCGTCACCGGTATGGATTTCGCTTTCAAACTCAAAGGCCTTGAACTGACTGCCACGGAAGCTAAGAGCCTCCTGAACGCAGCTGACCAAAAGACAGCGTTTGTCATTGACCTTGAACAACACGTCGACGCCAAGATCCTCAGCGCCCCTGATCTGTTTGCCCTGAGCATCGAGAAAAAGGATCCGACGCTGGCAGCACTGGCATCGAGGTTGGCGTTCTCCAAGCCCGAGAGCAAGCCCGTTAAAAAGGCGCAGCTGTCGGTCAAAACGCCGCCTGTGCTCCGGCTGATTAAAAAGAGCGATCTGATTCAGGAGTGCCTCGAGCACCCGACCTACAAAACGGTCGGAGCCGCGATGATCCTGGGCAAAGTCGACAGCAATGAGTTTCGGGCGCTGCGTGACATCGCTTGCCACTGGGTCAACCAGTATTGGAACGACGAAAAGTATCCAGATAAATCGCTGCTCTTTAAAGGTTTCAAAAACGATCCAAAGGATGTTCGTCGCCTGGTTCCCATCGAGAAGGAGCACAACGTACTGCGCAGCGAGACTTACTACGTCTGCCCGACTTATCTAGCGATCACCGCTGGCCTGAAACTGCTGCAGCAATACGGCTTCGTGACGACTGAAATCCGGTGGTCACTCGGAGCACGGAAAGCCGTCTCGGATCCTCGTGCCCAATCCACGCGACGTAAATACTTCGTCTTGAAGTTGACCGACGCTGGAATGCAGGTCAAACAGGAATGGGGAGACCTTGAGCGGTATATCAGCAACTTCTGGCGCACGAGAGTCTCAGAAAAGTCTGCATAGACTCTGATAAACTCCGTTCGAAGCCCAAAGACCCCGCTATTGTTGGCGGGGTTTTTTTGTGTTCTGTGATTCTCGCTGACTGGCAGATCCGAGGTCTTGGTCTTGAAGGCTTCCTCGTGGATCCCTTTGACGAATCACTGGTGAACCCCGCGTCCCTCGACGTGAGGCTCGGACCAAACCTGATGGTGGAGTGCCGTCACTCAGATCAACTTCTAAATCTGTCAATCGCCCAAAGCACAAAGGAAGATCCCTTCCTGCTTGAACCTGGGCAGTTCGTTTTAGGCGAAACAGTAGAGACTCTCAATATCCCATCGCACCTGAAGCTTTGCGCTCAGTTCGCTTTAAAAAGCTCGAGGGCTCGCGAAGGTATCGAGCACCTGATGGCAGGGTACGTAGACCCAGGCTTCCACGGCTCGAAGCTGACACTTGAGTTAGTTAACGCTCGGAAACTCCGTCCGGTCGCCCTGTGGACAGGGATGAAGATTGGGCAGCTGGTGTTTCACCGTATGGAAGAAGTGCCCAGGGTCGGATACGAGAAGACGGGCCACTATAATGGCATTGATCGGGTGGCTCCTTCCTGGGAGTCCTAGATCAGACATCGTTTCTTTTTAGATGGCGACCCTCATTAAGAGTGAACCACATTTTTTCTGTGGTCACTGCGGCTCCAAAACAGCGTGTGTAATCGAAAGCAGGGCGATGAGAAATACGCCCGGAGGGCAGCGCAGGAGACTGGAGTGCTCCAAATGCAACAAACGATCGACAGTTTATACAATCACGGAACAGCGATACGAAACTCTGTTAGAAGCGGAGAGGCGTGTTGCTAAGATTCTCTATGCCCTTGGAGAGACCAAAATAAGCTATAAAGTTTCTTCAAAAGAAGATGCAGAAGAAGAGACTAAGTGTTGCTCAGATTGTGTGCACTGGGGCGGTAATGAGTGTCAGTTAGGTATTCCAGATGCGATAGATGATCTATACGCCTCGGAATGCAACTACTACAAAGTTATTGATTGAATCATGCAAATCAAACTGATCGAAACCAACGAAACGCTGCTTTCTACTATCAACAATTTCTCTGAGGCCAAAATCTGTTTGGACTTTGAGACCACGGGGCTTCAAGCTGGGATCGCTCGCCCTCGACTGCTTCAGTTCTGTGACGCAGATCCGGCCGCTCAAGATCGAATCGTTTACGTGATTGATCTTTTTAAATGCACAGAAATAAAACCCTTGAAGGACTTTATCGAGTCCAGGGAAATGATAATCGGGCACAACTTAAACTTCGATCTTCAGTTTTTGTACTATTTAGGTATCGATTTTAAAAACAAAATCTTCTGCACATACATCGCAGAGCGAATCCTTCGAGCAGGATTTAAAGAGGAAAAGGTATCACCGAAAGCTCAGAAAAAATACTTTGAGGACGTAAGCTGCAGTCTTAAAGCTTGTTTAGAGCGTCGATTCGAGATAGAGCTCGATAAAAAGCAACAAGTTTCAGACTGGAGCAAGGAAGAACTAGAGCTCGATCAAATCGAATACGCAGCTCGAGACGTCGACATCTTGCCACGCTTGGCTGCGGAGCAGTTAGCAGAACTTCGGGAAGAAAGTCTACTGCCCATTTACAGCATCGAATCTCGCTGCATTCGACCTGTGGCTCGTATGTGCTACACGGGTTTTGGAGCAGATAAAGCCAAACTTCTTGAGCTTGAAGTGCGAATCAACGCGACACTTGAGGAAAAAACAATCGAGTTCATCAAAGCTCTAGATGCTCGACTGCCCGAAGGAGCCAAGCTCCCTAGAAACGAAGACGGAACAATAGCCGTAGGTAAAAACGCCAAAAAAGAATTTAACCCTGGTTCCACTGCGCAGATCGGAAAAGCGTTTGCTCTTTGCGGAATCGAGTTGCCTCGAGACCCTAAAACAAACAAGACGACCTTAAATCAGATTGCTCTAGCTGAGTTTGACAGTGACGACCCGACACTTAATCTCTATCGAGAACGGGTAAAAATCGAAACAAGACTCGAGCACATTGAGAAACTCTTAACCAACATCAATCCGCTGACGAATCGCATCCATTCGAATTACAACCAAGTAGGGGCAAACTCCGGTCGATTCACAAGCAGCGGCGCTCCACAGGCGACGAAAACAAAACCAAAAAGTCAGTTTGCTGTAAACATGCAGCAAGTTCCCAGAACCAAAGACTTTAGGGAATGTTTTATCGCAGCACCGGGTTACAAATTAGTTATCTGTGACTGGGCTCAGATCGAGCTGCGTCTCGGAGCTGAGCTGATCAACATCCCACAAATGAAGCAGGCGTTCAAAGAAGGGATCGACCTCCATACGCTGACCGCATCTCTGATTTACAAGGTGCCGATTGAAGAAGTAACGAAAGACCAGAGACAAGACGGTAAAACTTTGAACTTCGCTTTGCTATACGGCATGGGATTCAGAAAGTACAAAACGTATGCCGCTCAATCTGGGAAGATCATCAGCCTCAGTGAAGCCAAAGTTGCTCACATGGCTTTCCACAGCGCGTATCCGCGTCTTCGTTCGTGGCACCGCGAACGAGCAGCTTTGGTTGATGATGGCTGGGCTTATACAAGAACAGCTTTAGGTAGACGTCGCTTGCTTAGCTACAACGACGCATCGATGATGGTCAGCGCCAACACGCTGATCCAAGGATCCGGTGCAGACATTCTGAAGATCGCCATAGCGGAACTGAACGACCATCTGTCAGATGACGTCCGTTTGGTCGCTGCTGTCCACGACGAACTTGTGCTCGAGGTTAAAGCGGAGCTGGCTGAGAAATACAAGGGGATTTTGGAAAAAACGATGATCGAAGCAGCGGAACACGTACTAAAGTCGGTGCCAGCAAGCGCAGACGCATCTGTAGGAGACTCATGGGCAGCAAAGTGAAGACTGAAGCAGTGCATGATCTGTTTGAGGTTGCGATCCAACCAGATAAAGAGATATTCACCGTCAAAAAAGATAAGGTGTGGTACGGAGTAATCAACACAGGTGATAAACTCTATATGACAGTGTGCTCATTCGATAGCGCTCTACAAGCAGCTAACAAAGCGCGGGCTTTGAAAAAGTCCTACAAGATCGAAGCTCGGGTAATTCAAAAGCCCGAGATCAAAAAAATCGAAGAGCCTCAATCTGAAAATTTAAAAAAACCAAAAGTTACCTCTTCAAAACGTAAAATTGTGGGGAGGAGAACCGAACTTTTTGATGAAGAGGCTATGTCCTCGCTGGCTAACACCGGCCTGAAATTCCGTGAGGTCTGGGTCATACGCGACCGAAAGACCGGAAAATTCGTGCATAAGAGCCTGAGTAACAACTCAGTAGCGGATTACTGCGACGAGAAGGAATTTGCAGAGGTTCACAAATCCTTCGAGGAAGCCGTCAATCTTCTCAAAACCCTGAACGGCGTAATCGGTCCAGGCCACGAGCTTCGCAGATACTGGGCAAAAAATTCCTAGTAAACTGAATGTAGATCGGCTAATTCCAAGTGCAGGAAGAAGGTATCGGAACAGGCCTATTTGGTCTTGGTTTAAGTGGCTTAGGTGCTTTACTCCGACTTGGACGTGCCGGTGTGAGTGCGGTTAAGGCCACGCCTCGCATGGCGGGTCAGGCCTTCCGTCAACTACCAGTTCCGGTTCAAAGGGCGATAGTTAATACTGCGGAGTACGGTCCCCCGGCGTTTGACCTGTCACGCGAGATTGCAAAAGGTCGTGATCCTCTGCAAGTCACTGCGGAGATCGTATCGGGTGAAGTAGGCGGTAGAAAGCTGCGAGCTGTTACAGGAAATCCTTTAGGAAAATTCGTTCTCGATCCCCTCGGTAACCTTATTGGTCAGGAAGTCTCAAGGCAGGGCGCCGAATTTGGCATTCGTATGGGGCAGCAGCCAGCTGTAGCAGCTCCCCCATCCGTTCCTTCGACTGTGCCTGGTGATCCGACAATGCCAGAGTGGCGACGTCGCCTCGAACAAGGTTACTAACGATTGGGCCTCGAACTGGGAAAAAGTCAATATCAGTTGTTGCTGCGAAAAACAAAACAACGACTGCCGATACCCATAACGGCTAACGATACTGCCCACGCGCAGGCGCAAGCTGAAGACATCTGCAGGGCGCTCGATGGTGTGCAGTTTGAGCTGACTTACGGTGACTGCAAAGAGACACCGCTATCGGAGTTATTTAAAAAACTGGCTGCAAACGATTTCACGCACGGTCAGTGTTGGCTTTGGAAAGGATCGTTCTGTAATAATGTTCCTTGTGCTTATGTGTTCAACAAACGATTGTATATCCGCAATGTAATTTTAAAGTACTTAGACATACCTAAAGACGACGCAATCGCCAAACCTTCGTGTTCATGCAAAGCGTGTATTAACCCCTATCACACTGCATACTCCTCGAAAACTAAAAAGAATCAGAAGCTCGGTGCGGGGGACGATCAACTGCTCTTAGCCTTTCTGGGCCAAGGGATCTCGGTCTCCCAGATCGCCAAGGCGCTTAAAGTTCACCGCTCGACGATTTACCGGAAGCTCAAAGATGAACGTTTTTGTTCTGGGTCTTCGCGTCACTGACGAATGCCAGGAAGCAGACGACACCGTCAACGTCCTAGCCGAAGCACTTCCTTCTAACGACAAACGCGTTGCCAGCAAAGTTCAGGTTCTTCAAAAGAAGGATCACTACGTTGGCAAACTGATGGCTGATCTCAAAAAGGATCAGACATTTCTCGCGATCGGTCCCACGCGGGCGACTCCCGACGGCGTTCTGCAGATGCAGGCAATGCTGATCGTGACCGAAGCCAACTTCCAAGATCTTCTCGCAGTCAACTTCTTTGTTGCAGCTGGTGGTCTTGGACCTAAGTCTGAACAGGTTGAACTCACCGATACCACGGTGACAAACCGTTCACTTGCTTGGCAAGACGAAGGTCAGGAGACGCAGTGGTTCAAGCTGACTGCTTGGGGCGATCTGTCCAAACAACTTTCCGATCTTGCGCCTGGTACTCCAACAGTCGCTGTGGGTCGTGTGTCTACTTCTGAAAAAGACGAAAAGTCCTACTTAAACTATACGTTGGATAAGGTCCTGTACCTTCCCAAAACCCAACGCTCCACTCCGAAAAAAGCCGCTGATCCCGACAAAGGAAAAGTTTCCGCTGCCGCTCTCGGTTCTATCGACTTCTCGCTCTGATTACCGCTTTCTGATTCACCATGGTTTTTATCGCTGGCCAATTCGCCGAGGACGAAATCCTCTGCAACTGCCCCCCGCATACTCTGCGCATCGACCTTCAGCAACGCCGCTGGAAGTCTGATGTCGATTCTGAAGCTGCGATCGTCGACGCTAACGGCAACGGCATTCCGCTGAGCTTCATCCTCCTGGGCTTCACTCCGTTTTACGGAAACCTGGGGATGCGTCACCAAGAGGAGTTCATCCGAATCGCCTACATCGGTGTCTCTCCCAACCACAGGCTGCTGCCTCCTCGCTGCGTGACCTCGACTGTTATCAGCGGCAAGACCTCCCAGAAGGGCTTCATCAGCTACTTCCAAACGCTCTACAACAACAGGATCAACTGTGCCTCTGTTGTTACGACAACCAAATTCGTAACCAAATCCTTCAATGAACGTGATCCGGTCACTGGCGCAGATGGCGCGAAGATCAACTACAACGCTCTTGAGTTCAGCGATCGACCAGCTGAAACAGAGGAGGAGAAGAAGCTCATTGCTGACGTTAATGAGTGGCTTCAGTCCACAGGAGCGTCGTCGGTGGCCAACGCTCTTCGGTCGACCATCCCAGGATCCCAGTTGGTGGAACTACCCCTCGGAGAGGACCACGCCAAAATTAAAGCTCTCTTTGAGGCCAACAACGCGCTTCCGGCACCGAGTCTTGCAGCACTTCCTGCGGAGGCCAATCCGCTGACAGTCAAGGCCGAAGTGGCTGAAGAGACTGCACCTCCCTCTGCCGAACCCAAGAAGAAGAAAGCTGTGGAGCTCACTCCAGAGCAAGCCAAGACTCTTGGTATAGACTTCTGATCGTGGAATGTCTAAGGGACCGTGCTCAGCGGTCCCTTTTTTTATGCGTAAAAAAACCCGCGTCAAACGCATCTTCCATAAGGGCTACTGGATCAGCGTCTGGGTCTACCAGTTCATACCCACGCAGCCGACTTTTTGGGAAGGAGCTTTCTGCATCACAAAATCAAAGCGCGCATCTTGCGACTGGATTGAGAACCGCAAGAACAAAAGATCTGCGAGCGCCAACCGACCTCCGTCAGGCGTACCGTCTACAACAGTGTTTAAAGCAATGTCTTTATTTGAAAGCTTGATCCTCGAGCTTCCTGAAAACGCTGTTATATTCTCAAAGCCACAGAGCAAGCAGCTTCAGACCATCTCTCGATACCTCGAGCGCATCGGATTTATTTATTCGCCGTTGGATGGTCAGGCGTGCTGGGTTCTAACAGCTCATTCAAAGGAGGCAGTTCTACTCCGGCGCTCGCGCAATGCTTGAGCAGCTGCGAAAACAAACGCTTGTTAAGCTGACTCTGCTTATGAACCATGTCGAAGATCTTTAGAAGATCATCTTTGTCGAGTTTGGCCGCATCGGCCATCACCCGTGTGTGCATGAATTCGTTTTCTACAGTGAACCAGGCGATCTCCATAACGAGCACGCAGGTTATCTACACACTGTAGCGACACGAACCTCTTCAATTCTGTAGTAAAAGAAAATGTCCTCGTTTTACAAAACACCCAAAGGCATTGGCCACGCGCTGTGCAAACGCGTCGACCTTGAAGGATCGGTCTTTATTCCGTACGACATGGACGGCAAGCTCGAGGAAGAGCTGAAATCCAACGGCGTCACGGTTACAGCCAACCAAAACGCGGACGATCTGTTAGACCCCGTGTGGTGGCTGCGTCAAAGCGAAAAAGGTTACAGCTATGTAATACAGACCACTGTCGGATTGAAGGAGCACTCTGAATATATTCTTAAATATGGTATGCAAATTTGTGATCAAGGAATGTGTTTGTTAGAACGCTTGTCATTTCTTGAGCCCGTGATGAAAAGGCGTGACTTCCTGCTCTCCTACAAGCTCAGCAACATGGTGATCTTTAGTCCGCGTCCAAATTATCGCCAGCTCGGCAGCCAGAAAGACTCTGTGACTTCGGCGTGGTTTGTCTTCCGAAAGCCCGACGAATGGCAAGATGGTACTACTGTCGAGTACGCCTTAGATTGGAGCGAACTTATCGATCTCGACGCTTTAGCCAATGGGAGCGCGCCTCGACCAAATCCTCAAGCTGCAGCGTCAGCAGATTGAGCTGACCACGGAGCTGATCAAACGCGTCGAAAAGCTTATCGCTGTTCATCTCTCAACTCAACTTCTTACCGAATGTATCGCGCCGGATGGCAGCACTCGAACTGCTGATGACGTCGCAGAACTGGTAACTGAATCTTTCTGTGGTGCTCTGTGCATCTCGCAAGAGCTCAATACGCACCAAAAAGGTTTCGACTATCAGGTGAGCGAGTTCTATCTCGAGGAAGAAGAAGACGAAGAAGAGTACGAAGAGGATGATGACGACGAAGACTTTATTCCTCCAACCAAATCACCAATGGGTAAATTTTGAAAAAGGATTCCAGGAACTTTAAAGGCGTCAACTACGTCGCCCGCATCAGCCGTTGGCGTGCAGTTATCTACAAAGATAACAAGCAGCTTCATTTAGGCTATTTTTCCGGTCCAGTCGCTGCTGCGAAGGCTTACGACCAAGCTGC
>Ga0070749_10000647_pt1 | contig 23519 bp, 32 predicted proteins | sample VirMetDEL_Nov_18_FD_75180 | JGI IMG/M metagenome (GOLD analysis project Ga0070749, IMG submission 75180) | Aqueous microbial communities from the Delaware River and Bay under freshwater to marine salinity gradient to study organic matter... | ecosystem: Environmental > Aquatic > Marine >...
CAACCAGTTACGCCCCGCGGCCGCCTGCGGAACGTCGCCTTGTGGAGTATCAATATTTCCGATGTCGTTTAACCCTGTCGGCTTCGATTTGCTAATCCATCTCTTCGTCCAGGTCACCCTTGGTTCCCGGTAGGCTTCGATCCCTTTCTTCGAATCTTCATAAAGCTCCAGTTTCAGCGCATCCCAGCCCGTCGTGTCAGGCTCCTCCACCTTTTTTCCATTTTCCGACCGCGGCGGATTTGTCGCCAGCTCCACCGCCTCCAAAACATCCTGACCCGATAGCGCATCGTATCGGTGATGCGTCGAAATCGGCTCCTCACTCGTCGAGACCTCCAGAAAATACTCGTCTTCCGGCTCCCCACCGGCCCCGCCTCCGAACGAAGCCCCCGCATAAACCGCCGTAATCCGGCAAATGCCATCCTGCACGATTTCAAACGAAACCTCATCAACCGTGAGAAATCCGAGCTTAGGATGCGGCGAGCCTTGCCTTGGCAAAAGCCGTGCCAAATCACGTTCCGGGCAATGGTATGATTGCGTCCCCGTCCAAAGCCCCGCCCGATCCCGCCGCGCCTTAAACCCCGGCTCCGGCACCAGCCCCCCCGGATGCACGATACGATTTCCCATGACCAGCCGCCGCCCGTCAATCAGTCTCTAAGCATAGCGCGCCGTATTCGCCGCCGTATTCGCCGCAATCGTCTTCAGTAAAGAATTCCTCTCCCGTGACATCCTTAGTTCAGTCATCCCCCCGCGTAATCCTCCCTCTCCGCCGATCCGGCCCATGCTCGAAACCGTCGCCTTCCATGCCCGTTCCATCGGCCCCTCCACTTTCTCCTCTTCTTTCTTGATCACCGGAGCCACCGCCGCTTTCACAGCCTCCTCTTTTTTCGCCGTCTCCTTCGCCAAAATCGCCGAATCAATATCAGCCAGAATCTTTTCACGCCGCGCACGCTCCTTCTCGGTCGATAGCACATCCCGCCCGTTCCCCATCTGATCCAAAAAGGCGGACTTCATCGACTCCCCGATTTCCAAAAAAACCTCGCCATATCTCCGCATCCCTTCGGATTTCAGAATCTGCAACATCCCAGCCTCCCGCATTGTCCCGGCCCGCCGCTTCCTTTCCTGAATATCCTCCTGTGAAGTTGTCGGCCGCATCGCACGCGGTAAAACCTCCAGAATCGCCAGCCCCATCGCATGACCAATCCCCACCATGATATTTTTTAACCCCGCCCACACCTGCGGATCAAACAAAGCCGCAAACCCCGTTTTCAAAACCTCCACATAGCCCTTCACCCCTTCCCCGATCATGCGACCGAGCCCAAGGAAAGCATTCGCCAAAAAATTTACCAACTCCTTCCCCGCAATCATCAGCGAGTCCTTCACATAATCCCCGAGCTTCCCCTGGCGAAACATCTCGATCACCATATCAAAAGCCCGCGCCAGATTCTCCGACATCGAAACCAACCAATCCCCCGAATCTTTCACAATCTCCCTGATCTTCTCAAATGATGAAGCGATGACTTTTAAGAACGGCCCACCCGCCCGCTTCATCAAATCCACCAACTCCGCCTTCAGCCGGGCAAACGCACCGCTTGCCGTCCCCGCCATCTTATCCGCCCCGCCGCGAAACTTCGCAAGCGGGCCCTCTAAATTCTGGAAAGCCTCGATCACCGTATCGGCCGAAACCTTCCCCTCGCTCACCATCTTAATCAGCTCGCCGGTCGTGACCCCGATCTTTTGCGAAAGCACTTCAAAAATCGGAACCCCGCGTTCCGCAATTTGCTGCCGCAGTTCCTCCATCGAGGCCACTCCCTTTGCCTTAACCTGCGCCAGCGCCGATCCCAAAAGCCCCGCCTCCGCTGAACTCATGCCCAGCGTTCCCGATACATCCAGCAAGCTCCGGGTCAATTCCTTCGCATCCTCCGCGCCCATCCCGTTTGCAATGAGTCGTTTGATATTTTGCTCCATGACCCCGGTCTCCACTCCGGTCCGCTTCGACTCTTCCGCCAAATATTGCATCATCTCCGCCGCCTCCCTCGCGCTCCCCAGCATCGCCTCAAAGGCAATAGCCGACCGCTCCGCCTCCGCCGCCACCGTCAGCGACTTAAACGCCCCCGCAGCACCCGCCACCGCACCCGTAAACGCCGAGCCAACCCCGAGATTCTTAACCGAACTCCCCAGCCCCGAAAGCATCCCCTTGGCCCGCGAAACCGCCCGCCCTAATCCCGTCGTGTCTCCCCCAACTTTAAACGTCAACGCTGCCATGCAACGCCCCTAGCCCGTCAATCCTTAACCCGGGCCCGCTTGATCTTATCAGCAATCCACGCGCTCCGCGTTTTTTCTCCCCTCACCTCATCCAGCTTCTCCCATAGCTCCGGCGGGAGATTGATTGAACTTGTCTTAACCGTCCGACCCTTCCCGCTGCCCTTGGGGCGTCCTGCGCCCTCTCGTTTTCCTCCGTGTTTCATCGTTCGCGGTAGTAATCCCAAGTGCGGCACATATCGAAAGGAGCAAGTCTGCGCTTGAGGTATCCAAGTCGATAGAGTCTAGCGACTTTTGACGAATGAACGGAATAAGCTCCAGCCGCGAACCACCGACCCACGGGGAGCCTGTTTAATTCGCTCATGTCATTGAGAGTTGCTGGTTTCATTTTTTCAGTGGTTTTTAGAATTGAGCGGTAATGCCCTTGTTGAAGTTTCTGAAAAGCTCAAAGCGGCTTCTGTCGACATGGCAACCACTAAGCTCTTCGAGAAAGTGTGGAAGCGAACGACACGGAACCAACTCATCATCCACGAGCAAAAGAAACGGGGGACACCCTTTGTTTCTCTTCTGTCCTTTTCGGAGATTTCGGCAAGCTTCCTCAACTTGCTCAAGTTCCTCAAAAGTTAAGTATCCAAAAGGAACGGAATCATTGAATCTGTAAGATCCACTTTCGGTTTTCTGAAATAGGCTTTCTGTTGTGGTCATGCGCTCACTCTACCTAATATTTGAATCCCGTCAACCCCCAAAATCATCTTTTCTCACTTTTTTTCTTCAGTCCAACGCCTTTTCCCCCACCTCTCCTTCAGCCCTTCGAACCCGTCACGCATCGAATCACGCGCCATCTCGCCCCCGGCGCCCAGCTCCATCGTCACCCCATTGGCCACCGCCACCGCGTGCAGATAACGCAACCCCCGCGCATACGGCAGCCCCCACAAGATAAAATCCTCATCCTTCCCCGTCACCGGGACCAGCGCCGTCACATAAGTCGCCCACCATTCCGGGTCATCGCCCGGCGGATCCATCAAGCTTTCGAAACCCGCCGCGCCCTCTTTTTTTTTGGCACCGCCCGCGCCTGTGTAATCGCCTTCTGCTCGGCCTCCACCACCTCCCAAAATTCCATCAGCGTTTCATCCTCCAGGTCAAACCCAAACGCCCGAACCGAAATCTTCCATTCCTCCTCATCCTGACTCAACTCGGCCAACTGTTCCCCGCTCGAAATCGAAACCAAGAAAGCCTCGAAAACATCATAACTCTCCACCGTTTCCCCCTCCTTCAGATCACCCGAAAAAAGCGCATTCCCCTTTTCCTCCAGCAACGCAATTCGCCCCGCCGTCAGCGGGTGCAATTCATATCCCCCCACCTTCGGCCGATTCGCAAACAAGGTCATCACCAACGCTTTCTTTCCCTTCGCTTTGCTCATTTCCCCATCCTTCCCAGCAAAAGTTCCTGCGTTTCCAAAGAAGCATCAAGCGGCAACATCGCAATCGACTTCCCCCGACTCACCCACCCATAAGGAACCTTTTTATTGATAAAATCCAAAAGCCCCCGGTAATTTTTCACCGCCGCCATCGCATAGGCGAAGGGATGATCCGGGTTTTTCTCCACCCATTCCGCGCCCTCCGTCCAATATTTCAAAAGCTCCCGCGTCCGCCACTTCCCGCAATCGCTCATCGGCTTAAAATAAAATTGATAAGTCGCCCCGCTCAAATGCTCCCGCGTAATCACCCGGCAAGGCTCCGACCCCACCGGCTCAATCCCCATCGCCATCAGCGCGCCGGCAAGGAGTGAATCCCGCGTATCGAAATTTGCCTCATCACACTCACCCCCCAGCGACACCACCGGCCCGCCACGATCCAATTTCTGCTCTGTCATCATCCCGCCAAATCCCGTCAACATCCGGGCACAAAAAAACGGTCGCCGGGTAGAACAAAACACAAAACACCCCGGCGACCGTCTCTCATGCGGTCGAGAAAATTAAAACCCAGGATTTAAACCTGAACGGCTGAAAGGAAAGGCTTAAACACCGCCCCCACATCAAAACTCTTGAAAGCCCGGGACTGTGCCCCGCGCTTAATGCTGGTCGTGATCGTTTCACCCGCCGAGTCATCCGCCGCGCCGGTCACAAAATCATTGGCATCAATCGCATTCGCCAGCGCCAGCGAAGCGCCCAAGGTGGAAGAGAAAGCCGTGCCCGAAGTCTTCACAAATCCATTCAGCGAAATCGTGCCCCCGGCATTCGAAAACGCCGCGCCCACATCATCCCCGGATTCGTCGGGAAAATAAGTCTCGTCGATAGAGTAATCCACCGAAAAATCTTGCGCATACATGCCATTCTCAGCAGTCATGCCCCACACCCCGTCACCGTAAACTTTCGCAGCCATAACCCGCTCCCCGTTGTCAACTCATCAAACCGGATCCTGACCCACGATCACCGCCGAAAACCGAATCTTCCCATTCAGCCACTTGTCTTCCTGTTCCCAGGCCCCGTCATCCGTCCGGAAATCAAAAACCTTCAACCCGTCGCCATCCAGCCCCCGCGCATTCGTGACATCATTGATCCAATCAATCGCCCTCGCCCGCAGCGCATCATTCACCGCCGCCAGATCGTCCCGCTGTTCCGTCTCCGTAAAGTCCCGATTCCGAAACCGCAAACAAACCTCCCCCTCCAGCTCATAAACCCCATCGAGCCCCTCATGCTCCTCCGGCTCCTCCGCATCCAGAATCAAAGTCTGGGCACCCTTCGTCCCCGACCAATCCCGCAACCGGGGAACCAGCCCCAGCGCCAAATCATCATTCAAAAACTCCCCCAACGCCACCAAAAGCCGATCACTCACCAACATAATCGGCGCCGCTTCGTCAATCTCCCCGCGCCTTCCGCCGCCTCAAACGCTCAAGCGCGCCCTCCTTGGCAATCTCAATCGGCTCCTTGGTCCCATATTCCCACTTTTCAACCGCCGATTTCGACACCTCCAAAACCGCCGCAAGCCCGGCCTGTGACAGACCGAGCCGCAAACGCTCCGATTTTAGTTTTTCGGAAAATTTCATTTTGGTTTGGTTTTGTTTTCCGCGTGTAGGATGCGCGGCCCCCGTTTGGTTTTTTAGATCATGGACTTGGCGATAACCCATCCCTTTCTGGCTTCTTCAATAGTTTGATAGAATTTTTGAAATGGAATGCAGCCGCCCCTTCTGAGTTGGATAAGGAATGTTCCATTTTCTCGCTTGCTAGCGGTCAGGACTCCGGCGTTGCCCATGATCATGTCTTTCTGAGATCCAAACTCAAAAGTTGCGATGATCGGGTTTGCCTTTAGAAAGTCTGCTCTGGATTCTGCGGCTTGTCGTTGTTGAAATGCTGTCATGGTTTTGAGATTTTGGAGTTAAGGTCTTTTGGGCTTTTCCCTCTCGACACGCAAAGACTCGCACCATTTACGACATACCGCAAGAACTAAATCGCACTTTTTACGATTTTTTTTCAAGCCCCCCGATTCACCCTCTTCTCCGCTTTCTTCAGCTCCGACCGCATCACCCCCCGCAACTTCGTCCGCAAAGCACGCTCTTTAAATTTCATCGCTCGCTTCACCCCGCGTTCCCCCAGGACATTATTCGAAGCGACATGATCCGGCTCCGCCTTAAACGTCCACACCGCTCCGAGAATGCTCTTCCTCCGGTCACTCGATCCTTCGGATTTATGCCGCTTCACCCATTGCGCCCGAATCGACCCCAGCCGCGAAGGCATCCCCCCAAGCACCGAGCCCTTTGCCATCCCCACTTTTTTCCAGACCGTTTGCAGATACATCCGGTAAACGCTCTGAATGATTTTCTTTTTCTGACCCCGCGTTGTCCTCCCCCGACTTCCCCGGCGTGATTGGTGCCAACTCTCGGCCGCCGTGAGCGAAGTAATCACCCCGCTCCGCCCTCGTGCCGCATCCGGCACCACTTTAAAGACCCGGGACAAATCGTAAGCAATTTGTTTTCTTCCGGCCTTCTCCGCCTTCTTCCCGGTGCCGAAAGGTTGTGCATTCCTCAACACGGTGTCCCGCGTCGCCGTCGCCGCAAGATCCGCAAATTTCACGGTCGAAAGCCCCAGCCGCTTCCGCAGCCGGTCAACCTCTTGCCGCACTTCCCGATCGCCCAGCTTTTTAATCCGCACTCTCACGCCCCCGCATTCTTCCCATAATTAAACCGCCAACGCTCCATCGCTTTTGAACGATCTTCATTCTTGTCTAACCACTCATTACAAGCGCGCCGAACATCGTTGAACCCGTCCATCTTCAGCCCGTCCGTTCGATTCGCGAAACCCACGAAACGCTCCCGGCCCACCTTGTAGCCGTTCCCCTTCCCGGTCTCCGGATCAAAGCGCCTTTTTTTATTCTTCCCTTTATTTTTCATCGTTGTCTTTTTCATAAAATCAAACCGTCTCCAGCTCCACGCTCCACGCCACATCCCCCGGTTCAAGCAAGCATTCCTCCACCCGGTATTCCCGCCCGTCCAGCGTCACCGCCGTCTCACGCGGCAAACCCGCCGCCGGAAGATTCGCCACCCGCACCCGCACCATCACCCGGCCTTCGTTTTCATACCCTCCCGGCTCCGCAGCCTCCACGACATCTTCCCCCGAACGCGCACAAGCAAACGTCGCCCCGTCATAAGTCATCGACCCCGGGAATACGCTTTCAAATGCCTCCTGTGCCTTCTCCAAAAAAGCCAACCTAGATGTCGCCAAACCCATAAACCGCCCTTCCTCGTCAATCCACCCGACCACAAAAAAGCGCCGGGAGCCCAAACCCCCGGCGCTTTGCTATGCAATCCCTTTTGGAAAGAAAATTAAACCGATCCGTCAGTGATCAAGCTTCCAGCCGTCGCATCACCAACCGCAGCCCCGAGCATGACACTAATGTTCATGTAACGGGTGCGAGTGGCCAGGTCGGTCCAGCTCGAAAGATAAGCGGTCAGCCCGCCCGGAATCTCCACCGGCCCATAAAAGCTCAGTAGATCCTGAATCTCGTCATCCATCACCGGCTCACCCGATCCAATCGCCAGCGCATCGCGCGCACCGCAAAATCCAATCGTGGTGGCCTCGGCCCCGTCCCATCGGTTGTTCATCCCGATGGTATCGAAACCGTAAGCACCGGATTGACCAGGAAGGAACGAATCCGCATTGGTCGGAAGAAGTTTGGCATAATAAGCCCCGTCCAGAATCAAGTTCTTCGTAGGGTAATCCTTACAAGCCGCCCAGATCGTCTTCAAATCCGCCGCGTCAAAGTTTGCCGCCGTGGAATCAAGAACCGCCGCGCCATAATTGGCCTCGGTAATCGGTGCGAAAATCGCATCCCGGCAAGCGTTCCCGATCACCTGGAGATTCTTCCGAAGAAGTGAACGCAGACGGTGCCCGCTGTTCAATTCCGCTTGAGTGACCTTAAACGAAATCGAGTGTTGATCCACCGAAACCGCCCGAGCAATCTTGGTGGAATCGCTGTTCGTGGTGTAGCTCGATGGGTTGGTTTGCGCGGTCGCCCCCGCAGTCACCACTTCGACCTGCACCGTATTCCCCGGAGCCATCGGCGCAAGCTGCACGTCGAGCGCGAAGTTATCGACCATAGAGAGGACTGGTCCCAAAGTAGTAATGCTCTCTTGAGCAAGAGTATCGACCGCAAGAGCAGCCGCAAATGAATTAGCCATAATAAATAGAAGTAATAAGTTTGTCGTACTTTGCCCTTATCCCTTGGCTTGCAGCCGCTCAATTTCCTTGCGATTATCCACAAGGAATCTACGGCGCTCCTCCCCCGGCTCCATCGCCAGGTAGGTTTCCAGGACATTGCCCACGCTTCGGGCATTCGGTGCCGGTAAATCGCCCGCCTCCGCGAAGTCAAAGCCGCATTCAATCAGCTTCGATTCCACCGTGAGCGCCGCTTTTTCCAGCTCCTTCTTTTGTGCCGTCATCGTTTCCAGTTCATTCCGGAGCGATTCCAGCTCATCAACCTTTGCCGTCAAATCGGCTTCCAGTCGATTGGCACGGGCAAGAGCCGCTTTCGCGCTCGATTCCCCGCCACCACCAGCGCGCTTGTCACCCGACAGCGCCGCTAAAATTCTTCCCCAGGCCGAAAGCTCAGCATCCGCGACTTCCTCCTGCAATTCTTCTTGCAAGCCCTCCTCGTCCGCTTCCGCCTGCTCATCCTCCGCCGCTTCCGCAGCTTCCACTTCTTCGACTTCTTCCTCCAAAGCCAGCACCTCGGCCGGCACGTTTTCAAATTTGCCCACCAGTGACTCCACATCCACACAAGCCGCCACTTTCACCGGCTCAATGACTCGCGTTGCAAAACCATTCGCCACCGCATCTTCCCCGTTCATCCAGGTTTCCGCCGCCATCATTTCCACGATCTCCTCCCGGTCTTTCCCGGTCGCCTCCGCGTAAAAATCCGTGACGTCATCCTGAAGTTTCCTCATCAGTGCCGCCATGCTTTCCAACTCATCAGCCTCACCGAAGGCCCCGCCGCTCACATTGTGAATCATGACATAGCCATTTTTTGGCACCTCGATCTCATCGCAACTCATCAGCACAACCGACCCCATACTTGCAGCGAGCCCTTCAACCCTTCCGCGAACATGCGCCGGGTGATTTTTCAAACCGTTGGCAATCGCCCAACCATCCAGCACCGATCCCCCGGGCGAATGAATCCGCAAATCAATCGAATCGACATCTCCAAGGTTTTTCAACTCCCGCAAAAACTCCGCGCCCGAAACATCCCAGCCGCCAATCGGCCCCAGAATATCAATGCGCGCCGTATTGCCGCCCTCATTACGCGGCGAAATATCCGCACGCCCCGAAATTTTAAACCAGGAATCCTTAGCCATGCCCCGCCGGATCGTGTCAACCCTCCATGCCCATCTGCGACGGCATCTTCTCATTAATCGCCTCCGAAAAGAAATCCATCTGTGAAGTCTCATTCTCGATCCTCTCACAAGCCGCCTCGAAATAGTCCGGATCAATCTCACAAGCCGTCAAATGGTGCCCCGCATAATGGCATGCAATGGCGATACTTCCGCTTCCCATGTGCGTATCTAGGATGCGGTCTCCGGGCTTGGCATAGTTTTCCAGAACCCACCGATACAGAAACACGGGCTTTTGCGTCGGGTGAATCGCGCTGTCCACATCGGCGGTCAGAAATCCGTGATGCTGGAGAGTCACCTTTTTGAGGTTGCGGTCGTAGCTTGTCCACGCCAGTTCGCCATCGGAAAAGTTGTCCACATGCTTGCGTTTGTCCCAGAAAATCCATCCACGGCTGTCCGGAAGCTTGCTCGCGTAGTAGTTTCCGCCCCAGACAATCTGCCGCTTGGAGACTCGCATCAGCTCATCAAAGTAAGACTGGTCGGGAGTCTTTCTGTCCCACGGTTTCGGGTTATATGTCTTTACGTTCTTACTGCAATACTTCTTCACGGCCCCCGCATTGATCCCGTAGGGCGGATCGACAATGGCCAAATCGAAGTGATTGTCGGGCGTGTCCCGCATCAAGTCCATGCAATCCGCCAACCGAAGATCCAAAAAATCGGAACTCGGATGCGCCACCGGCTTTGTAAAACTTTCCCCCATAAACTTAAAAACCCAACCTACTCCACTGCTCCGCTGCTCCGCGTGAGATTACTCACCCACCCCGGCCAGCCCCGCCGCTTCGCGTTGCTCGCGGATCCAAGCCTCCTCCCGGATCACTTTTGCTTCCTCGGTCTTCCAATCCTTCCCTTGGCGCGCCCACCATTCCTCCCGGGTCATCAAGCCATCAGCCATTAAAGCTTGGTCCAACTTCCCATCTCTCCCCCGGTCAATCGTCAAATCTGCCTGCGGAATCCAGCTCGCCCGATACCACGTCCCCGACAGCTCAGCCGGAATCACCAGGTTCCCCCGTTGCGCCTCCTTCGCCGCAAAATACATCCACAGCTTTTGGCAATCCCGGCGCATTCGCTCTTGCTCATCCGCCACAAAGCGCCGCGTTTCCGCCATCACAAAACGCATCCCCGGCCCGTTCATCGACGACGCATCCCAAAGCACCTCCGGCGAAAGCCCGCCATGCGGCAGCCCCCACGCCATGTCCTGAATCAACCACGACAAAAGCCCCAAGACATTCGGATGCGGCCGGGAATCATTCATTGTTTTCATCGTCCGACCCGGCGCAAACTCCTGAAAGCGGCCTCCCTGCACCACATCTTCAACCGACAAAATGTTGCCATCTGGTAAGGTCTCCCCCTCGGCCAAACCTTCCACCTCCGCCAGCTCCGCCGTCTCTCCGGCCGCCTGCAAAAACCCGCGCAAGTCCTCGCCCGGATCCTCCCCGGTCTCCGCATTCGCCGACTGCTCGATCCAGGCGCCCCACAAAGCCGCGACCTTCACCGCGTGCTTGGTATCCGCCAGAATTTCCACCATATCCAAAAAATTCGCCACCGCATGAGCCAGACCCGAAACCGATCGCACCCGCCCGGCCCGCCCGCCGATGGAATGATAAATGGCCCGATCCCTCGGCACCACCCGCCCCGGCTTCCCGTCCTCATCCAAAAGCTGGAACCCGGCGCGACCCCCGAACCGATCCAGAAAAACCCCATCGTAGAGATTCCCAGGTTTATCCTTCCGCCCCATCCCGTCTCCGATTTGCGTGCCCTCGTAACACATCACCCGCGCCGCCCCGTCGGGACCTTCCGCCAGCACCGTCAGACAATCGCCGCTTCGAATTTTCGACTCACGAACCCAAGCCTGCCAATCGTTAAAATCAAACGTGCCCGCCGCATCAAAGGCCCTCGGGTGACGAAACCGCGCCCCCACCTTCTCCTCGATCTCCGCCTCGAAATCGGCATTCCCCGCCAACGATTGCGGAAGCAAATTCCCCACCAAGCGCGCCGGTCCCTCAATCGCCCTTTTGACAAAACCGACATTCTGCTCCGCCGCCTCAACCTTCCGGGCAATCTCCAGTCGCTCCGTCGGAGAAAGCCGTTTTTTCGGATTGAGCGATGGCATCACCACCCGCCCCCTCCGCTCCGATTTGCGCGCCGCGTCCCAGCTCGAAATCATTTTCACCAGGTCTCCCCGATCCATCCCCGCGAAAGTTTTCTTTCCCGCCTCGGCACCAGCCCCGCCGGCATCCGCCACCTTCCGCGCTTGAACTTTTTTCCCGGCCCGAGAACCGCGCCGCACCTTTCGCCCCTGATTTGCCATATCCCGCCCTATTTCGTCAACTCGCACCACCCCCCAAAAAAGCTCGACAAAAATTCCCCATCATTAAAATCGATCCCCGGGAGTTAACCCAACAAGGGGGAAAACAGGGGGATGCACACAGACGGGCTACGCCCGCAGGTGATCCTCGCTGTTAGGCTCATAAATTTCGACATAGTAATCAACATCATCAACTTGTCTTCCAACCGCATTCCCGCAATCGTCGATAATATCGCCGTCCTCGTTGAGACTTCCTGCGTGAAATTCCCATCCAACGCGCAACCTTAACGCGAATAATCGCCGCGTCTCATACCCCGCAAGAACCATATAAGATCCGCCAGCGACATCCGCCAAAGGGTGACGCGAAGCATTAACCCAGCCTAACAAGCCGCTGGATTCGACGCCCTCGGCGTCCTTCGGTTCGGGGGATTCGTTTTGATTTTCTGGCATCGTTTTATGTGGTTGAGTCTTTTGGTTTTGGTCGCGCATCAGCTTTGACGTTCTGTGCCTTCATTTCGCGCGCTTCTTGGTTTTTCGTAGCCGTGCCAGCGCACCCTCTTGAGCAATCGGGATCGGCGTTTTCTTTCCGTATTCCCACTTCTCGACGGCTGATTTCGAGACATTCAACAACGCGGCCAGCTCGGCCTGCGATAGACCGAGCCGGGAGCGTTCCGATTTAAGTTGATCGGCGAAGCTCATGCTTCGATTTCCTTGGCTTCGTCGTTTTCGATCAGGCCGTCCGAACATCCAAAGGCTGGGCTATATGTCCATCCGAAGTCGTTGCTCCCGTAAGTTTCTTCCGCGACGCGCTCGCAGGCTTCGTTGGTTTCTCCGGTGACGGTGGCGGCGTGCTGGTTGCTTTCGAGTGAGTAGATATACAGTTTCATGGTCTTGGTTGGTTTGGCGTCGGGGGTCATCCTCTCGACGTTTTTAGATTCGCACCTTTTACGATTCATTGCAACTCTTTTTTCGCACTTTTTACGATTTTTTTTCGGGAGCGTCTAATCGGCACAGAACAAGACGCTGGAGATCAACGCCCTACGGGCGTGACTCAGCTTGGTCGTTCATCTAAAACCCCCAGACCCTATGCCGGAAATTTACATGATTCATCCGCCGATTCGGCCCGCCATTCGTCGCCCCTGCATCCAGGCGCTTCCGCAGACTCAGCGCCGCCTCATACGTCCGCACCTTCAAATCAAGCCGCCCCGTGCGATATTCCCCGGTCGTCCCGCTTTCCTTCATATTCGCGCCGGTCACCACCACGTCCGCGCTCATCGCCTCTTCCAGCTCTGCCGTCGCGCAATCCAATTTCTCTTCCAGCTCCGCCACATTATGCAGCCGCGCCAAACTTCTCACCATTGCCCGGTTTACCGTTAAACTCATAACCCGCCCGCATTCGTCAATCACACACCCTTCCGGCACCAAACATCCCGCCCAATCACACTCATTTTCACCGCGTCCCCAAAGTCATTCCCCGGCTCATGGTCCCAAGCCCACTTACCCGCCCTCCGCACCTGGTATTCCCGGCAAAGCTCCAGTAAAAAATCATCCTCCCGCAGCGCATCCACCGGGAAACTCAATTCCCCCCAGCGCTCAATCTTCTCCCCGTCCTCATCCAGCTTGTCCCGGTCCAAAATCAAATCCCGGTAAAGCAAGCGGCGGTATGAATCATCATCGTAGTGAAGCACCTTCACCAACCGCATCCCCTCCTTGTCCGTCTTAAAAACCCGCGACTTCGACCATCTCAAAAGATCCCCGCCCCGTTGCCTCACCTGCATCCCGCCAATCCCCTTCGAAGGATTAAAAACCGGAACCAGCTTTGAGCAATTCTTCCTCACCTCATAAGTCCGGTGCCCTCCCTCATCCGTCAAATTACACCGCACCGGCACCCGCACCCCGTTAAACAAAATCCCCTCCCGACCCCAGGCCACCAGATTCTTCCACGTCAGGAAAGCCCCCCAATCCGAAACCATCACATCCCCTTCCGCCGAAAACGCCACCTTCACCGCCTTCCAGGAATCATCCTGCGTATCCGCAAACAACCCGCACAGCACCGGCTTCTTCGGCACCGTCCCCCGCTCATAATTTCCACACATCGCCCGCAAGTCATCCAGCTTAACTCGCCGCGTGCTTCCTTCCTTCCAGGCTTCCCCGAGCCGATCTTGCAAAAACCCTTTCAGCTTCACCGGCTCCCGCCCGGCCGCGTGCTTCTCAACCGCCAGGTTCCCCCACCGCGAATTTTCCCACAGCGCATACAAATCCGAATGATAAAAACTCATCCGCTTAGGCAACCACCCCGGCATTTCCTCCTTCGACCCTTCCTCACCCTTCTCGACAAAATTCGTCGGCCTCACCTCGCCATTCATCAGCATTTCGCGCTTGTCCTCCTCCGCGTGCATCCCCCCGCAAACCTCGCATTCATATTCCGCGCACTTCACCACTTTCTCCAAATCCAGATCCCCAAACTTGTCTCGCAAATGCTGGTATCTCACCTGCTTCATTTTCAACCACTGAAACGCCCCGCAGTGCTTGCACGGCACAAAATCCCGGTGCCCGCTCCCCGTCGTGACAAGCTGCCAAATCTGCCCCTCCTCAACCGTCGGCTTCGAAAAGCCCAAAATCTTCCCCGTCACCGTCGCCTTCCCCCGTTGCGAAAACAAGTGCACCGTTGATCCGTCCACCTTGGTCTCCTTGTGTGTGTCGATCTCATCGATAATCACCAACACCACCCCCGGCTTCGAAGCCGCTTGCCCCACCGAGCCCGCCCCCACGAAGTAAACTTTCATCCCCGGGAGCGTAATGACATCCCCCTTGGTGTAGCTCTCCGGTAAAGTCTTCACGGTCGATCCCATCGAAGCCGAACTTTTCAAAAACTCCACATACCTCTCCGCCACCGATCCCGCATTCTTTTGCGCATCAATTCCATAAACAATATTCCCCGGCGCATAATCCGCCCGCCTCACCATCTCCATCAGCGCATGAGCCGTCACCGCCGCCTGTGATCCTTTCGTCCCGAAACATTCCCGCCAACGCTCCCCACCTCCCCCATCAAAAAACTCTTCCAGAAACCTCGAAACCGAAGGCGTCATTTCCCGCGAATACGGCCCCGCGTAATCCGCATTCTCCGAAGATTTAAGAATGATATTCTCCTCGCAATAATCCCCAAACGCCAACCGCGCCCGAGGAATCCAAACCCGCTTCTCAACCTCGCGACAATACCCCGCGACCTCAACCCCGCACCCTTCTAAAAACTCGCTTTTCATCTTTTATCAATTCCCTACTTCCCCGCCAGCACCTTTTCCAATTCCCGGTCCCAAACCCGCTCCCATTCCTTCTCCGTGCTCGTCTCCCGCAGCGCCTCCCGCGCTTGCCGGCCCAGCACCTCTCCCGAAATCATCTTACGCCGCTCCCGCTCCATCGGCTCCCATTCCTTCAGCACCCATTCCCGCAACAACTCCCGCGCCACCAAAACCGCATCCTCCCCCTTCTGTGCCGCCCGCTTCATCTCGCTGGCTTCTTTCCAAATCCTCCGCGCCTCCACCGTGCTCGCACCGTCCTTCCGAAGCTGCCAATACAACGCCGCCGCCCGCTCTTCCTCCTCCACGATCCGCGCATAACTCAGCGACATCCCCACCCGCTCAAGCGCCTTCTGAATCACCTCAATCGGCCCCAGGTCAATCGTCACTTCCTGCACCGCTTCCAGCCCGGCCTCAATCCGGAGCTCCTTCGCCCGCGCCTCCACATCACCCTTTGGCGCCTTGCCGAACACATCGCGATACCACTCGATCAAATCCGCCGGATCCTCCGCATCAAAAGGCGGCGCCGCCCCCACCGCTTCCCCTTTCTTGATCCAATTCTGCACCGTCCGCAGCGTCACCTTCCAACGCCGCGACCATAGCCGCTCCGGATTCGTCGTCTCTTTCAATTCGTGCATCTCCTAAATATCCACCGTTTCAACCGCAGGAACCTGCGATTCGTTAATCTGCAAACCATAAACCCGGGTATCCCGAATTTCCGAATTCACCCATTCCCTTTTCTTGCGTTCCCGCCATTGCGGTTTCTTCGTGAAAAGCTCCCGGGCGAAAGGCCCCTTTTCCTTGTAGAATGGAACCACATCCTCACGCGCCGCCCATTCAATATACTGATCGTAAATATCCTCCATCCAGCAGCAAATCCGCGTGACCTCGCCCTTCACCAAGTACGGGCTTTCCTCAATGATCCCCGCTTTCAGGAAGCTCTCGACCTGTGCCCGGTGCTTCTTGAAATCCTCAGTCGCTTGCAAACTCCTTTGCGTATGCTCAAACCTTCCGCGCTCCACCAACCGCTTATACCCCGCCAAGGCCCAATTCAAAATCCCCGACATCTCCGCCTTGAACCGCGATTGATAGTCAAATTCCATCGAACCCCGCTCAATCTGCTTGTCAAAATTCACCTGGATGAACCGTCTAGCAAACCCGTCCGAATTGTCATTCGAAAACGGCAACACGTTTGACTCCATCACGACCCGGCACTTCGGCCGAAAATCAAAACCAATCCCATATTTCACATCGACCGAAATTGGATCCCCCGAGACAATCGCCTTGATCAAGCCAATATGTTTCAAGGAATTTTGCGTCAGTTCCTTGCACAGCGCCAGGGACTTCCCGACCAATTGCGAGCGCATAAACGGATTATCTAACTCGGTCAGCTCAATCGAAACCTTGTTATCATCCCCCACCAGCCATTCCAAGACATCCACACAAGTCGATTTCCCCGTTCCCCCTTCGCCGTAGATAAAGAAGAACGAATGAAAGTTGATATGAGTGGCCAGGCAATATCCGAAAATCTCCTGAATCTGGTCCCGCGTTTCCTGATCGTCCTGCCGATCCTCCAGCCACTTCAACCACTCCGGGCACTCCGCCCCCGGCGCGTATCGGTGGGGAATCTGCACCGTCGTAAAGTTCCCCGCCCGATGAGGCATCAGCCGCCCCTTCTCGACATCGAGCAAGCCATTCCGAAGCGCGAAATGCCCTTTCCGATGACTGTTCAAATCCTCCGGAAACATCACCCGCTCCGACATCGCCAGCCGCACCACCGACGCCACCACATTCGCGGTAATCGCCGAGCCGCCGCCCGCTTCCCGGATCCGGCGCCTCACCTGTCTTTCGATCCAGGTTTTTTCGCGGCGCTTCTCCCAAATCCCGATCTTCCCATTCCATTGCCAGAACGAATCCGCGCAATGAATCAAATTCTCAACCCGCACCAAAACCCGTGCAAGCCGGTCCTGATCAATCGCCAAACCGCCCCGCGGTCCCTCGCTCACACAAGCCGCGAACAGGTCCAACTCATCCACTCCGGCCTCTTCGGCCTTCCGGTTTAAAACCTCGTATTGCTCCTCAATCGTCACCCCAATTTCCCATTCACGCGTTAGCCAATCGGAAACATCATCCCCCGGCTTCGCCTTCTTGTCCAAATCCTCCAGGTGAAGAATCCCCACCCGATCCGCCACCTCGAAAAGCTCACGCGCCACCACCTCGGCCCCATCAAGCCCGGGCTGGTCAAAGTCCGGAATGATCACCACCCAGCGACCCCGAAAATACTGTGCGTATTCCTCGCGCCACTTCCCCGCCCCCATCGGCAAACACGTTGCCCGCACCTCCCGGTCATCGGTCGATAGCGCCTCCAAATTCTCGACATCCTTCTCACCCTCCACCAAGAAAATCGGCTCTTTCTTCGGCGTCGCCAATAGTTCCGGCAATCGGTAAGGCACCACCCGCGAATCTTTCAGGCTCCAAACCCAACCCTTCCGCCGGGCTTCCTCATCGTCGCCCTTCGTCGCCGGGCGCCGTTGCCGAAACCCCTTCGGCTCCATCCGAAGAGTCTGGTGTAAAAGTTCCCCGTTCTCGTCCTGGTAGTCGTATTCCTTAACGATCTTTCCAAATCCACCCCCGCCGCCTTCGCGCTTCTTCTTCGGCACCTCCACCCCTTTCAGCCGATCCGAAAGTTTCTTTTCCGGCTTCACCGGCCCCGATGGCTTCGCCACCTTCGCCGCCTTGCGGGTACGAGACCCGCCCGACTTCCCGCCCTCATTCGTCTCCCACTCCACCCCCGCGAGCTCACAATAAAGCCGCATCGCCTCTTTCGTCGAAAGCCCCCGCGCCGCCTCAATCAGCTTGATTTCATCGCCCTTCTCATCGGTCCCGTGATCCTTCCAAAAACCAACCCCGTCCCGCGTAAACACCGAGAACGAAGGCGAATTGTCCTCCCGCAAAGGCGAGCAAATCTTAGCCTCACCACCCCCGCCGCCCCAGGCCTGCACCTTATCCGCCCCCCGCAGCCCCAAGGCCCCAAAGAGTTCCCAAATCGGCAACCGTCTCCGGCAATCGTCCATATCAGCCATTACTCAGCCCCTCCTTTTTTCCGTTGCTCAAAAGCCAAAATATCGCCTTCCTGCTCGATCTCGCGCATCATCACGAGACTCCCGAGGGGCGGAGAAAACTCGCTTCCCTCGATCTCCTGAAAACCGACACTCTTAAAAAACAGAATCGCCGTTTCCCGCATCCCCGCCGGATCGATCAGGACGAAGGCCCGATGGCACCCCGCGTTCCGCAGCTCCATCAACCCGGCGCGCACCAAGGCCCGCCCGATCCCATCGCGCCGCCAGCCCGCCGAAACAAAAAGCCGCGCCAAAGTCCCATGCCCCGAAACCCGGCAAAGCTTTGCCGAAATCGTCCCAACTAACTCCCGGTATTCCCGCAAGTTAATCAAAACCTCCCGCCCCGCCCCGGTCGTAATCAAAAGCTCCTCGATCATTTCGACACCTCCCGATTTCTACGGAAGCACAAAAACAGCACCACCGCGCAAGTGATACAAAAGCCTAACATCCTACCATCCTTTCCATCCAGAATTCCCGAGCCCCCAAGAGCACCGCCAACCGCCTTCCGCGTAAATCCTCCGGGCTCAACCCGTGCAGCACCCACCAAACCACCAAGTCACCTTCCTCAACTCCCTCAATCGACTCAGCGCAAGCCGCCGCCGCATTCTCGCGCCACAACTCGGTTTCAGAATCCAAAACCTCTTTGACCAACGCCTTGCGATTTTCATATTCGTCATCATACCAAACCGCTTCCGAGAGGCACCAGGGATTCCAGGCACTTTCCCGAGTGACCAGATCACCCTCACCCGAAAACACTTTCGGCGCCTCCGGCTCAATCGACTCCACCGGCTCCGCCGATTTCGGCGCCTCGTGATCCTCACCCGACTTCACCCGCCGGGCTCCCAGCGTAAACGCTTGCCCGGCCGCCTTCGCCGCCTTCTCGGCCGACTCCACCACCGAACGATCCACCAACTCAACCGCGGTAATTTCTCCGCCACGAACTCCCCCCACCGGAACAAGCTTGCGCTTCACCCCGTGAGCCTTCGCCAAATCTCCCCAGGTCAATCGACTTTCCTCCGGCCTCGCCGCAAGCCCCCCGATCTCTTCCTTGGCAAGCTTCCACTTTCCAACCCCTTCCCCGTACGGTCTGACATACTCCGCCCAGGTTCCCGGATCCTCCAAAACATCCAGCTCCTCCAAAGCCACATTCGTTTCATAACCTTCTGCGAATCTCCGCCACCGTTCCCGCGCCTCCCTCGGAACCCGGTATCTTTCCTCAACCATCGCCCGCAGCGTCGCCACCGGAACCGGCTCCTCAATCTCCAAAACCTCCTGCACGAACTCCGCGCATTCCTCCTGATCCACTTCCAACAAATCCGGCACCGACGCCAGAGAAACCCGCCCGCGCCCAACCGCATCTTGTGCAAACTCCGGGAGCTTCCCGAGATCAAGCCGCGCCTGCACCCATGCCGCCGTTTTCCCCAGCGACTTCGCCAAGACCTCACCTTTCAAGCCCAACTCTTCCAGCTCCCGAACCCCCGCCAATTCCTCAACCGGCGAAAGCCCCGAGCGTTGAATGTTTTCGATAAGCTGAATTTTCCCCACCGCCTCATCGGTCAACTCCCGCACCCGGCAAGGAATGCGCTTGTGCCCCAAAGCCCGGGCCGCCCGAAACCGCCGCTCACCCGCCACGATTTCATAATTCGACCCCACCGGCCGAACCAGCAAGTACGATAAAACCCCGACCGAGCGAATCGACTCCATCAATTCGAATTGCTCACCATCTTCAAATTTTTTCCGCGGATTGGAAGCCGAAGGCAAAAGCCGCTCCACCGGAATTTCCCAAATTTCGTCGTTCATCATTTTGTGTTTTCGTTTAAATTTTCTTTAAGCCACCTCCGGAAATTTTTCCGAACCCTTACCAAGCCCCGACCACCTTAAAATTTTACAAGCCTTCCCCTCTCTTCGGAAATTCCAGGCTTTAATCAACAATGCAAAAACCTCGATCCTGTTGAGTTTTTTCGCCGCAAAGCGATTCACCATAAGCCGCTCCCGCAAAATATAAACCGCATCAGACGAATCCAAACCCACCCCGGAAATCAAATCCCTGACAAACATTTCCGCCGCCTCCGGGTCTTTTTCCGCAAACAAATAATGAGCAGCCCCAAGCACCGAAGGAGCCACCAGATTATGAGTGGCATGGCAAAGCGGGAAAGAATCCCGAGCATCAGGATACTTTCCCAGCAACTCCAAAACCTCTGTGTTGCGGTAACCAATTTTTGTTAAAACCTTTCCCGTATGATAGCGCTCGAGAAGCATTAACGAACTAGCGAGAGGGCTAGCGTATTTTTCACCAACCGCCCCCAGGGTATCCGAAGCACTACGACGGGAGCCCACATCTTTAGTTGGAAACAATCCATCCTCCAAATCCTCAACCACTAGAGTTTCCACAGCAACGCCCGCCGCAACAATCGCGCTCAACCGATGCTGCCCATCAATCAAACCAAATTCATCAAAGCAAATCGTGTCGCCATTCAACCGCCAACGCCCCTCCAAAATCTCTTTTTTTAGATGCTCAGCTTCCCTGGGCTTAAACTTTCGATTGCCAGCATTTCGCTTCAGCATTTCCTTAGCTATCGCCGGAGTGATTTTCATTTTTTGCACTTTCATCATTTTGTATTTTCTTCGTTGTTTTTCGCCGCCGATTCTTTCGACCGCTGAAAGCTTTTCACCCGAGCCGCCCGGCTCTTTTCCCGTTGCCCTTGCCCCTGTTGCCAGGTCGCCTTGACCCGCCCGCCGCTCGCCTCAATCGGCGCGTTGCATTCCTTCCTCACCCGCTTTGCCGTCCAGGTCCTCGACTCCCCGAACGCCTTGGCAAGCTGCCGCACCGTCCATCCCTCTAATTCCGCATGATTGAAAAACCGCCCGATTGCCAAAACCCGCTTGCCCAATTCCTCGCCTTCCGCGCCATCCCAAAACCAAGAATCCAGCACCCGCACCGCCGTTTCCTTCGCCGCCCAACCGCCGCAAAGCTTCACCGCCCCGTGCATCGGCAAAACCCCCTTACCTCCGCAATGACCCCAAGCAGAAGCAAGCCCGCGCACCTTTTCCCCCACCTTGGACAAATCGCATTCCCGCGACCATCCATCCAAGACCAGATCCAACATCACCCCGAGAATCACGCCCCGCGCCACCCCTTCCGGCACCTCGCCCGCCTCCATGCGCTCCACGATCTCCGCCGGATCCATCCGCCCCGCGCCAAATGCCGCCCACGACGACTCCCCGCCGTGATTGGCATAAGCCGCATCCAAAACTTCCGCTTCAATCGTGTCTTTCCTGCTCATGCCTGCATCCTTTTTTTCGCCGTGACGTAAACCAGCCGCACTTCATCCGCCCGCAGCCCGTCCTTCCGCATCGCCTTCTCCACCTGACCCCGGGCCCAATAGACCGTCGCATAGTGGCGCCCCCCATAAAGATCCCCCACCGCTGCCGCCGACAGGAGCCCGTATTGGTAAGTCAAAGCCATTGCCACCTGCCTGGGCCATGCAATCCGCCCCAACCGCCGGGAACCGTCCAGCTCATCGGAAGTCACCTGGTAAAGTTCCTCCACCACTTCCCGAACCACTTCCTCCCAAGGCCCGGAACCCGGCGCCCGGAGCTTGGTATCATTCAAAGCTTGCAGACTGGTCCCAGTCCGCTTAAAGCTGCTAGAATAGTAAACTTTCATTTCGCCGCCCTCCATTTCTTAAAGCTTCCAGCCTCGATCAAAACCCGCCCCGTTCCCGGCACCCGCTTAAACGTCCCGGCCCCAACCATGCGCCGAACCTGCGTATCGGAAATTTTCCCCCGCCGGGCGCACTCCTCAACCGTCAAAGGATCCTCTGACTCATCCGCCGCCACCAGCAAACCTTCCTTCTTGGCCGCCTCAATAATCGCCGGCACCAACAAAGCCACCGCCTCTTCGCCTAACTCAACCGCAAGTCTCATTATGCTGCCTCCCTTTCGAGCTTCTCAATCTCGGCCTGAATGGCCACCTCACGCTCCGCAATCACCAAAGCCCGCAAAGCGTCATCCTTGGCCCGCCGCCGAAGCATCTGAAGGCTTTCCAACTCCAACCGGAGAACCTCCCTCAAAATCGTTTCCTTAACCGTTGTTTTCATTTACGAAACATTTTCTAGAATAGAAATAAACGGTCCGCAAGAGAAATGTTGCTTTTTTTTAAATTGTTGTCAAAATAGAAACATGAGCCACGTCACGATAACCCTAGAAACCATCATTGAACGTTCTTTCGATGGAAAACAAAGAGCCCTAGCAACCGCCTCCGGAATCACTCCCGGCCAGGTTTCCAAATTCCTGAAAGGCACCCAGCCCCTCACGCATTCAACCCTCGAAACTCTTTGCAATCATCTCGACAAAAAAGACTGCCAGGCCTTGTGCCTCGCCGCAGCCCGCGACCTTCTCCCCCCGGACATTGCAGAAGCGATCACCCTTGAAACGCCCACCCAAACCCTGCACGAGCCAACCACATTTAACGACCTTGACCCCAAGACCGAGGAAATTTTCGCCAAGCTCCGCGCCCTCGTCCGCAAAGATCCCGAAACCCGCGACTGGATCCACCACCTCGCCACCTGGATCTTTCCAAACTCAAACCAAGACTAAGCCATGAAAAACCCAAAACGCGCCCGTTGCCTGATTTTCGACTATGACACCACATGGGACGAAATCAGCGCGCCCGACATCGCCCGCCTTCTCAACACCTCACAAGCCAAGGTGAAAGAATGGAAGAAAAACGGCATGACCAAACAGGAGGCCGACCGTTACGAAAAATTCAGCAACGCCGCCCGAAACGAAGCCGCCCGATTTGAGGATTCAAAAACACCCTCAAACCACTCCGGGAAATTCACCAAAGACGAAGTTCACCGGATCCAAAAGTTTGCAGAAATGCTTTTCCGGAAAAAAAAGGAACTCGCCAGACGAGAAGAGGAAATCGAAGCCGAACACCGGGAGCGACAAAAACTTTACCTGGAACGCCTGAAAAACCAGTAACAAACAAGCTCGCCGATCACGCGGGCTTTTTTGTGGATTTGTCCACCGTCCACCCGCATTTCCAAAACCGGTTCCTTATTGGCTAGAAACGCATATTTTTGCGCTCTATCTTTACAGTATAGGGTTTACCTAAAACCCTTGGTTGAGTGGACAAGTAGTAAGCAAGTAGCTAAACAACAACACTTTAGAACGTCCAACGAAGGATTTTAACACAGTGGACAAAAAACACGGTGGATGGACAAATCACCAAAACCCGTGTTCGATTGAGCACCCGCATTTGTCCAACGTGTCGAATTTGTCCACCCATTGTCCACCCAACCTTAGCGAGTAGTAGCCACTCGCGCGGATATTGGCTAAAGTCCCCCCATGAGATACTTCATCGCCCTCATCCTCCCGCCGCTCGCCGTCCTCCTCACCGGCCGCCTGGTCCAGCTCCTCCTCAACATCCTCCTGTGCTTTCTCTTCTGGATCCCCGGTATCGTCCACGCCCTCCTCATCGTCTCTGACTCGAAGGCCAAAGCCCGGAACGCCGCCCAACTCAAACAGCTCCGAAAGCTCCACAAGAAAGGGATTTCCCCACCCCCGATCCCCAAATAATCGCCATATCTAACCACAGAAACCAGAAAACCAAAATCCCCCCCCCAAATCCGAATCCATAATGCGGACGCACAC
>Ga0070749_10000650_pt1 | contig 23468 bp, 27 predicted proteins | sample VirMetDEL_Nov_18_FD_75180 | JGI IMG/M metagenome (GOLD analysis project Ga0070749, IMG submission 75180) | Aqueous microbial communities from the Delaware River and Bay under freshwater to marine salinity gradient to study organic matter... | ecosystem: Environmental > Aquatic > Marine >...
TACTATATTATATATATTATAAATAGATATTAATTTTCTAAAAAAAGAATATAGTATTTTCCGTTTTTCCGAAAAACGGAAAAAATATTATCTCAATATATAATATATAGTAAATTATGAAAAGAGAAGAACTTTATGACAAGGTTATGGAAATTTCAACTAAATACGGATTACCCGTCCGTATTAATAAGAAGACTAAAAAAGCAGAATTGCAGAAAATGTATAATAATATGAATAAATTGGCGACAGAAGAAGAATTAATTGAAGTTGATAATTATGATAAAATAATTGATAATGATATACAAGATTTATTAAAAGATTATCGTTTTACCGATGAAGAAGATAATAATGATGATAATGATGATGATGATGAAAATTTTGAAATAGAAATAAATGAAATAAAAGATATGAATGAACCAGTTGAAATAAAACAACCAAGAAAAATAAAATCATCAAGAATGACAAAATTATTGAAAAAATCAATAAATTCATTAAAAAGAGAAATTAATACAATTGTCAGTAATTATAATAAAGAAACTGATGATTTGATGAATGCTGTAGAAGAAATAAAAGACATAACAGAAGGAGAAATAGATGTCGTAATAAATAACTATAATGAAATAAGGGAAGATGCAGAAAATGAAATAAATTTAGCAATAGATACATATGAAGGAGAAATACCAGACAGTTTTTATGTATGGGTTGAAAGTCAATTAGATAGAAAAAAGAGAAGATTAGAAAAAATACTATCTTAAGGCACACACAAATACAATTAATGGTTTCAATTTTTAGTAAATATTATGGCGGACTTTTTGGCAATTATTTTATAAATTTGTATGCCAAAAAATCCGCCATTAAATAAAATATTGATTTAATATATAAGTATATTAAATGAATGTTCCAGAAAATGTAATTAATAAACAACTCTATATGAGTGTCAAAAAAGAAGCAGACAATATATATAAACGCCCGACAAGTGCCTATAAGTCTATGTGGATTAGTAAAACATACCAAGAAAGGGGTGGTAAATATACAGGAAAAAGACAATCATTAACGGAAAGATGGCGAAATGAGGAATGGATACAAGTAATCCCATATTTAACAAAAGGCGAAATTATTCAATGTGGGGCAGATAATAAAGACAAAAAAGTATGTCGTCCATTAAAAAGAGTAAATAAACAAACACCTATTACATTGCTTGAATTATTAGAATTACATTCAAAAACTGATTTATTAAAACTTGCAAGAATGAAAACAAAAGATATGGAAGGTCGTGTTATGTGGAAACAAATGAAATTTATACCGAGTAAATCATAATTTTGATATTTTTGAATTAGGACTATTGCTAGGAGTTGGCGGAATAGTATGCAGAACAGGACTTGATACACTTGTCATAAAACATCTATTACAGTAACTTTGCCATTCTTCATTTTCTATTGGTATTCTTTTTTCATTACAAGCATAGCAAGTTTTACCATTACTGAAGATTGTATTACCAAGACGACACGAATTACATTTTGTAAATACACTTAAATTTACTTTTTTGCAATATATAAAGATAGAAGACATTATATATATATATATATATAGATATTATAATAAAATAAAATAAGAAAGAACCATTATTTAAGGGGGCGATTTTAAAGCATTTTAAAATAAAATAAGATAAATCTAATAAAATGAATATAAAAAGAGTATATTTATGCTCTTCATATTCATAAATAAATTTATTTATGACAGTTATTATCATAAATATAGATATAATATGTCATAAATATAAAAATATATAGTTTTCTCAAAATACTTTATTTTTTTATGCGTTTTTTTTATTTATTTTAAAATATTTTCTAATGTATATATAAATATGTGTTTTACAGAAGATTTAAAATTTGGGAATAGTTATGAAAAAAAAGCATTGGAATATTTAGAATATAGCAATGTTGAATTTTCTAAAGGGTGTTTTAAACCATATGATTTTATAATAGATGGTAAAACTAAATATGAAGTTAAAAGTGATAGATTAGGTTATAAAACAGGTAATTTAGCAATTGAGTATTATTGTGGAAATAGTCCGTCTGGTATTTCTACAACAAAAGCGGATTACTGGTTATATTTTGTTATTTATCCAGATAAATGCGATTGTTATAAATTTACAATTGATGAATTAAAAGAATTAATAAAAGATTGTAGAAAAGTAAAAGGTGGTGATGGTTGGCGGTCTCATATGAAATTATTACCAATATATAAATGTGAAAAATATTTAATCAAAATTAACAAGTAATGAATTATTTGTGTGTATTCCTAACATTGCATCATTATTTAATTTTAGTTTATATTCTTTTTTTATCTGTTTTACAATTAATTCTATATCACAATATGACAAATCATAATGTCTTATTATGTTATATAATTCATCATCTGCTTGTTTCAAAAAATGACTAAAAGATGCATTTTTTCTTACATGTTCATTTAATATATTATAAAAGTTCTGCCATTTGCAATCATTCAAAAGTTCATACATAATATTATTATAATCAACCATTTATAATAATAGTATATATTTTTTTTATATTTATTAACCGATACTCAATGTTTCATTAATATCCATTGTATCAAAAGGATTAATACCAAGCCACAACATAAGATTAATTATTTCTAATTTTACAGGGTCGTTGCGTGGTAAATCTGACACTTCTTTATCATATAGTTCCAATATTGCTTTTTTTTCTTCTGCTAATTCTTTATCAACAATTCTCTGTATTACTGATTTAGGTACATTATTAAGCCCTTCTTTCATGTGTTTCAATTCGTTTAATAGAAAATCACCGCTTGTAAAATCTGTATTATCCGACATTATATATATTATATTGATAAAATAATTTTCTATATTTATTTTATTTTTCTGTATGTTGAATTTATAGCACCAGAATGTAAATATTTATTCTCTATTTTCTTCTCTTTTTCTTCTTGTTCTTTAATTGTTGGGTCATTTTTTGTATCATTAGAAATTGATATATGTCGTATCATTGATGATGATATTTTTTTATTATATGGTTTAAAAATACTATTTAAATATTTTGTTGTTCCATTTGGTGTCTGTGGTGTTGTTTTATCTGATTTTACAAAATACCACCCAGATTTATTAACTTTCAACCATTTATTAATTACTCTTTTTAATTCTTTGTCTGTAATTTCTATTTCTTTAGAACCTATACGACTTTTATTTTTGAATTGATTAATAAAGAATTTCATTTTATTTTTTGGATATATGATTAAGTAATTATATTTCTCTTGTTCTTCAGGTGATAGTTTTTTATAAAAAACATTTGTTAATACCTTCATATCTGCGTAATCATTTCTTAATGGGTGATTTAGATATGTCAATAACATAACATATTTTTGTAAGTTTTCAAAAGATGGGTTTGATTTATACTTATCTTTTAAATCATTTTTAACATTTATCAATTCTTCATATGACAACCAGTTTTTAGTTTGAGTTTCTGTTTTTGTTTGATTTTTAAGACCATTTTGATATTTTTCTGATACTTCCTTCAATACTTTTGAATATTTGTTTATTTCATCTTTGTATTTATCAGGATATGCTTTTAATGCAACAATAATCGCCGTTAAATAATTCTTTTTGGTTGTTTCTTTCATCTTGTTTATTTCAGACATTACTTTATCATAATTTTTTAAACAATCAACATTTTTGTATTCTTCACCAGTTATTTTTTTACATAACTGTTTAATTGATGACAAATAATTTTTTAAAGATATGTCTTTAATAGTTCTTGACTTTAAAATATCTTGTTCTAGAGTTTCCATTTATATATTATAAATATAGAAAATAATTTACTATATTTATTTTATATTTAATCAATTAATTCTGCAATTCTTTTGTATTTTTTTTTATTTTTCTTTTTATTTGTTTTTTTTCTATTAAGATTATAATTTTTGTTTTTAATATCCTGCGTGTATTCATACTTTCCTCTTAATAGTTTTGGACAAGTTTCAATCCACATATCAGGCGTATCGGGGTATGATATAGTTTGATTATGCTTTCTTATTCGTTCGGCGTCTGTCTCATATACATATCCCAGTACCCATAACAATATATCAGCCATTTATACTATATACTAATAAGATATAATTATTTTATTAAATTAGAATTTACTAAAGATTTATATACAGTATCAAACATTTTAATTGGGCATTCACCTTTTATAATATCTGTAAAATCTTTAAAATCGCTATCTGGTTTTAACTTTTTATATACTCTATACCATAATTCTAATACATCATTTTTATCTTCTTTTAGACATATCTGATAAAATAGATGGTTTATAATCCCGCTGTTATAATGCACTCCGCCATAATCAAAATTGCTGTTAGGGTCAATATAATACATATCATTCATTCTCATTGGTTGTTTTTGTGAGTTAGGATTTATAAAATCTCTTAAACAATGTCTATTATTTTTCATTATATCTTCTCCTATTTCCCAATCTGCTTGACCTAATAAATTATTAGATATATCTTTATCTTCATTATATTTTTGATATAAATAAAATTCATACATTATTGCTATAACATCGCTTAAACTTTCATTCAAAGCCCCAGAATGCCCTTTATATTGTAATCCGCATATAGTTTGCACTAATCCGTGTGTTAATTCGTGGCTTATTACATCTGGACTGACTAATGGTTTAAATTCTGTTTTTCCATTACCAAAAACCATATATTGTCCTGTATAATATGCGTTATCTAAATCTGGGACATTCCATAATGCTATTACACAATTAGAATTATCAACATTTAATCTACCTAATTTTAAATACAAAAATTCTAAATAATTATGTATATTAAAATAAATATCTATTGCTGGTGTTCCGTCTTTTGCGATTGTTGATTGTAGTGAGCGTAAATAACCTTTATCATATCTATTATTAATATTTAATCTATGTTGTTGAATATCAATAACTTTGATTTGAACACCTCTAACCCAACCTTCTAAAATAAATGGCACATCTACTTTACCAAGTAAAAAAGAATTATATTTTTGTTTATATATATTATTTGTAAATCCACAAGACATATAATATATATAAGTATATTTTTTTAAGAAAGAATTTTTAAAATTAATGTTTTTTCGTCGTCTTCCATATTTTCAAGAATTTCATTAATTTGTGTTTGATTTGACAACATTATAAATTTTTTGATTATTTCATATTTTTCTTTGAGTGTTGGTTCTCTATGTTTTAATAGTGATGATTTAACACTACTACGACATTTATAACAAGTTTTACAAGTTCTAACTTTTCCATTTTTACTTACGCTTTGATATTCTTTAATACCTTCAGTTTCTCTTTGACATTTAAAACATCGTTTATGCGTCATATATTCCATATTATAATCAATTTTACAACCTTCACAAGAATTATTTTCTGTATCAGACATTCTATATATATATTATATATATAGATTTTATTTTTAAGTATTTTACGCAATTTTAAAATTTCTATATATTAATTAAAATATTTATCGTAGTCTTCGGCGAATTCTGCCTCCTGACATTCTGCCACCTGTTAGACCTGCGACAGCAGATGCACCTTTTCCAATACCTTCAATTACTGGTAGGGCTTCTGGAGCAACAACACCTGCAATTTTAGAGGCATACGGAACTGCTTTTTGCACCACATGCGCTACTTTATTCGCAATATTTTTTAGGCTTGACCAAAATGAACCACCGCTTATTTTAGTGTAGTCGTGATAAGACATTTCAGGAGCATCAAGAGCCATACGGACTATGTCAGGTGTTAAGGCTCCTAAACTTGCTCTGGCACCATTTTCAAAGACACTAAATGTGCCGATATTGCGGAAGACGGTGTATAGTTCTCCAGTAAATGAATTTTTAGATTTGTTAGTGTAATTTACGGTGATTTGAATACTGGCTTGTGTCTGGCATCCCGCACTTAGGTAGTCTGGAAGACCTATATCAATACCGAAACGAAGTTTTAATACAGAGCCTCTGTAATTAGACCATGCAGGATATGAAAGATTACAGCCATTTCTTGCACTGATTTCATACAGGTCAGCTTGGGTTGCGGTTGAGAGGAGCCCACTTTCGTTATTAAATAAAACATTAATGCTGTCAATAGAAAGAAAACTGTCAGCAACTTTAAAATCACTTGTAGCCCGTGAATGTCTAATAAAGATATATACACTTTCGGGAATTTGACCGAGTTTAATAACATCAGTTGTTCTGCTCCCAGAAGCACCAGCTCCGAGCGTCCCTACATCTTTAATATAGTCTTGGTCGCTATGATATGGCAGGTGTTGCACCTCTGGAATTCTTTGGGTCATATTTGGAGTAATAAATCTTACTAAGCACTGAGGACGCTCATAAAAAGTGCAATTTACGGTTGTGATTGCATTACCTGCACTTGAATGAGATAGAATTTTAGTTAGTTCTGATTTAAAACGGAGATTAACATTAATTTGATTTACATTTACCATACCTTCTTCATACATATTAATACCATTAGAAAATGGAGATAGTTGAAGACTTTCAACAAGAACGGCTCTAAATGTATTAGCATTAATAACATCTACAATAAAGCCACCTCTGGCACCTACTGGGACACCATTCTCGCCGAATGCACCTAAACAATTTTTGCTTGTGCCTTCTGTAATATAGTCATTGTAGTCTTGGTATTGGTCTGGGTATGTTGGAGTGGTAGAAACTACTCTGCTCATATCTTCCAGTGTTGAACCATAGCAATGTAATGCATGGAGTTTATCTCCGCTATTTTCACTGACATTTTCACCGTTGATTTGGCAACTGGACACATCTATAATACTGTTTAGAGGGTATTGGCGTAATGCGTCATTAATTTTAAGTTGGTGTGGCTGGTCTGTAGTAATTTCAACGAATGCTCTAATACGAATATTTCTATCCACAATTGTAAGAGTGGAAGGAGGATTAATAGTAAAAAGTGCATTAACAGGAGCAGAAGGTGTAATTTGGGAACTATCAGCAGTAAAAATTTGCTCATTGACACGCGAACCACCGAATAATACTATATTGTTTTGTTCTTCGTCGCCCACAACATTAACTCTGGGGTCTAAAACTTTAACTGGCTTAATTGACATTATTATATATATATATAATTAGAAAGAAAAAAATTTAGATATTATATTATTTATATAATTTTCTTCTATTCTATATATATATATAACTCATGAATGTCAGTTTAAATAATGATAATGCACAAAATGTTTATTATAATTTTAATGTAAGAAAAGGTGTTAATGATATTTATACTTATATTGCTACAAGTGATACACGGACACATGCTATTATTGATAATCCTTGTGATTATGAAATAGCAGTTGCTCGTTTTAGCTTACCTACAAATGCTTTACCTGTTTTTGTATGGAAAGGTGACACATATTTTGAAATTGCTTATACCTTTGGAGCAACAACAATAAAAAAATATTTAATATTTACTCCTAATACGACAGGTAATGATTTATACGGAAATACTATATGGACATATCAACATTTTATTGATATTATTAACAATGCATTAAGAGATGGATTTACAGATTTAAAGACGGCTGAGCCTCTATGTCCAGCTACAGAACCAGCTTTTTTAAGTTATACTGCTACAACTCAATTGTTAGTATGGAATGTAGAACAAGCATATGGAACTACAACAAAAGTATATTTTAATCAGAATTTATTCTTTTTAGTACCTTCATTTCAAGCATTTGGGACAACATTAGGAGGTGTTAAATTTTGGGAAGTAATAAGTAAAAATAACGGTAATAATAGCACTGTTATAGATGGAACAAATTATTATTCAACAAAACAAGAATATCCTACAGTGTTTCTGTGGAAAGATTTTAAAACAATGATTTTTGAAACGGATAATATTCCTGTTGATAGTGAATATACTATGGCTCAAGAAAATGATTATCGTCATGTTTTAACAGATTTTGAAGCATCACAAGGCGAATTACAAGAAAAACAAATTGTTCAATATTATCCACGAGCCGATTTTAGATGGTATGATTTAATAAGTTGCAAACAATTACGAACAATGGACTTAAAAGTATATTGGGCTGATAAAACAGGAAAACCATATCTTTTTTATTTAGATGTTGATGATATTTTTACAATGAAATTATATTTAAGAAAAAAAATAAAATAAATTTATAAGTATAATATATATATATATAAATGAACAAGAACACAGAATATGTTTATGTTAATATTAAAATAGATAGTAATACAGCAGGAGGAAAAGCATTTTTTAATGAGACAAGAGTTCAACCAATTATAGATAATCCTACTGAATGGGAGCTGACAATTGAACGGTTTTTCGTCCCCGCAGTTGATATACCAATTATGATTTTTAAAGATAATTATTATTCTATTACATTAAGTTTTGATGGTGTAGATATTACAGAAACTTTAATATGGATACCTAATAAAAGTTATTCAGGTTTATATGGTCAGGATGTATGGAATTATCAAGAAATGTTAGATATAGTTAATGTTGCTTTTACTCATGCCTATAATCAATTAAAAGCAATTAAACCAGCATTAACACCAACAGAACCACCTTTTATTACATATGAAGCTGATAGCCGATTATTTGTTTTTAATGCAGAGAGATTATACGACCCTATTTATAATGGTGCTCCAACCGTAGAAATTTATATGAATATTCAATTATTTAAATTGTTTAATTCATTTCAAGATTTTGAAAGTGAAGAATTACAGCCAAAAGCCCATAGAATTTTAGTTAAAAATAATGGTAATAATCTAACAACAATCAACGGTAAAGCATATTATTCAACATACGGAGAATGGACAACTTTATTTGGGTGGAATGATTTACAAAGTATTGTATTTGAAACAAATAGCATACCTGTTGTCCCTGAAAATCAACAATCACAAAATAATCAGACACAACAAATTATTACTGATTTTGAGCCTCTGCAAGATATTAATAATAGAAGTGCAATTCAATTTTTTCCTCAAGGTGAATTACGGTATTATTCATTAAATTCAACAACACCATTATATAATATGAACTTATCAGTTTTTTGGAAAGATAAAGAAGGTAATTTTTATCCTATTTATATTAATGATACAGAAACACTAACAATAAAGATTTTATTTAGAAAAAGATTATATTTGAAGTAATATAAAATTTTTATTGGCGGACTTTTTGGCATACAAAACCATTAAATAATTGCCAAAAAGTCCGCCATAAATATTTACTAAAAAATGGTGCCATAATTTGTATTTGTGTGTGGTATAAAATATAATTAATAAAATTATCTCTTAATTATATATATATATTAATGTCATTAAATCACTTAACAAACTGCAATGACCCTATTAAAAATGTATTAGAGATAGGTTGTAAAAAACTATGTGCTGAGAATACTGAAACAATTTTACATACTACTCAAAATCTCACATCAAATTCTCTTATTATAAATAATGATAATGGAACAACTACTACATTTAGTCTCCCAGATGGAGGAACAGCAGGATATGCTTTAAAAACTGATGGCGCATCGCCGAATGCGACCGTATATTGGGCGCCAGATATTACAAGTGCAGGAGGAATAACATATACAGGAACACAACCAGCAACAATAGGAGACCATATTAAAATATCTTCAACTGATGCTTCATTATGTGTTGAAAGTAGATTGAATGAAACAGCCACGGATTTAAATGTTGATAATTTAAAAATAACAAATCTAACAGACCCCACAAATCCCCAAGATGGAGCAACAAAAAATTATGTTGATAATGCAATTAGTAGTAATGTTAATGTTAATAAACAAATGGCGACAGGTGTATATTCGGGTGGTCATTTAACTATTAATGCCGATACAACTAAATTTGATGTTTCAGGCGGTTCAGGTGTTATTGTTAATCCTTCAACAGGTTCTATAACTAATGTATCATGGACAACACAAACAGCAATAAGCATATTAAGCGGACAAACAAATACTTATGTAGAAGTTGATAATACAGGAACTATTATTAAAACCAGTATTGAACCAACAGCAGAAGATAACAGAAATAAATTATTTTTAGGTAAGATAAATAGTCCTAATACATTATCAATTGAAACAATTGATGAACATATTTATACAGCATTAAATGTCGGTAATTCATTGATAGATTTAAGTAAGGCATTAGGACACATAAATTTAAGTGGGAATGTAATTTCAAAGGGTTCAGCATTAATGAGTATTCAAAAAACAGAAGGTTATATATATGCTTTCGGTTCTAATTTCAGTAATAATATTAAAAATCCAAGTGAATTATTTTTACCAGCAGGAGATACTGCAACAGGATTAATCATGGAGTATTATATGAAAAATGGTAATATTTCAACTCCTTTAACAACTATTAACCCTAATTATTATGATAATGGTGGTAATTATCCAGATGCGTTAATAACTACTAATGAATGGTCAGTCCAAAGAGTGTTTAGTTCTTCAAGTAGTGATAATCATTTACATATTATGTTAGGACAGCATTTTTATGTTCAAAAACAAGATGCAATTAATGCAATAGCTACAGAAATATTTGAAGTTCCGCAATCATTGATAGATGATGATGTATTGTTAGGTTATATTGTTGTCCAGCAAGGGACGACGGATTTAACCAACGCAACCTTTTTAAGAGCATCTAAATTTAGTGGTGTAGGTGGTTCAGGTTCAGCACCAGCAATAGATTTATCAAAAATAGCGAATATTACATCTGCAACACAAATACCAGATATAACAAATATGAATGGTGTTATTAGAAATGACGGCACAGCACCGACTAATGGAAATGATTTAACCAATAAAACATATGTGGATGGTGTTGTAAGTGGTTTAAATTTTGTTTCAAAAACAGGAGATACAATGACAGGTAATTTAAATATGGGTGCAAATTATGTTTTATCATCAGGCGTCCCATCATTAGGAAACCATTTAACAAATAAAACATATGTTGATGGTGAGTTAGGTAATTATTTACCACTTGCAGGAGGGACAATGAGCGGTAGTATTAATATGAATACAACAAATAATTTAAATAATGTAAATAATATCACTTTGTATAATACAGGTGGATTTTTAACAACATTGAGAACATCTGCAACAAGTAGTTATAATTTTTATCTTCCAACATCAGGAGGGACAAACGGTCAGATATTAGAAACTAATGGAAGCGGTCAATTATCATTTGTAGATAAAACAAACCCATATGATATATTAGTTGCGTGTAGTGATGAAACAACAGCATTGACGGCAGGGACAAATAAAGTATCATTTAGAATACCCCGAGCATTCACACTATCAGCAGTTAGAGCAAGTCTAACAACAGCCCAAGCATCAGGAAGCATATTTACTGTAGATATAAATTTAAGTGGAGTAAGTATTCTATCAACAAAATTAACAATTGATAATACAGAAACAACCAGCACAACAGCCACAACACCAGCAGTTATAAGCAATACAACAATGACTGATGATGGATTAATTACGATTGACATTGACCAAGTAGGAAATGGAACTGGTGCTGGATTAAAGGTCTGTTTAATCGGGTCTGTATAATTATAAAAATACTGGCGGACTTTTTGGCATACAAATTTCTAAAATGAATGCCAAAATATCCGCCATAAAAAATAACCATAAATATTTACTAAAAATTATCACCATTAATTGTATTTGTGTGTGGAATAAAAATATATCTATTATTAATATATAATAATATGCCTTGTATATATTTAGGTTTTCAAAAAACCCCCTCTGTGCCTTCAACAGAACAAATTGGAACTGGAACATCAAATTTAACAGGTATGCCCTTGTATGGGCTTTATGATTATTCACAAGGTGGAATGATATATTTAGCAAGTGAATTGACAGCAGTTGCAGGTAAGACGATAACTTCAATAGAATTTCAATATAATGGATGGAGCACATCATACACAGCAAATAACCAAGCAATAAAATTAGGTCATGTATCGGGAAGTGCGTTTCCATCAACCGCCGATATTGATTACAATGATATTAACGGTGGGTCTCCTCCATCTCTAACAACTTGTAAAACAGGATTTTCAACATTAAATTTTAGTCCGAATATCGGAACAGGTGGATTTATAGAACATACATTTACAACAAATTTTGTATATAATGGAACAAGTAATTTATTAATATCATGGGAAAATTTTGATGGGACTTGGGCATCTGGTTATGGTTGGTTAGAAGGATTTTCAACATCAGGAAAAAGACATGCAAGATGGTTTCAGGATAATACATATCCAACGGCACCGAGTAGCAGTGGAGGTAATCAAGCACCCAATATTATAATTCACTATCAGTAACCCACACACAAATACGATTAATGGTTTCAATTTTTAGTAAATATTTATGGCTATTTTAATGGCGGATATTTCGGCAATCATTTTATAAATTTGTATGCCAAAAAGTCCGCCAGTAAAATAAATTTTAGGGGACTTAAAGAAATTATAATTTTCAAATAATATATAGAAATTTTTAAATATATAGAAAATTCTTTAAATTAAAAATAGATATTTTATTTTTGTGAAAAATACTTAAAAATAAAATATCTATATATAATATATAGAAAATGTTTTACTCAAAACTTGCTAAATTTAAACTTCGTGAAAATTCTAAAAACCCTTCATATGAATGGTGTAAGGAAAATAGATATACATCATCTTTTAGAATACCGACTAAAGATGAACTAAAGAACCATACAAACTGGGGCATTCATACAGGTAAGAAAAATAAAATTACAGTTATAGATTTAGACCCATACAAAGATGGATTTACATTTCCATTTAATTATTTGGAGTTGGAATGTCCGATTGTCAAGAGTGTTAATGGTGGATATCATTTATACTTTAAATATGACAAAGATATTAAACAAACACAAAATGATAAATTACAAGTAGATATTAGAAATGACGGGGGATATATTGTATGTCCTAATACTATAATAAATGGTAAAAAATACAAAACTATTAAAGATTGTGAAATACCAGAGATGCCAGAAGATATTAAATTATGGTGTTTAGATAATTTATATTCTAAATCTCAAAAATCCACCAAAGGCATAAAAACAACAAATAAAACAAATACTGAAGATACAACAAAATATGAATACAATATATCAAAAGAAAAATTAGAAGAAATATTCAAAAAACTACCTGATAAATTCTGGAATGGATATTCAGAGTTTCTAAAATGGACTACATGTTGTAAAGTATTAGATTGTAAAGATATATGGGATAAGATAAACAAAACTAAACCTAAATATGATGAAGAGAATAATAACAGAATATGGGATGGGTGCAAAAAATCTTTTCAATACAATGTCAATGCAGTTTTAGAAAAACAAGCAGTATTAATTGATTATTTCAAATTCAAACCAATATTACCAAATATCAGAAAACCACACAAAACAATTAATAAAAGAAAATTAGTTGAATTTGAAGACGAAGAAATGACAATTGTCAAAGAAAATATTTTAGATGATAAATACAACTATGTAATTAAATCAGATACAGGAACAGGAAAAACAACAGCATTTAAAAAATACATCAAAAGCACAAATCAACAATTTATAAGTATTGTTTCAAGAGTAAGTTTAGGTGATGAACAGACTGAGATATTATGTAAAGAAGGTTTAGATGTCAGATTTTACCAATTAGTAGATAAATTTGAACAAGGGCAAAATATTGTCATTCAAGTTGATAGTTTAATGAAATTGTATAATATTGATTTTAGTAATTATGTTGTATTTTTAGATGAGTTTAATAGTATTGTAGAATATTTAATAACCTCATCAACTCTCCACAATGTAAGAACAATTATATATCAATTATTTACAAAAATCATAAATGAATGTAAGCAGATAATATGCACTGACGCTGATATATCCGATATATCAATGAAATATTTAGATTTTACAACTAAAAAAATTAAATTCATCAAAAATACATATCTTCATAATAATGGTGTCAAAGCAGAAGAAATATTTAATTATGTTGATTTTGTAAAAGAAGTTAAAAAGAATGACAAATATATGATATGTTGCGATAGTAAAGATGTAGCACTAATGCTTAAAAAAGATATAGGAGATGATAAAATAATGTGTATTACAAGCGAAACTGACCAATATATTAATTTAGATAAATATGATAAAGTTATATTTAGTCCAAAAATCATATATGGTTTAGATAGCAGTATTAAAAGACCTGTATTTTGTTTTTACAAAGAACATACAATTAATCCAAACGCATTTTTACAACAAATTGCAAGATGCAGAAACATAACTAAACTATGGTATTCATTTACAAGAAAAACATTCAAACCAAATGACGATACCTTAGAAAGTGTAAAAGAAAGAATTGTTGAAGAAAATACCGCTGGTTGTGGATTTTTCAAAATGGTATGTCCTGAAAAGATGAATGAAGAATATTTAACATTATTGACAATGTATGAATATAATAATACAGCATATGCAACTAATAAATTCGCACACTTTATTAAATTATTAGATGAAAGAGGATTTAACAGAGTAAATAAACAATATCAAAAATCCAAACATAATTTAAGAGAAATACTCAAAGAATTTAAACAATATAAAATAGATACATTTGATAAAAACCATTCATATATTAAAAAATTAAATGAAATTCTTAAAATACCAGATGAAGAAATTGATAATTACAAAGAATTATTTTTAAGTAGGAATGATTTAGATTGTCATTTTAGATATTGCAAATTCTTGAATGAAACTAAACAATCACTTCAAGATAATTTAGGAGAATTGACAGAGTTTAATTGTAAGAAAATAAAAACTGATAAAATGAAGATATATTATTTATATATACTCAAAGAAAAATTAGGTTGTCCAGAAGCAGATGATATTACAATTAAAAATGATTTGTCTAAAGATGATGCAGATAATATGTTTAAATTATACAATATTATTTTTAGAAATAGAAAAAAAGATGATTTTACAACAAAAAAATCTTTAGAAAAATATTTATCACAAACATACAAAAATTTATTCGGAACAGATATTATTACTTCTGGTAAGAAAGGAAAAAACAAAATAATAGAATATTCTATGAATGATGACAAAATTGAATATCATAAAACAGTACAAAAATTTAGAGATAAATATGATTATGATTTTGATGATGCAAATGATATGTTTATTAATGATGATATTAATAATCCATTAGATGATGGTATTGAATTACCATAAAAGGTTCCAGCTGAACATACCAGCACTATAATAACCATCTTTTAAATCTTTTTTATGTCTCAATCTGTATAATCGTCTTCTTTCTTTATCATTATGTATTAATTGTGGATATAAATTTAATCCTGTTTTGTCCTGATAATTTTCATATCTTTTATCCCCAAAAGGTATGCTTACAGTCCGCCCAGTTTGTTTATTTTGTAAGATACCGTCATACATCTTATTTTTTGTATTGCTTTTTTTATATCCTATTAATTTATAATCATTTTTACTATAATAAGTCATATATTATAGTAAAATAAATTATTTCTTATGTTTTCTCATTTCTATTGCTTTTATTTGTTTTTTTGCTTTTTGTAATGTTGTTGCTTTTGCAAGTATTTGACCTGTTTTTTTAAGTCTTACTCTGTATAAATCCTTATTAGGTAGTTTTCGTATTGTATATGGCATATTTATATATTATATTTATAAAATAATTTAATATACATATGGAACTGATGAATACCATTCAAAATGAACCTGATAAACCTGATTATTACCATTAGGAATAAATTCTACATATATTGTTTGTGTATCTTGAATTACAGCAGTTTGCGCTCCTGCTATTGTTTGAACTGTGGCTAATAGTTTATAAGTGGCATCGTGTATTACATCATCTACTAAATAAGAATTACTTAAATTTAGTTGCGCTCTTGCAAAAATAAAACCTGCACTTGGTTGATATTCAAATGTAGCATCAAAAATACAATATTGACCTTCTGAGGGTTGAGCAAATCTATATCTTTTTAGATTACCGAATTTAAAATTAAAATTCTGCGTAGTTGCACCTCCAGTTATTATATCAAAAAAACCGACTGGGATAGTTGAATAATTTGTAATAGAAACTGCTGGGGTATGATATTGGGGGATGCCTTTATAAGTAAATTCTCCATCTACTTTTAAATCATTAACTTCCACATCTTGTGGATATTGATTGTTCATAAAAATATGATTTAATGACATTTTTTTTATATATATTATATTAATAGAAAATTATTTTAAAAATCGGATAATATACTTAATCCATGTTCCCATACTATATATGAAGGAAATGTCCTATAAATTGTTATCCAGCGTGAAGGAAGTTTTAATATTCTTGATATTTGACCTTTATCTAAACCAGCATAACTTTTTAAATAATTTTTAATATGGTATGTTCCGCTACTTTTAGGAAAAAAAGTTATACTTGTTGCTTCATTTAATATTTGTCTTGTTGAATGAAAATTACTTATCATATGGGATGTTATTATACATCTTGCATTATAATGTCTTCCGATTTCAATCTGCTCTGCTTTAATACCATTAACAATATTTCTATATATTTTATTTCGTATTGTGTCTGTATCATCAAAGATAGTTAATGAATTTTCAAAATCTTGTATTGATAATGGGTCATTTATTAAATCTTCGTCGATTGGTATTCTAATAGGATTATATTTATCAAATGCTTCATCTTGACTTACACTTGAAAAAACAAATATTTCATCATTCTTGAATATTTTTTTAAATTCCTTGATGTATTTACCTGTATATGTTGATTTTCCACTTCCTGAAACACCACTGATATATAATTTTTCTACTAAATCTCGTCTGGGCAAAACTTGCATTTTTTCTTTACATTTTATCTCTGAAAATCCTTTCTCGGTCAAGTCCTTAATACCGTGTTCATATAATTTTAATAATTTTTTTTCAGATGGAGGGGTTTTATCTTGAAGGGATTGTATTACTTCTCTTCTTTCTTTTATACTTATTTTTTTTAATTCATCTTTAAAACTATCACTTAATTTAGTTTTAACATCTTGACTATCACTATTTAAGTATATAATTTTATCCCCACATTTCGCAATGGCTACTCCTTTATTATAACTTAACATATTTATATTAATAACAGATAAATTATTTTTATCTTTTATAAGTATATAATAATATAATGTCTAATTTTGTTCAACAAATAGCAACATACGAATTTATTCCTAATACTGGTTTTAGGTCATTTAACGAAGAGATGGATAAAGTAAGGGGGAAATATAGGAGTATTATGAAAACCCCACCACCAGTCCCACCAGAACAACCCTTATTTAATCCTTTGAAACCTCCTTTTGTTCGTAAATTCTTCGGTGGTCGTGCAAGTGGAGGTGTCAATCGTGAAATGATGAATAAAATAAATCAACAAAACCTTAATCTATATCAAGAAAGATATTATTAATTTCTCTATTATAAATATATAAAATGGAGATAAATGAAGATACAATTTTTAATATTATCTTATCATTTATGAAACAAGCAGAAAATAAAAAGATGAGTGGAAGATTAAAAAAAGAATTAGTAATGAGTTTAATTAAAGAACAAATAGGTAATGAAATATATGAAAGGTATAAACCTTTTATCAGTGCTTCAATTGAGTTTATAATAAATATATCAAAAGGATTAAAAATTAAACTCAATAATAAAAAATTCTTTTGTTTTAATATATGAAACAACTATTATTTGGAGCATTAATATATTCTTATGGAAATGAAATATATAGTTTAATCAAAATTTTAAATAAAATGATTAGTATTATTCAAACATCATATAATACATATAAATATATTAGTCGTTGTAAATGTGGAATTTGTGAATATAATAGAAAACATAATTTAAAAGAATTACATTAAAATATATAATATTTATAATTATTTTCTTTCTAATTATATATATATAATAATGTCATTAAATCACGTTTTTATGAATAATGCCTATCCTCAAAATGTGGAAGTAAATGATTTAAAAGTTGATGGAACATTTACAGCACTACAATGTACGGCTGGATATAGTTGGAATAACGACGTTATCACTGTTGCTTCCACTGGTGCTGGTGCATATCTTGATAATGTTAATAGCACTTATTACACGCGTGTTGGAGATTGGTGTCAGGTATTTTTAGATGTTAATTGGTTTTCAGGAACGGGTTCGTGGGACTTTGCAATAACACTCCAGCAACTACCATTTGCACGAGCAGGAGCAGTTATTAGACCTATTGTAGTTCAAAATACAACAAATACAAATGGTGCGTATGTTGGTAATCCCGATATTAACTTTTTAACTGCTGATACAGAAACAAGTAGTTTTAACGGTGCAAATATACAATTAGTATCACAAGGTGGAAGTCCATCAATACCTGCACTACAAAATCAAGTATTTAGAACCCGTATTATATATTCATATTCATGTGTTGGTCAATTACTTCCATAATTATAATAATTATCTATAATAAATATATAATATGGATAATTTTTTATTAAATGCTGAAAAAGTTGATTTATCAGGTCAAGATATACAAAATATTACTAATAATGATGTATCTATAATGGTTTATAGTGATTTAGAAAATATTAATGATATAAATGATATATTTAATAAAAGTAATAATGTAGCATTATTGTATGAAACAAAAAAAAATTATGGTCATTGGGTAGGATTATTAAAATATGACAATACAATAGAATTTTTTGACCCATACGGATTAAATATTGATGAAGAATTAAAATATGCTCATTATAATGTTAGAACAACAACAGAAGGAATGTTAGAACCGCATTTATCCTGTTTGTTAAAGTCATCAGGATATAATATTATACATAATAAAGTTAAATTACAGAAATTTTTACCTGCTGTAAATACCTGTGGTCGTCATGTGGCACTACGAATAAAATTTAAAAATATGCCATTAAGCAAATATACAGGACTTTTGACACATAATAGGTGTTATAATGCTGATTTATGGGCTACTGCATTGACCATTTTATATTCTATTTGAATGAACACACACAAATACAAACTATGGTTTAGAATTTTAGTTATTAACAATGGTTATCATAAATATAAAAAAGTTGGCGGACTTTTTGGCAATTATTTAATAGTTTTGTATGCCAAAAAGTCCGCCAATACTTTAAATATCCATTTAAATATTTTAAATTAAAATAAAAAAGTGTGCCAAAAAGTCCGCCAACTTTTTTATATTTATGATAATGATAATTGTCATTTTAACAATAATAATATGTTTTTTAATAATAATATATAAAATTATTATTAAAAATCATCTAAATATTTTTACTATAATTTAAAATAAAAATAAAGTATAATTTATATATTACTTTATTTTTATTGTAAATATTTTAAAAAAACAATTATGTCAGATTATTTTTTTATATTTATGTCAGATTATTATTGCTGTATCTTCTATTAAACTAATTTTATCTGTAATTTCAACAATATAATTATGGTATTCATCTGGCGTGAGATTATTTTTTGTTAATACAGTTAATATCTCTCTTGCTAAATTATTATACTGATTAATTGTTAAATTATGTTGTGTATATTTACTTTTAAAATTATATTTATCTTGCACTCTATCAATAATAAATGCAAATCCTGAAGTTGTTGCACTTGCTATTAATAATGGTGGGAAAGTCATACCTGTTATGGTAAGAGAAATTGAAACACCTGTAAATGTAGCTGTCATCATATCTATTGCATCATCTATTCGTTTTAACTTTTTGAACTTCTTTTTATATATCTTTATTTTATCAATACAATCTTTTCTTAATTTTCTTAATATTTTAACTTTATCATGATATTCATCACTTTTTGAATTAGGTGAATTATCAGACATATTATTATTATTATATACTTATATAATTATTGTCCGAACATTCTTAGTCCATATAGTTTAGGGTCAGAAGCACCAGTGCGACCACCAGCCATACTTCCACCTTTAACAGATGCAACTTGAGGGAGACCTGCAATTACCTGTAATTGTTTTTTCATAGCCCCACCAAGTAATTTTTCTCTCATTAAATTCCCGCCTTTCATTCGGTCTGCTTTTTCTGTATATTGTTCAATCCCATCTATAACAATCGGGGATTTTGCTTTTAATGCACCACCGACTATTTTTTGCCCAATTCTTTTGACATATTTTCGCTTAGGTTTTTCTTTTGCTTTTTCTAATCCTTTTTCAGTTGCTTTTTTAAATTTTTCATCCATATCTCGTTCTGCTTCCGCTATAGCTTGTTCTTCTGTAGGAGATTGCACACCTTTTTCTTTTAATAGTTGTGTTCCAACTTCAATTGCATAATCCCTATTTAAAGCACCACCTTTAGTTTTTGCTTTTGTAGTTTTTGCTTTTGCAGTTTTTGCTTTTGCAGTTTTTGTTGTTTTTTCAGTTGCATTCATTATTTTCATAACTTCAGCATGTTCTTTAGAACCTTTTTTAGGTATAGTATATTTACCACCTTTTTTGTCATTCCAGTGTTTAAGTGCCTGTATCCAATTCATTATATATATATATTAATATTATATTTTATTTTATTTTGTGAATTTTATAAATTGTTTTCTTTGGTTTCGGTGTTTTCTTTGTTAATTTTGGTTTTGTTAATTTAATCATTTCAAAAGTTAAAGTTATTTGCTTTCCATCTTCACCTTTCCATTTGTATTTATTATATTTTTTTAATATTTCTACATTTTTATCTATAAATTCCTTAAATTTCTTTCTATGCTTTGCACTTGTATCTGTTGTCTGGACTATTGCTAATAATTCTCCACCATCTTCTAACATATCATATGCTCTCATTATAAAATCAAAATCATATAATTTACTATCTTTAGGATTAAAAGGAGGGTTCATAACTATTAAATCATAATTATTCTGTGCTTCAAACTTCTCAAATTCGGGAGTTTCCATTAAATTAATTAATGGTTGTTTAACAATTTTATTAGTTAAAAATGTTCTATTTGCTGGGTTTTTTTCAACCATATCAATATATATCTCTTTATCTCCTCTTGCTTTTAATGTTGCCCCTACTAATGCTCCATATCCTGCTGTTGGTTCTAACATTCTTATTGGTTTATCTTCATCAATAATATCAGAATATGATAATAATTCATCCGCAATTACTGTTGGTGTAAAATATTCTTGTAATCCTGTTTCCTTAAATTTTTCTTTCTTTCTTTGTTTTGCTTCTCTTCCTTCTGTTATAGATTTACCTATTATTTCTTCTAAATCTTCACTTAATTTTATTACTTTATCAGAATGTTTTTCTAATATTGCCTGTTGTTTTTCTAATATCTTTTTAGGGTCTTCATCATTATCTAATGCTTTAATTAATTCTTTATGGAATGGTTCATTAAAATCTTTTATTTTAGGTATATCTTTTTTCAATACATTTAAAAATTTCATTATTTCATATTGTTTTCTAAAAGAATTTGTTTGTAAAATAACATCTGCGGTATGTCCCCATATATCTTCGTCGTTAGCACTATCACTTGCTTTAACCCATTTATTTGTATATTGTGAAAATGCATTTACATTTCTAATTAAATGGTCATAATATTCCTTATATAATTCAACACCACTTTTTTTAAATTCGTTATATGATGGTTTTTTTTGTCCTATTCCTGCCCTCATACTTTTATGTCTTGCTTTTTCCTTAATTCTATAATCACTCTCCCATTTATTAAAAAAAGCACTATTAATAGCATATTTACTCCCTTTAACTTTCTCAATAACTTCTTTTAATATTTTATCTTTTTCTTCATCATCTTTTAATTTTTCATCTAATAATTTTTCATAAGTTCCATTTTCTAACTTTTTAATAAGTTTGTTATCATTTGGTAAATGAACAATTAATCTATAAACATTTACAAATCGTTCTTTGGGTGGTAATGATATATGAGATTTAAAACGCACCGCCCTTGCTATGGCTTGTTCTGCTGTTGCTTCATTCCATTGAGGTTCAAATAAAAAGAATTGTTGTGTGTTTTTTGTATCTACACCTTCTGTTCCTGCTTTAGAAATAATTAAAACATTAACTCCACTTTCACTATTATTATAATCTGCCTTTGCTTTTTCTCTTTTTGTAATACTATCTGTCCCTGTAATAGTAGTATATTTAATATTTTCATCGTTTAATACTTTCATAAGTGGAAGTAAAGAAGATGACATAAAAGATGAATAAATAATACTTTTCATATTAGGATTTTCTTTTAATTTATCAACAATAAATTTTACTTTCAAACCATCTATGATATTACCGAATTGCCTTTGTGCAACATAAAACGCAGATAATTGGTCATCTTCACTTAATACTTTATCTATCTTTCCTTTTGTAAATTCATCCTTATTGATAGATTGTAAAACTGCAAATCCCCTTTTATTCCAATATGTTTTAGGGTCAGGCATATTTACTTTTTTATACCCATCATCTGTTAATGTTTCTAATTGTTTAAAATTTCCACTCTCTGTATATGGATTTTCTTTTTTAACTATACTTTCAAATATTTCTTTGTATGGACTTTTTAATTCTATTCCAACATATTTTTCATTTACTTTTGGAAATTCTTTTTTTAATTCTGGATTATCAAAAACACTAAAATATGATATTTTGTATTTAAAATAATCATATCTCAAATCTGGGTCTTCAATTACTGTATTGAATTTATCTGGGCTTAATGGTTCTTCTCTCTGACCTATTATAGTCATTGTATTTTCAACATCATATAATCTATTAACAAATGCAGTCCCTGTCATGCATAATACTTTATTTACTAAATTGGATGCATCAATTATTTCCTTTGCTTTTCTACCTGTTTTTAGAATATCTGTTGGTTCTTCTTCTCCTTCTATAATCTTTGTTCCATATGTAATAGGTGTTCTCATAATATGGCTTTCATCAATTATCAATAATGTTTTATCATTTACAATGTTTTTATAATTTTTAATAAATTTATCATATGTTTCAAATTTATATCTGTTATCTTTAACATCTAAACCAAACATCCTCAAAGTATCAACAAAATTAAATAAGAGTGAAGGAGGACTAATGATGCATACATTATTTTCAGGATATAAACTTAAATAATAATGTGAAAATACAACAGATGTTAATGTTTTTCCTGACCCTACACCGTGAAATAACAAAGCACCATTGAAATAAGAATTAATAAAATTAATAACAAACTGTTTTTGATGTGGTTTTAAAACAATTTTTGTTTTTAATGCAAAGTTTTTTTTATGTTTTACTTCATCTAATTCTTTTTGTTGTAATGGATGAGATGTTGAATA
>Ga0070749_10000655_pt1 | contig 23324 bp, 20 predicted proteins | sample VirMetDEL_Nov_18_FD_75180 | JGI IMG/M metagenome (GOLD analysis project Ga0070749, IMG submission 75180) | Aqueous microbial communities from the Delaware River and Bay under freshwater to marine salinity gradient to study organic matter... | ecosystem: Environmental > Aquatic > Marine >...
GTCTTTCTTTTGCGCGGCTCACATCGCTGGAGGGGGAGTCAAAGTCACCCAGATCTCACCCAAAATTCAAGTTTCTCACCCAGGGGGGAGGGTCTGGAGGGTGACATAGGGCCGCTAGGGTGACTAAGAAAACATCAAGTCACCCAAATACTCACCCTCTAGAACCCCAGTGTTTATTATTGAAGTATATACATTGGGTGAGAAGGTGAGATAATTTTTAAAAAAAGATATCTAGGCCCTTTTTGCTGTTAAGAAAAACTTTTGAAAAATATGTCACCCTCGTCACCCTGCATAAAATTCTTCAAGTGAGCTTGTCGATTCGTATCTTTGCGAAGTCCATGAACATAAAAAGAAACTCCAGAAGCAAACCTTGGTTAGCGAAGAAACAAGGTCGCAATCGAAGGTCTTTAAATGAGGGTAGGCTGATCCGTCCTTTTGAGGGCGTGGCAAGCAATGGGTTCTACAAGACACCTCAATGGAGGGCCACCAGGGAGTCTGTTCTTAATCGTGACGGTATTTGTCAATGGTGCCTGCATCTAGGACAGGTTAATCAGGCTACAGAAGCGGACCATGTTATACCTTTAAACAGGTGTGACAATGAAGGCATATCTAAATATGATCAATCAAACATTGTAGGAAGTTGCAGAAGTTGTAATGCAAGAAGGGCTTCTTACGAGGCTAACGGAGTTAGATTTGAATCATTCGAAGATTGCGTTAAGTATATGAGAAAGAAGATTTACGGTTATGAAAAAGGTTCTGATCAATAGCCTTGGCTGGACAGACGATGAGAGGCGTAGCTTTAGCAGTTACCTTTCTGATGTAGCTTCCGAATACGGTTGTTACATTAAGGTTGTTTCGGGAGTTGATTCTGAGGTGGACATTATGGTTGAAACGGACGATGAACGCATCGTTTATATGATTTTGGAAGGAGGTCTTATTTTATGAGAAAAAAACAAAGCAACCGAGCTGACTCAAAATCTAGCAAGCAGCTAAACAAAAAAACCAAGAAGCCTAAGCAGGAGAAGCAATACACTCATGCTCAGATGAAGAAGAAGGTTGATGAGTGGTGCAGCAAGTATGTTAGGTGGTTGGCTGCTGACGAGGATGGTTTTGCACGTTGTTATACTTGTGGAAAAGAGGACCACGTCTCCAAGCTTCAGGCCGGCCACTTTGCTAGTAGGCGTTACATGAATACTAGGTGGGATCACGAATCTAACATTCGCACCCAGTGTGTCAGTTGCAACCTGTACGCCCAGGGCGAACAATGGGTGTTTGGTCAGGCCCTGGATAAGGAGCAACCTGGTAAATCTTCAGAGGTTATGCTCCGCTCCAAACAACCTAAAAAATTTACAATGCAAGACCTTCGCGTCATGTATGAGTGGTATAAGGCCAGGTGCGAGGAGATTTCATTAGTTAAAAACGTAAGAATAAAGAAAGCATGAGTTTACTTAGAGCTCACAAAGCAGTATATAATATTGTCCGTCAGGCACTTGACTCAGACACAACTACCTCTCACATAAGGGCTTCTGTGGGCGCTAGATTTCAGTCCGAACAGAACCCGGAGGTCATTATTCAGCAGTCAAGTTTTGATATTAATGACTTGAACACTCAAGATTACGGTACATTTGAGATATCTGTGTATTGTTATTCCAATACGTATTTGGAAGCGGCTAAGATTGCTGATTTGGTGTTTGACGCTGTACAAAACAACGAACAATATACTTTAACAGAAGAAGAACCAACCGGTTCTGGTGATGATGTTACTGTTTTTCAGACGCTATATCATATACGCGGTCTCGACCTTTTTCTCGAACATTATGATGAAGATGGGTATGAAGCAAACGTGCTGATCAGGGTGATCGAGTCACAGGAAACTTCTGGTGTTGGCACCCCTGGCACTGGCGGCGCTCCAGCCCCTTTCTATCCTCAGTCAACATCTCGTATTCAAGACCTTGCTGATGTTAACGTTTCTAGCTTAGCGCAAGGTAACGTTCTTACCTATGATTTTGCCACGAGCAAATGGGTGAACTCTGAAGTGTCGACAACACTTGCTGATCTTGATGACGTTGATTTAGGCACAGCGTCACTGGTTGGGAAGGCTTTGGTTTATGATCAGACGTCTCAAAAATGGGTTCCTGGTCAAGCTGGTAGCGTTATATTAGAAGGTAATGAAATTGATGTTACCCAGATTGGCGATTACACTGTTATTTCTATTGAGCCAGACCTAAATGTAACAACTATACAGGCCAGCGGGTCAGCCGCTTTTGTAGGAAACGTTGACGTTGGTGGTGAATTAAGGATGTTTGGGGCAACGCCTAGGCTAATAAGGCCTTATAATCTAGGCGGCACAACTGGAGCTTTGACAGTACAAAGTAACGGTGATTTTATTATAGAGCTTGATGAGAACGACAACGACGCAAACAGCTCTTTGATCGTTAAAGATGGTTTAAATACTGAGATATTTAAAGTTAGCGAGTCTGGAGAAATTGTTGTCAATCAGCAGTACACCTTGCCGACAACAGATGGTAATGCTAATTACTTTCTAAAGACCGATGGCAATGGTCAATTGTTTTTCGCTACTTTAAACGGAACGAGTGGTAACACTGGCGCTTCTCCAGCGCCTCCTCCTACATACGAGTTAAACGACCTTACAGATGTAGATACAACAACTGTTGCCCCTACTGATGGTCAGGCCTTGGTGTGGGATAACGTTAATAGCAAGTGGGAGCCAGGAGATGTAGGGATTGATGGACTTTCGTCTGCTTATGTTGATACAGATATCCCTCAAAACTGGTATGCAGACAGCTCTCAAATTATTGGGGTTGGAACTCACAACCCTTCTGGAGTTAAGGTGGCGTTTGGTGAGACGGGCGCTTCAGATTTGTTTTTTAAGTCAGATGGCACCAGACTGTTTGTTGTTGGTACCACTCTAGATAGCATCCAATCTGTTGACCTTCCTATCGCTTGGGATTTAAGCTCCATATCTTCTACAGCAACGGTAACTACTGTAAACCTGGCAGGTTCAGCCGCAGTTGGTGGTAGAGGCTTAGAAACTGCTCTTTCCAATATGCACGTAGCTAATGACCCTAACGACACGGCTACTTATGGCAAGAAGTTCTTTGTGGTTGGGGATACCCATGACGAGGTTCAGGAGTACACATGTACCACAGCATGGGATTTGAGCACTATGTCCCCCAATGCTACCGCAGTTTTTGATTTACGGACGGATCACGGGAGCAACGTATATTCAATTACGTTTAATCCTGACGGCACTATTATGTATGTCGGAAGAGCTGGCAGCCCTAACACGTTCTCACACTTTGACTTATCTACGGCCTGGGATTTATCTACAGCTGTTTATAACTCGTCTAAGTCAGCTACTATTAGCGTCAGATCCACTTCATATGGCAACTTCGAAAGTTACGTAACAAATATTGCGTTTAATGGAGACGGAACAAAAGCTTATTTTGTAGGGAGAACGAGGTATGATCTTCACAGTACTACGCTCTCTACGGCTTGGGACCTGTCTACTTATACAGACGATAATATTCCTTTGAATCTCTCTGGAGGTTACGTAGAGCAGGCTTTTGGGACCTTATATCCCAACTGGGATCAAGAGAACTTTCTTTGGCCTATTGGGTTATTCAATACAGACGACTACTTATACATACTCTTTAACACTAATGACCAGATAATTCGTTTAGACAAGAGGTATTACGAGTTAGACCTTGAAGCTAGGGTTAAAAATAAGGCTGTCTTTCAAAGAGGCCTTCGATCATACGGCGAGGTAGAAGTTATTGGTACGATTGAAACTTCTAATTTCAGAACAGGTGGTAACGCTTATTTCCAAGGAGCCATGAACTGGGCTGGCTTTAATTCTGGTCCAGGCGTTACGAAAAACAGTACGTTCTTTTTAGGGACGAGTATGGGCAATTTGGCTTTTGTCAACTCTGGTGAGCCTTCAAACTACGCTAATGCCACCAGCAAAGACGTAAATAACACTACTGCTGGAACATGGGTTTTTCCTTCTGACCTAACTGGAGCTAATAACATCATCTTGCCAGCCAGCTCTGGAGTCGTGATGCTTGACACTGATACACATTACATCTCTAGATACAATACAGAGGCGGCAGCAAGTATTACAGGCGCTACAGAAAAGATAGAGTATTACTACACGGCTAGGGCTGACGGTCAGGGAGAAAAGGAAAGGTTCATTCATAATTTGCCTGCCCCTGGTCAAACGGTAGCAAGAAACATTTATTACTCTAGTAAGGCTTTTGCCGTTCCAGACACTTCTGCTGACTGGACTTTTTCTTCTTCGTATAGCTCTTATTCGGATGCTTTGAACGCGGCTAAAGCTCTTTTAAACGATCGGGCTACAGGGACGTTGCCATTAACAACTAAAATTGCTACGACTGGTCTTTCAACTGTCAATTACCTTACTTTAGATAGTGGGTCTATGACGCTTGGTTTTAGCTTAAGACGCCTTAACCCTAATTATACTGGGGCAGCTATTAGGGTGATTAACGACAGCGGCGTTGAGGCAGATATAGGTTTTGTAGAGGAAGCTTTAGATACTTCGGCTTTGTTGACTCACTGCGGTTCTGGCGATGGATATCTTACTGTGTGGTACGATCAAAGCCAGGGTGGAGCTACAGGTACTGGCAATGATGCTACTTATGGCAACCCTTATTACACACCTACCAATCGACCTAAAATTGTGAGTGCAGGGACGGTCCTTACTGATAACGGTAAACCATGTGTCTTCGTACAAAACTCCTCTATGCGGCTCCCAAGCCAAATAGATTTCACCCCCACAAACGGAACTCTTTTTGCCTATGTAGCCTCAAAGAACGCTTCTGCTAATAATAATCAAGGTATGGTTTTCGGGGACTATCAAGGGGTTAACAACAATCCGAATTATATTTGGGAACACTCAACATACATAGCAGGTACGGTATATAACTCAGCGACAAACTTCTATTTTGCGGCCCCAGAAAACGGTACGATAACTGGAGCTGGTCAGCACCTAGTTGTTTTTTATAGAAATCCAAGTAGTTTATGGTATATGGACAGAAACTCAGTCACCTCTGGAAATACTCTTAATAGAAACTACAGTTCTTCTGTTGAGACGTTATTTAATGGACACAGCAACATAGCCTATTCTTATTACGGGAACGTACAGGAAATAATCGCTTTTGACAGCAGTAAATCTAATGAGATGGCAGCTATTAAGTCGAACATCAATTCTTATTACAGTATTTATTAATGGCAAATAAAAATACGTTGTTACAGAAGATGAGAGAAGCGACTTCGCCTGCAAAAGACGAAGTGACTAAGGTTTTGCGCTCTGACATCAAAAAAACGTCTGATTTAAAGCCTATAGTTAGTCTGGATTATGAGGGTGAGCGTATGTTTACAATGGTTTTAGACTATCTTGATGAAACGGGCTTGCTTGAAAGTGTTGATGTTGTTACTATCACTATGCTTGCGAAAAACTTGTCTATGTTTGTTATGCTCTCCAGAGAGATACAAACGATCGACGACATAGTTCAGGTTTATGAGAACGGATCGTCGAATGTGAGTGGTAAAATGACGGCTTTATCTAAGGTTCAGGGCGAGGTGAGTAAGCTTTCGGCTAAGCTGGGCCTCTCTCCAATGGATCGTGCTCGCATGATGGGTGCTGCTGTTAATGCAGCGGCGGCCAACAGCAAGCGGGCTGAAGGCGATGAAATCGATGAGCTTGTCTAACAACGTCGCGAGGTTAAACCGCATGTGGGACTATGTCGAGGGTGTCCTTGACGGGTCTATTATTGCTGGAAAATACGTAAAAAAAGCCTACGAAAGGTTTACAAACGACCTAGAAAGGGTCGGCGACGACGATTTTCCTTGGGTTTTCGACCTTGAGACGGCCTCTAAATACGTGGCGTTTATAGAAACGGTGTGCGTTCACACCAGGGGAGAATGGGCTGGAAAGAGCTTTGTTCTTTCGGACTGGCAGGTGGCTTTTATCGGCCAGTTGTTTGGATGGGTTCATAAAGACGACGTTAAAAAGCGTCGTTTTACCACTGCCCACTTCTTTGTTGCTCGTAAATCGGGTAAATCGCAGCTCGCAGCAGCCATTATTTTAGCTATGGCTGTTCTTGACGATGACGGGGCCGGTCAGTTCGTTACTGCCGCCACAAAAAGGGACCAGGCCAAGGAGGTGTTTGATGAGATCCGCAGATGTGTGAAGCGGTCGCCAGCGCTAACTAAGCGCTTTACAGCCAACAGGCAGGAGATTCACGGCCCAAAAGACTGCATAATCAAGCCGCTTTCGTCTGACGCCAATACCCTTGACGGCCTGAGCTTGAATATAGGGTGCGTCGATGAGATGCACGCGATGAAGGATGGTGAGCTGTACCGGGTACTTGCCTCATCCATGGGTTCTCGTAAGTCGCCACTGATGCTCGCTATTTCAACCGCTGGTTTCGTGCTCGACGGTGTTGCTACCGAGTTCGTAAACGGTGGTAAAAAGGTGTTAGACGGCACGGTAAAGAACGAAAACCTATTGTTTTTATGCTACGAGATAGACAAAGATGACGGTGACGAATGGGACGATCCAGAAGCTTGGAAGAAGGCCAACCCTGGTCTTGGTGCGTCGATCTCTATGGAGTATCTTCATAAGCAATGCAATAACGCAAAGCTGTATGGCGGAAGGACGATCACGGAGTTTATGGTTAAGCACTGCAACCTTTTTGTTGGAGCGCAAGACATATGGATAGAGGATGATCTATGGATGTGTGAGTCGAACGTAAACAAACCTATCGACACTTCGTCACAAAAAGTTGATGCGTATATCGGTCTCGACCTTGCCGCCACGGACGATATGACTGCGTTTAGCGTAGCTGTTGGCGATCCGGACCTTGGGGTGCAACTTGAGAACTATTACTTCTTACCAGAGAGGGCTGTACAGCGAAGGCTAGAGAGAGACGAAACTCATATATACTCTCACATCTCAGACTACGAAAACGTGATAGTCACCCCTGGTAACGTCACGGACTACAACGTCATCAGGAGGATGATAAGCGGGCATTATGTTATGGACGGCAGGGTACAATACGACCCAAACAACCTTTCAGAGAAGTACAATATAAAGGGCGTAGCTTATGACAGGTGGAACTCACTTAGCTTAATCAGGGATCTTGAGGGTGACGGCGTTCCGTGCGACCCTTTCGGGCAGGGTTATGCATCTATGTCTTTTCCTTCCAAGTTCTTTGAAAAGCTGGCCTTAGAGGGTAAGCTTCATCATGGCGGCGATGAGGTGTTGAGGTGGATGATGGGCAATGTGTTTCTAAAATTAGATCCCAGCGGAAACATAAAGGTTGACAAGTCTAAGTCTGGAGATAAAATTGACGGCGTAGTCGCCTCCATCATGGCTATCGGTGAGATGTTAACGTTTGAAGAAGAAGAAAAAGCGCCAGACTTTGAGTTCTTTATGTCTGTGGTGGGATTGTAAGTAAAAAATTCTATTAGTATAGGTACCTCATCATTACCTTTGTGCCAATGTCCAAGAATAGAAGCCTATTTGAACGTGTTTTCGGTTTGAATAAGGAGGAGCGTAAAGCGCCTATCTTTCCGACCCAAGCTCACACTGGCTGGCTAAGCACTATTGTAAGCGATAATACTCTTGCTTCTGGAGCGGATACGCTTACGCTATCTGCTGTTTATGCTTGTGTAAGCAAAATATCTGACACCATAGCCTCTATGGGTGTTACTGTTGAAAAAGTAGACAACAAAGGCATTCGAAGGCCTATGCCTTCTCACCCAGTGACTCGGTTGATCTCGGTTGAACCTAACCCGTTGATGGGGGCTTATGAGTTTTGGCAGATGATTGTCAGTGACGCTTTGCTTTACGGCATCGGAACCGCTCTCATTTTGGATAATGAAATTTACTGGTTGCCAGCTACCGAGGTCCAGTCTAAACTTAATCCGGACGGAACCAGGTGGTATTCATATACGGGCTCTCCAACTATGATACCTCAAGAGCAAATACTAGAGATAAAGGCTTTTAGGGGGAAGAATCCGACAAACATCCAACTTCAAAACCTCAATACCGCTAAGTCAATACAAAACTTTGGCAGTACTTTTTTCGAAAATGGCGGTATGCTGGGCGGTATATTAACTACAAAAGAGCCGCTAACAATTGACCAGATGAGGGAGGCCAGTGAGCGCTGGAGGCAGGAATTCATGGGCAAAAAGAACGCTCATAAAGTCGCTATCTTGGGGGGCGGCTTTGCCTACCAGCCGCTCTCTGTGCCGTTGGAGCAGCTTCAGTTTGTAGAGGTTAAAAAGTATACTTCAGAAGAGATAGCGAGATTCTTTCAGGTGCCTCCAGCAATCATAGGCATGGAAGGAAATTCTTCTTATGACAACTATGAACAGCAAACACTACAATTTTTTCAGGGAACCATTCTCCCCTGGGTACGACGAATCGAGCTCGAAATCGAAAGAAAAGTCTTACGAAACGACAACAGTCTTTCGTGCAGGTTCGACATCGACTCCATGCTGCGAGCCGACTCCACGTCGCGTGCGAGCTACTACCACTCCCTTCTCTCTGATGGGGTTTTGTCTATCAATGAAGTCAGGAGTCGTGAAGGGTTGGCGCCGGTTGAAGGTGGCGACAATCATCACATACAACTTAATCAAATACCGCTTTCTTCTATGTCTGATTACGCCGATTCTGTGGTTTCTAAAGGGGATCCACAAGGTTCTGACGGTGTTGACAACCAAGCGATGATGGACTTAGAAGAAGAAGAAAATAAAGAATAAAATGCCTACACATTATTTTGAAGTAAATAACGTGCGAAAGTCTGGCTCTACCGCTCCTATTGGTAACGATGGTGTAAAGGTACAGCTCTCAACAACTCACGTAGCTTACATCCAGGAATCAACCGTTTCTGCTGCGCACAAAACCGCTGCGGTAAACGCATTGGCTAACGCAATGAAGCTTTACAATTCGGCAGATATTGCAGTACTTTCTGGCGTTGTTGACGACCTTGTTACCGCCGGTTCCACTGCTGCTGAAGGCACATCTCCCTGGCAACAGCGTGTTGGAAAAGGTATCTGGCAGATAACATATGGTTACGCCTCTGGAACTAATGCGGCTGCCCTGACCTCTGCTATCGCTGCGTCTGTAGTTATTGATCTTGAATAATGGCTGAGACTTACGGCGGATATCCACAAGCTGCTAAAAACCGAGCTAAAGCCGCTATCAAACATAAAGAAGAGAACGGAACGAGCTGCGGGACCAGTGTGGGCTGGACTCGTGCTCGTCAACTCGCTTCTGGGGAAAAACTTACCCTTGCAACCATAAAGAGAACGTTTTCGTTTTTGTCGCGAGCCAAAACTTACGACCAGGGAAAGTTCACTGATGAAAAAGGAAGGGATATCTGTGGCTCTATTATGTATGCTGCATGGGGAGGCGACAGCATGAAGAGCTGGTGTGAAAAGACTATTAATAAAATAGAAAACCAATAATGGAAAAACTAGAAAAGCGGTTCCTAAGCTCCGACTTCGAAGTTCGCTCTCAGGAGAGCGGGTCTGTCGTTGTTGAGGGCTATGCAGCGCGATTTGACGATGAGACCGTTATTGGCGGAAAGTTTGCCGAGCGTATTGCTCGTGGTGCGTTCGATAAAGCCGACATGTCTAACACTGTCGCTTTGTTCAACCACGACTGGAATATGCCATTGGCCCGTGTTGGTCGCGGCTTGGAACTTGAAGTCGATGACAAGGGTCTAAAATATCGATTTGAACTGGGTAACCAGTCGTATGCAAAAGACTTGGCTGAGAACATCCGTATGGGTAATGTTTCCACCTCTAGCTTTGGCTTTACTATCTCTGATGACAACTGGGAGCGAAGGGACGATGGTGTTAACCTTCGAACGATTACCGAGGTTGAAACTTTGTACGATGTTTCACCGACTACTCAAGGTGCCTATCCAACAACTGAGGTTGCTTTGCGATCCATGGAAGCTTTCTTTGACGAAGAGGTAGAGAATGAGCTGCGTAAACTGGAAGAGGAGGAAGAAAAAGAAGATAAAGAAATGGATGGAGAAGAGGAAGAAGAGGAAGAGCGTGCCGAAATGACGGAGGAAGAGGAGGAAGAAGAAAAGAAAGAAGAGGAGGAAGAAGAAAAGAAAGAAGAAGAGGAAGAATATGCTGAAGAGCGGGTTGAAAATTTGATTGACCCTGCAATTTTGCCTCATCCTTATTCACAGGCGTTTAACACAGAAAAAGTTGAGCCAACCGAGGCTCGAAATAATAAAACAAACAAAAAAGATTCCAATATGGAAAAAGAAAACAAAAAGAACGCGCCAGCGTTTGTCCAGGGCCTCGGCGATTCAGAGGCTCGTGCCGCCAAGCAATTTAGCTTTGGCAAGATGGTAAAAGAAGCAGCTCAGGGCCGATTGACTGGCCTAGAGGCAGAAATGAACCAAGAGGCTCGTAACGAGTTTCAGAACGCTAAAGTAAACGTAGCAGGCGGTATTTGTATCCCTGAGTTCATTTTGCGTGCTGGTGCCGCTCCTTTGGGCGTTACTGCTGGCTCTTCCAGCTCTACTGTAGATTTCGGTGGCACGATTGGAGTGGTAGACAACGGTCTCGTTGAGTCGTTCCGACCAAACGATTTGGCTGCTCGGATGGGTGTTCGCAACTTGTCTAACTTGACTGGTGATGTCGTCTTCCAGGTTCAGAACGCTTACAACGCAACTCCGGCAAACAGCGGCCAGGTTACTGCTGCCTCTCCTGCTGAAGCTGTTAGTAAAGCTGCTGAGTCTGCACAGTTCGCTGCCAAGACCTTGTCTCCAACTCGTTACGCTGCTCACACTCAGGTTACTGACCAAATGTTGGCGCAGTCTGCTGACGACATGGGTGCTTTCCTTGCTCGTGAAATTCGCACAGCTATCGACCGCAAGTTCAATGCTGACATCGTAGCGAAAATTGACGGCGCTTACTCAGCAACTGCTTATGTTGCTAGTACCGCAAACCCACTCGATATCGAAGCTGCTTTGTTGGCCGCTGACGTGCCGTTGGAGAATGTTGTTGCTTTGTGCGGAACTACTGCATACCGCACTTTGCGTGCGTTGAGCCACGACGCTGGTTCTGGAATGTTGTTTGCTGGCGACGCCAAGCGTCCAAACATTATGGGCTACGAGTCTTACATCTCGTCTCAAGTTACCGCTCAAGACGCTCACTTCTTTGACAAGACTCAGCTCGTGACTGGCACGTGGGGTGGATTAAACCTCATCGTGGATCCATATAGTGATGCTGACAAAGGTGTTACGCGAATGATCGCTAACGTATACCGCGATGTTGAGATCTTGCAGGCTGCTGCTTTTGCTGGTCTCTCTGGTGTAGTTGCCGCGTAATTAACGTATAACTGAAATGGAAGGGGGCGGCTAATGCGGTCGCCCCTTTTTTTAAAAACAAGAAATGAAAACGATCGTCAATAACAATTACTATCCAGAAGACTTGGTTCCTTTGTCTATTGTTAGGCAGCACCTTCGCTATGAGGAGGGTGAGGCTGACGATCTTATTAATTCGTACTTAGAAGCGGCTATCGATTATATGCTTACGGTAACAAACCGTGTTTTTTGCTCTAGTTCGCCAGCCCTTCATGAGGACGCAACCTATTCGCTCCAGTCTGGAGCCGCCGCCAAACTGTCCACTGTTACCGTTTACATGGATCGTTATGAAGTGAACGAGATTCAGACGCTTCGTAACATAACGGGTTTTTACACGATCGACGACATAGACTACTTAGACACTAACGATAACTACGTAGCGTACACGGACACAAAGGCAAAGGTTAGAAATACAGGATACCCTATTCAGATAGACTTCACTAAGGCGGAGCCACCAACCGACCTGAACGAAGATCAGGATTACGACCTGTATAAGATTACTCTCACCGGGGGAGAGAATGTAAAAGACTTACCCAAACAATTTACTCAGGCCGCTTTGATGCTTGTTGGTCATTACGACGCTCACAGAGAGGCTGAGTTTTTTGGAGGCATAACAACAGAAGTTAAAGAGGGCGTTCAGCGTTTGTTGGCGTCTGTAAAAAGATACTGATGGCAGTACTCACACCTGGCAGTATGAAAAACAAGATCTCCTTTTACAGGGAGGCTTACTCCGTTGGCTCCAGCGGTGAAAAGGTGAAGACTGTCACGTTGATAAAGAAAGATGTAGGCGCTGAATTTAAGTATATAGGCACACCTTCTGCTGGAGCTTCAGAGGAAGAGATACAAGAGCAGCGAACGGGAAAGATTAAGGCAGAGATACGCTGCCGTTATTTTAAAGGTGTAAAGTTTGAGGACGTCGTTTATTTTGAGGGTGGTAAGTTCAGGATATATTCTATACAGTACGAAGGGCGACACGAGGTGCTTAAGATAAGAGCCGAGCTTAGAGACGACGATACGTATTTTGGTATGCCCGACCAAGAATACAATTTTATAGCTCCTTATAACACACTTTCTGTTACACATAGCAGGACCTCAGCTGAGTATCAGGTCATAGAAAATGTTCCTTTTCCTAAACAGTCGAACGGTAATTATCTTTTTGACCCAGATGGCAGTGAGCTAAGTATAGTGTTGATTATTGGTGATGGCGCTGTTGACGGCCACACCTCTCAAAAGTTTTCCTCTGTAAGGACTATGTTTCCTTTTGATCACACCTATGTGGACGCCATCCCTGTAGACGGAAAGATACGCAGTTATACCACCGCTTGGTACAACATGTACCCAAGTAACGAAATGCCTTACGGAAGGATAGAGGTTGCTGGAAAGGTCCTTTTTGAAAAGAGCGAGGCGGTTCCTTTGCTTTGGCCCGCTTGGGATCAAAACCCTTTTTGGCTTGACGGATTTGGTAATAAATATTATGAAGTAACCACAGAGTATTGGCCGGGTAGGGACGACTCTTTCTTTGACATACCTTATGGCGCTAACGCAGGTAAACTATTCTACAGGCTAACCACAATAGGTCCTTTAACAAGCTACTTAAGCACGCTAAATAACAGGGACTCTGAAAACTCAGTAACAAGAACGGCTGCTGGGGTGATATGGGCTGAATATGAACACCCTATGTCTATCATAAATTGCTCGTTGTCATTTCCAACGGATATAACCAGTAGAATATTCCGTCAGGGAGGTCAGTTGAGCGGTCGCGTTTCTGTTAGCAGTCAAGAACCAATACTTACTTCTTACTCAAAAGAAAAGACTAAAACAGGAAACCTGCCTATTACTGATGGCGCTGGTGGTTTAAGGGTTGGTGTGATAAACAGCGTGTCTGTGACATTGGCTAATGGAGAAGAGGTTGTTATTGACGAAGCTGATGTTGCATTGATTGATCGCTTTGAGGTAGCTCCAGAGTCAGGCGCAGCAGGCATCGCTTTCGTTACAGACCAGTCTTTAAACTCGGAATGGGCTGGCGGCGAGATAACCTTTAATGTTGACTTTTCTCCTAATGAGCCAAGCAACTTTCAAGGAGGTACTGGTCTTCATTCTGAAAATACTTCTTATGCCTTGGGTGTTAACTTGACTTACAAGCTTGTGATATGAATAATCAAGTTAAGATCGTACTAAGCCAGTCAGACGTAAATAGACTCAATGCCGCTATAAGAAAGTTCGGGCACGATGTTGAGAAGTCAAAAAAAGCTGAAAAAATGTTTGACGAAGCCTTGAGAAAAGCAGCGTCTCCTTGGCAAAGAATATTTAAGGGGGGTAAGATGTACGAAAGGCTACAAAGAATAACCGGAGGCTTTGACGACCCAATGGGAAATACTAAGATAAAAGGCAGAAGGGTTGGCATACACGGAAGAAGGGTGGGTCCTAAGTTAAAAGGAAAAAGCGCTGGATGGAGAGCTCACTTTTTCGCAAGCCCAGCTAGGCATATAAAAAAAAGCAAACAAGTTCCCTTCGCCAGGATTTTTAGGTCGCAAAACGGAAAAGTAAGATCAATATTAAAAGTGGAAATTGAAAACCTTCTACAAAAACTAGCATCAGATAATTTTTAAAAAATGGCAACAATAGCATCAAATCAACTGGGCATCTACGCATTAGACGGCGGAAGCACTAGCCCTTTACAAGTCGTCAGCAGCGCGACGGATCCTACAACACCTCCAGCAGGAGCTGTAGCTAACGAATATTTTATTCACGTAAACACTTCAGGCGATTTTCAAGGCGTTTATAAGGTAGGTGCCAATGGAACTAGTGTGACTGAAATTGATGACGCTGCGTGGACCGCTGGTCTTTTGGCCGCCGCGACGACCACTACTCTCGATACATCTAACACTATCAACGAGGTAGCTGCAAGAAACGGAACGGGCACATCAACAAGCTACATTGCTTCTGGAGCTTTCAGCTGGAACTTCTCTATCGATGGGCTTATCGACTTGACTGGTCAGTCTGGGTCTCCAATTACAATTATGGACCTTTCTCGTGCATCAAAGTACGTTATGGTAGTGTTCACTACAAATGTTAACGCTTCTGGATCAAACCGAATTAAATACGTTGGTCAGTCTTTGATCGAGTCTGCGTCTATGACTGGAGGTGTTGATGATATCGCAACTTACAGCGCTACCTTCCGAGGATACGGCGATCTTTATAAGTACTAATAATTCACTAAGGATAAGGGCGGCATGAAAACCGTGTCGCCCTTTTTCAACCCTATAATCAACCACATGGATTTATCAAACAATTTTAGAGGAGAGTTTGTTTTAAACTTTAAAAACAAAAAGCATAAAGCGTTATTTACAATGAATGCTTTGCGCCTTTTGCTAAAAAATGAAAACACAACCCTTAATGATTTTGACTCATGGGTGTCTTCAGACCCGTTGTCCTCTATCCCATTGATCGGATACTATAGCGTTATTAATGCCAGCATATACTCTGGAAAAGAGTTTTCGGCAGACAAAGAGCTTTTTATAGCGGAAATTCTAGACGGCGGTCAGCTCGAAGTTATTTCTGAGGCGATGGCTCTCTCTATGAGCACTGGGTCAGAGGGAAAGAAGTGACGGATGAAGATTCAGGGGAACTTCCGTCTTTACAGCAGTTCTATATGGACTCTTTAAGGGCAGGAGTTTCTCCTGAGTCTTTCTGGACTATGACTTTGGCCGAAGTCTCATCCGTGTCTAATGGTCTTTTTTTCAGGGATAAGATGACGTGGAACCACACCTCATCACAGATGGCTTTGTTGGCAAATGTTAATTCCTCGAAAAACAAAAAGTTTGAACCCAAAGACTTTAACCCTTATACGGAAAAGAAAAAGGTTCCAACTAGAAATGATGTGAGAGAACTAAAAGAAAGCTTTACAAAAATATCATGGCAGAAACAACAGTAACAGCTAAAATACTTGCAGACGTAACGGGTTTTGCAACAGGAATGCGCAAAGCTACTGACTCCTTGTCTAAGTTTTCTAGCGTTGCTACAAGAGCGGGAAGGGATATATCGACCTCTATCTCCGCTCCATTAATTCTTTTAGGAAGGGAGGCCCTTAAGATAGCTACAAGTTTTGATCTCGCTCAGAGAAAAATTCAGGGTATTAGAGGGGCCGACGCCCCTATAGAAAAGCTTTCTAAGACAGCAAGGGCGCTTGGTGCCAGCACTATTTTTACCGCTGAAGAGGTAAGTAATCTACAGCTTTCTTTAGCAAAGCTTGGTAAATCAGACGCTGAAATACTTGGTTTACAAGGTGCTGTTTTAAAGCTTGCTCAAGCTATGGACATGGACTTAGCGGCGGCGGGGGAGCTTGTTATTAAGAATCAAAACAGATTTAAAGAATCTCTTAGCGAGCTAGGGGGGACTTTGGAGCAGTCTGAGCAGATAGCTAACGTTTTTACTAAAGCCACTCAAGAGTCTGCTCTAACAGCTGAAACGCTTGGCACTGCTTTAAACTACGCTGGTGCCGAGGCAAGTTCTTACGGGCTATCAATTGAACAGACCGTTGCTTTGTTAGCGTTATTGTCTGAAAGGGGTTATGAGGCATCTAGAGGGGGTACTGCTTTGAGAAGGGTCTTGTCTCTTTTAGCAAAAGAGGGATTAAGCGCAAACGAAGCTATTGAAGAGCTTTTTGCTGGAACCTCTAGCTTTGAAGAGGCGTTGAAAAGATTTGGAATTAGGGGCGCTGGTGCCGCGTCTTCGCTTGGTGGACTAAGAGATGAGTTTGACCAGCTTGTCAAAAAACTTGAAGAGTCACAGGGCACCACTGATAAGTTTGCCGACGCTCTTGACGAGTCTCTTTTTGCTACATTAAAAAGACTTGCCTCTGCATTAGCAGATTTTGCTATAGAAATAGAGAATTTGTTTGGACAGGGCTTTAAAGATTTTATCAATAGCATCACAGAATTAGTTAGAGGTCTCTCTGCATTAGATAATCAGACAAAAAGGAATATAGCGTTAACCTTGACCTTTTTTGCCGCCCTAGGGCCGCTGCTGTTGATTATAGGCGGCGTAACATCTGCTATTGCTTTCTTTGGTAGAGCTATTTCTGGAGTCATCCTTAGATTTGGAAAGCTTAGTAAGCTTATTAAAAGTTTTGCTACAGGTCTTGGCCTTCTTCCTAGGGCGTGGTTTGCTCAAGCCTCTGCTGCTAGAGCATCGGCGGCGGCAACTGGAACGGCTGCTGCGGCTGCTGGCACAGCGACAAAAGCTTTTACTGTTTTGCGAACCGCTTTAAAAAGAATCGGTTGGTTTTTCGCTATAGAGGGCATTATTGCTTTTATAGATAAGGTAATTCAAGCGAGAGGCGAGGCGGAAAGGTTGTCAGAAGTTATATCTCAAAACGCGGCTATAGAGTTAAAGGTAAAGACTGAGTTAAAATCACTTGAGGAATTAGACTTCTCTGAAGTAGAGAGAAGGCTTAGAAATGGAGCGGCTCAGCTTACAATATCTTTTATCGAAGGAGTTACGCCAGTAAACACAGATCAAATAGCCGAAAGACTTGTGCCTGTTGATATCGCAAAAAAAATACAGGAAAGAGCTAGTAGTCTTATAAATTCAGGTGTTGAGCTGTTTGGCGCTGATCCGTTTACAGTTGCTATAAACGAGTACTTAGCCGCCGCGAAGAAAAAAAGAGAGGAGCAAGAAAGGGAGCATAAAATAAATGATGGGGTTATAACAAACCTAGATCTTCTTTTAGATAGATATGACGCTTTAACCCTAGCGATATTTAATTTTAAAAAAAGCGCTCTAGCTGGCGAAGACCTTGACTTTGAGGAGCTAGAACTTCTTGAGGATGAGCTTAGTCGAATAAATTCTCAATTAAAGCAACTTGGCGTCTATAACTTGGCAACCTTTAATGATATTGGTAGACAAGTAGATCTCGGATGGATAGATTTAACCAATCAGTTTTTAGAGGAATTACCAGTCAAGTTAGAAGCTGCCACTATTCCAACTACCGAGATTGCTCCTAAAATTCAAGGGGCGACCGAATCGGTGCTTTCTGGCGTATTTTCTGAAGCAAGTCAGCTTCTGATATTTTTAGAAAAAACAGGCGAAGGCTTCAATAACATGACCCGTTGGGTGAGTTATGCCACTGAATCTGTTGGTAAAATGATTGACGAGCTCAATAGAGAGGATCTTTTAAACAGGATGTTAGAGCTAGAGTCGGTAGCAAAAGGCATAGGTTCTGTATTTGAACAAGCTTTTCAAACCGCTCTAGATGGAACGGAATCGTTGGCTAAATCAATAAAAACAACTCTTACAGAAGCGATCAAAAGCCTTATAGCTAGATTGGCTGGCTTGGCGGTAGCGTGGGGCATCGTCGCTTTGTTGGCAACTATAGCCACCGGAGGAAGTAATCTTGGCAGTGCCGCAACCGCAATAAAATCGCAAGGTTTTGTTAATTTTGCTTTACAGGACTTTGGGCTGGGCTCTTTTCAAAGATCAGCCTCCGAAGGAAACGACCTTAGGGTGCAAGGTGTCCTTAGTGGCTCTGACGTAGTCCTCACAAGCAGAAGGGGTGCAACAGCATTAGATAGAATTTATGGCTAGAAAAATAGTAGATACAACGTATAAGGTTATCGATGGATTCTCCTATCGTTTAGAAATCTGGGATGTTGGTATCGCCAGCCAAGGATCTTTCGTTCCGTTTAAAGCCATGGAGATATCAGACCCAGGGTTTGTCTTGGATTGGAAGGGGTCTATTGAAGATGTGTTGCAGCCCATCGTTAGCTCTTCTCTTAGCTTCTCTGCTTATTTAACGGAAGACGAAAGAACGCATATTACAGTGCCTTGTTTTTCCGCTGACGAGTTCAGGATGTTTGTTCGTCTTTACCGCCAGACATCAGCACAAGAGGCTTTTGAATGGGCAGGCATCATCCATCCAGAAGAAACGACAGAGGAGATTGGTGACGGAAGAATACTTACGACGTTTGTTGCGAGCGACGGCATCGCTGCGTTAAAGAACATTGACTTCAAGGACGCAAATGGCGACATCTTCCAAACAACTCAAAACGAACCTAGTGAGAGAGCGCTTATTTATTGGTTGAAGGAAATCGTTCAGAAACTTCCTCATTGGTCAATAATTGACAACGAGTTGCAAGGGGACAGTCAGGCCGGCCACGACTATCCTATGTTTGTAGAGCATAGGCTTGTTCGCCCAGTCAACGATAATTACAATGAGTTTCCATCTACCGACGCTGTACTTGACCACTACTTTTTAAAGTCAGACTCTTTTTACGTTAAGCCTTTGCCGGCTGAAGAAAGGAAAAAAGGTTTTGAAAGACAGCGTCCAAGAAGAAAAGATAACTTCTCCTCTACATATCAAGTACTGATGGACATCTGTTCGTCTTTAGGTGCTACGTTTTGTTTCTCTGAGGGGAAATTTCATCTGTTTGATCGAGAAAGGATTATAAACGGAGACGACGACGAGATAGGCTTTTTCTATTGGGTAAAAGACGCTAATGGCCTGTTTTCTCACTCTGTTTTAATTAATTCAAACGGAACAGCTCCAGGTGCAGACCTGCAAGTAACACATCTTGATTATATAGGTGCTAACTTCCTAAAAGGAGCAACAAGAAGAGGTGTGTACCCTATTGGATCTGCGTATCAAGTGCATGAAGGCGCTGGTAGCGATCTTATTTTCAGGTCTGGAATTGGTTATGACGGTCCGAGTTTTGAAACTCACCTTTACCGCATTCAAGACCTTAACCCAGACACTTTGTTTTCTGATTACCCTCCTCGTATTCCTATTGGAAACACTTACTCAAACATTCCTTCTAACGGTATAGTTGACGGTTTGTCTATCGCTCGATCAGATGACGGGGGAAGCTTTAGGCTGCATTTTTCTGGACATACTACTTATTACTCAACAGGCTTTATATTCAATCCTTTTGAAAGCCATAACAGGGGAAATTTAGTTGTTTTACGGATGGATGTAAGGGTCTTTGACGGACTGAACTGGTTTAAGTTGAGAAGAAGGGTTAGAAGTTTGATATATCTTACAGACGGATCTACATGGGGTATTGATGTCCCAAACACGTCAGACGATTACTATGCAAAAACCTACGAGCAGTATCAATGGGTGAAGGACACCTCGCCACTATATGACACGGCTTGGCTTGAGGTAATGATAGGAGCTGATCCAACCGTTCTGACCGATGACGACGCTGGAGAGACCGAGGAGTTTTTACAATCACAAGAACTCTCTCATGTTTATCATACGCCTCCGCTGCTAAAACAAGACTCAGACAACGATTCGGCTCTTGTTGCTGATGACTCTAGAAATCATTTTATTTTTAGATTTGACGAAGAGGTAGAGACCCCGTCTATTGCAGAAGGGGCCGTCGGGTCTTTTGAAAAGATAAAAATAGGTAGCCCTAGGGTGTATGAGATCCCTCATAATGTTGCATGGAACCCTATTTTAGGCCCGTCTGGATCCCCTTTGAACGTGGTTCCTGTATCGACTGAAAACACTTATTTTTCGAGCGCTACATGGCCTTTTGTTACAGCTTCGCAGACCTCTAATATTGATTTTAATTACAACGAATCGGAGTCTATATTACGGAACTTTCAGCTTTCTGGGATTGAGGTTTACCTTGGCGACGGAACGGAAAACTATGACGCAAGCTACCTGACAAAGGCTAATCCTCCTTATGGATCTGAGTTGCTTTCGCTTGAATCAACAACATTTGGAGCTAGTTACGAAAACTCTGGTAACAGAGCTTTTGGGAGGTACAGAGCAACACACCCTTCAGACACATCTTCGCCTTTGTTAAAAGAAGACAATCTAAAGTTTCATCCAGACGGATTTACCGTATCTGATTTGCCTTATGCCGATATGTATCCGTCAATGGGTTACTACACTACAAGTAGAGCCTTAAACATAAGGGGTAAAGCTAGGCAGTCTGTGTCTGGAACAATCATTAGGGGAAGGTTAAATGCTCAGTCACAGTTTTTGGATATATGCAGGCTTTATAAAAAGTTTCATACGTCTAAACTTTCTGACGGTGAAGAGCTTTTCCTTCCGCACTCACTAACTGTTCAGTTAAAGGATCACGCTCAAAGGGTTGAGGCTGTTAGATGTGGATATAGCGGCGAGTTACCAACACAACAAGACGAGGAGGGTAGCGGAAGAAATCCCAATGGCCCTCCCTCTGGAGGTAACGGAGGTTTTGTGGCGGGAGGAGGTCCTGCATATGCGTTTAATAAAACGCTTTCTGTCGCAGGGACCGTTGCAGAACACAGCACAAAACTTGGTCTTATTCAGGTGACTCAGAGTGTAGATTTAGACAACATTTCATCAGGAGGGGATACTGACGCTTCCGACTTACTACAAATATTCCTTGAGAAATAATGGCGAATAGTTACAATACATCGCAAACATCAATACCGTCTGGACAGGCTGGAAACGACATTACGGTATTTACAGCTTCGGCAAGCACTACCTTAATAAAGTCTGTTAGGGTTGTCCATGCTAGCGGAACCTCGTCAGCTACACTTTCCATAACTAAATCGGGTGGCGGGACTAGGTCTGACATGAACACTGTGGCGTTGACTGCTGGAATTCTCACCGATCTTATTGATGATGTTTTGCCATTGCAGAGCGGAGATATTTTGAAAGTAAGGACAAGTCACGTCCCTTCAGAGGTGTTCGTAAGTTATGTTGAAAACACTACAGCTGTACAAGGCCAATCAATTGACGTGCTTGCTGACGTAGACACGACGACCGTACTTCCAACTAATGGACAGGTTTTGGTTTGGGACGGCAACCAATGGGAGCCAGGCACGGTGGCTGCTGGCGCTGCCGCTTTAGATGACCTCACCGATGTTTCAGCAGCAAGCCCAACTCCTGGCGACGTTATAGAGTGGAACGGTTCGTTTTGGGTCACTACAGATAAGGTAAACGCTCTTTACGAAAAGTTGAAAACCACATCCGGCACTCAGCTTTACAACACGTCATTAAACACCAATCAGGGGTACTTAGATCTTCAAAGCACAAGTGGCAAGCTGGGTCTTAAGCAGACGTTTTTCAATGTTAGTCAGACCAGTCCGGGTGTCTTAAAGCTTACTGTTGGAGCTGGGGCTGCTGGTGCTGAGACCTCATTTGATGCTGTTATTGTTTCTGGAACCACATCCGCTGGTTCTGCAACGGCCTTGTTTCGGTCTGGCACGCAGCTGTTGATCGAGGACGCTGGAGGTTTTAACCAATGGCTTCGCGGCTCATCTTCCAGCACTGCTGACACCACGGTACAGATGCCAGATTCTAGCGGACAGTTGGCGTTAACGTCTCAGATACCAACTGTGCCGGTTAATTCAGTGAATAGTCAAACAGGAGCTGTTGTTCTTGACGCTGACGACATCAGCGACGCAACGACCACTAACAAGTTTGCTACAGCCGCAGAGTTAGCGAAATTAGCTGGTATCGCTGCTGGGGCAGAGGTGAACGTCAACGCTGATTGGAACGCTGTCAGTGGTGATGCTCAAATCCTAAACAAGCCGACCATCCCTTCAGCTACTAGCGATTTAACTAATGACAGTGGTTTTGTAACAAGCAACCTTGGTTCTGCTGACCAAACCATATCTGCATCAACAACAAGGAAGATAAACCTTGGAACTTCAGGCGCTTTGGTTGTTGCCTCTGGCTCGTCTAACAATGTGCAGGCGATGCGAATTGTAGGTTCCTCTGGTACAGCAACTATTGAGTTCACGGGAACAGTTAAAATGGACTCAGGGACTATGGCTGGCGGTTCTATTCGCTTAGAAGAGTTTGGCGGAGGAGGTCAAAGCGCTGTCACTTTAAAAGCACCTACCTACCTGTCAGCAGATGTAAGTTTTGTGCTGCCCGACGCAGACGGAACAAATGGACAAGCTTTGGTTACTGATGGCTTGGGCAACTTGTCGTTTACAACGATCTCAGGAGGTGGAGGCGGAGGATTAGGTAGCGCTGACCAAACACTCACAGGGGACAGACTAATCGACACCAATGGCTATAACCTCGCTATTGAGTTGGACCCCACAGGGACACCAGATACCTTCACAATTCATGACGGCACGCACGACCTTTTTCAAGTAGATACAAATACTACTGGTACGCTCTTTAGCGTGAACGACGTCTCTGGTCTTCCTATGTTCCAATCGAATTCTGACGGAACCATGGCTCTTCCTCAGATTCTTACCGCTGCCCCTACTGGCACAGCCACTGAAGGAACCATGCAATTAGCAATTGTGTCTGGGACTTGTTATCTTTACGTGTACATCAACGGTGGCTGGAAGAGCACTACTTTAACTTAATATCATGCATTTCGAAAACAGACACTATGTAATCTTTGACCTTACAGAGGTAGGTACGATCGACTTCTCAGAAGTCTTAGAGACATCAGCAGATACGCTAAGAAAGAACTTAGCTAACACGCAGAGCTTTGTGAAGTATGAAGGGGTTCAACCACCTTCGGTAGTTGCCCTGACTACAAAATCACAAGAGTACACTCACGAAGAGATTCTCGCAATCTTAGCTGGGGCTGACTGGACTGACCCTAACGCAGAAATCTAAATGGGTGGGTTTGCAAATAATGCACCTATCGTAACTGATGGGTTAGTATTCTATGTAGACGCAGGGAATGGTTTGTCGTATCCTGGTAGTGGTGGTACGTGGAGTGATTTAGTGGGAGGTAATGACGGGTCATTTAATAGTATGGATGACATTAACAATCCGTCTAACAACTATGATTCTGCTAATGGAGGGAGTTTAGTGTTTGATAACACTGATGACATTGTAGTACATGGTTCATCAAATAATCTAACTGGAGATAATTTACAAACATGCACTTTAAGCGCATGGTTTAAAAC
>Ga0070749_10000656_pt1 | contig 23323 bp, 32 predicted proteins | sample VirMetDEL_Nov_18_FD_75180 | JGI IMG/M metagenome (GOLD analysis project Ga0070749, IMG submission 75180) | Aqueous microbial communities from the Delaware River and Bay under freshwater to marine salinity gradient to study organic matter... | ecosystem: Environmental > Aquatic > Marine >...
GGAGAATGGGTAGTGCCAGTATTTCCAACTAATAGATCATTGCAAGGTTCTCCAATGACTCCTTATATATTTGATGACCGAGTTGATTATAAAGATGTGGCTACTGCAATATGGTTATGGTGGAATCAATCATCAGATAAACGTAAATCAAAAGGTATGGCAGGACATGCATGGGTTAATGGCAATGAATCTAATATGTCAGCTAAACGCATGAGCGAAATGATGGCGGAATGTATCAATACATGTTTGTCATCATGGACTACTCGAAAAAGATTTACAATGTTTAAAATTGAACCAAAAGAAATTAACGAAAACGTAGGAATAATATGAAACCATTTATAGTAGTACAAGGACCGGTAGCTACAAGATCAGGCTACGGTAATCATACCAGAGATCTAGTAACCAGTTTAATTCGTTCGGAAAAGTATGAAATACAGATCATATCTTTACCATGGGGTTCAACACCGAGTGATGCATTGAAACCAGATAATCCAGATCATGAAGCTATTATCAAATGTATTGCAACTCAAAATATAACTCGAAGACCTGATGTATTTATTCAAGTATCTGTACCGAATGAATTTCAACCAATGGGTAAATATAATATAGGTGTAACCGCGGGAATCGAAACTAACCAAGTATCTCCAGAATTCCTTGAAGGAGCTAACCGAATGGATCTGTTAGTAACAACATCGGAACATTCAAAGGAAGGATTTGTTAAAACTACATATGATGCTGTAGATAAAAATACAAATCAAAAAACGGGTGAGCTTAAAATGCAAAAACCGATTGAAGTTTTGTTTGAAGGAATTGATACAGATGTATACAAGAAAACAAATCAATTGGCAGAAACGGTGATAACAGAAATGAGTCAAGTAAAAGAAGATTTTTGTTATTTGTTTGTTGGGCATTGGCTGAAAGGAAATTTAGGACATGATCGCAAAGATGTCGGGATGCTTATCAAAGTATTTGCCGAAACCTTTAAAAGTAAAGCTTCTCATAACAAACCTGCTTTAGTATTAAAAACAAGTAGTGCTACTTTTTCAATTATTGATAGAGAAGAAATTACCAATAAAATACAATCCATATTACAGCCATATGGAAATAAAGCACCAAATGTGTATTTGTTACATGGCGATTTAACTGATAGTGAAATGAATTCATTGTATAATCATCCAAAGATCAAAGCAATGGTATCATTTACTAAAGGAGAAGGATTTGGAAGGCCATTATTAGAATTTACAGCAACAGGCAAACCAGTTATAGCATCCGGATGGTCAGGTCATGTTGATTTTCTTAAAGATTATTCTATATTATTGCCAGGGAATGTAAATGAAATCGATGCATCTGCGGCAGATCAATTTTTATTGAAAGGCTCTAAATGGTTTACAGTTGATTATGGGTATGCAATGAGAATATTAAAAGATATGACTGAAAATTATAAAAAATATCTGGATAATGCTCGTAAGCAAATGACTCATACTAAAAAGAATTTTACATTGGATGTAATGGCCGATCAATTTGTAGCGATGGTTGATAAAGGATTAGAAGGAGTGCCTCAGCAAATGGAACTCAAATTACCAAAGTTAAAAAAGGTTGAAATATGAAATTAGATTACGATGAAATATCTCCTATAACAGGAAATCTTTGTGTTATAACAGAGGCAGATGAACAGAACAATACTACATCATATATGTGTATGGAATCTGGATTTACTACTACCGATGCAATGAAGATCGGTTCGGATATCATTGAAAAATACGAAGCTCAATTAACAGAGCTTATGAGAGTCAGTAAATATGAAGACACCGAACGAGGATTGGTATGGTATCCAGCATTCTTGCAAATGCCAGGAGTTGGAATGTTATATCCAATAGGATCTAATCGCGAAGATATAAGATGGGAAGTTTGTAAAGTGGTAATGATATTAGGCGAAGAGCGAAAAAAGTATCCGGTACCTGGCAAAGAAAATGAATATTTTACATCTAGGCTTGACGTGGAAAATGCAGAACGATTTGAAGGTAATGAATTTGAGTCGGCATTGGATAGATTTTATGCATTAGCTTCAGAAGCATACCGAGAACTAGAAATACAAAAGACTGAACAATGATAAGTTACGCGATACCAGTTTGTACAGAACGAGAGGAAATTGAAAATCTTGTAGAATATCTTCTCAAGAAAAAATCTCCGGACGATGAAATTGTTATATTAATTGACCAGCATAACTTTGCACCGGAAGTACGAGATTATGTCGAAACAGTAGCACAGGAATGCGAAGATCAAAACGTTGTAAGAGCATATCATGCTTTGAATGGAGATTTTGCTGCTCATAAAAATTATCTTAATTCTTTATGTAGCGGAGATTGGATATTTCAATTAGATGCAGATGAATTTCCGGATGATTATCTCATGTCGATGGCACCGGCTATTTTAGCAGCTAATCCGGATGTGGACGCGTATTGGGTAGCTCGAATAAATACAGTATCTGGTATCACAGATGCTCATATCAAAAAATGGGGATGGCAATTATCTCATGGCAATAGAATCAATTTTCCAGATTATCAATTACGATTATATCGAAACAAGCCAGAAATTAAATGGACTCGGAAGGTACATGAACAATTGGTTGGATACAAAAAATTTGCACAGCTACCGGTAAATGATGAGTATTGTTTACATCATCCAAAATCGATTGAAAGACAAGAACAACAGAATGAATTCTATGCAAAATTATAATAAAGAAAATCTAAATTGGGCAGCTATTTCAAATGAATTATTTGAATGGATTTATGAAAATTTAGAACATGGTAAAACTATTCTAGAATTTGGAAGTGGTACTGGTACAATTGAATTGACAAAGTATTGGAACGTATATTCAGTTGAGCAATCTGCTAAATGGATTGGCAAGGCACCTAATTCAAATTATATACATGCTCCTATCAAAGGAGGTTGGTACGATACAAATATAGTATTTAACAACATTCCAGAACAATACGATTTATTATTGATAGACGGACCTATGGGATATCAATTAAGATCGGGTATTGATAAATATATAGACCGATTTTCAGAAAATGTTCCTATAATTTTAGATGATACTCATAGAATACCAGATAAAGAACATGCCATTGCATTAGCAAAACAATTAAATAAAGAATACATTGAAATTGAAGGATGGCAGAAAAACTTTATAATAATTTTACCAAAGGAAAATAAATGAAAAATGTAATTTGGTGGATCGGAGTTAAAAATCCCGATCATGCAGAAAAATATGGAAATTTTGAGTATTTTGAATATTCAAAAAAATCTTGGCAATTCTGGTGTAAACGTAATAATTGTGAATTTGTAGAATTCAGTCAACCAGTTGAACCGGATATGAAAGAATACCGTATTAACTGGCAAAAGATATTATTTGTATTCGATGAACTAGATAGGCGTGGCATTGATTATAATCAGATATGTTTAGTAGATTCGTCATCAATAATTAAATGGAATACACCTAACTTTTTTGAATTATCAGATAATAAATTTTGCGGTGTTCGTGATGCAGATAATCTAAATTGGATATATCAAAGCATACAAGGATATAAAGAATTATTTGATAATTTTGAACTAGATATTACTCGTTATATTAGCTCTGGGTTTATGGTATTTAATAAAAGTCATAAAACTCTTATCAATGGACTAAAACAATTTTATATTGATAACAAAGATACGTTTATTGAATTGCAAGATGTTAAAGTAAAAAAAGGAAATGATCAAACGCCTATAAATTATTGGTTACAAAAACATGATGTTGAAATGCAACAGTTACCGCTACCATTTAAACTAACTCATTTACATCGAAAAGACATGTTACAATATAATTGGCAATTGAAGGAAAATACAATTCCTTATTTTATTAAACATGGATATATTTGGTTCTTTAACGGAATTCCTAAAGATCAAAGATCAGATCTTATGAAACAGACATGGAACATGATCAAAGAAAATTATGATTATATTTATGAAAATGTTAATGATATATTAGATGAAACTCAACATAAAGATGTAGCTAAATACACGACATCGAGGAAATTTAAAAAAGCTGTTCTAGATGAATTTTATAGGCCATATTATAAAGATAAAATAGTTCTGGAGTTAGGTACATCTCAAGGTCGTAGTACTAAAATGTTATCTGATATATTCGGTACGGTATATACAGTAGACCATGACGATTGGAATATTGAACAAGCTAAAAAACATTGCCAGGATAAAACAAATATCAATTTTATAAAACATGATCTGTATCAAGACGAGTGGTCATTTCCAAAACCAGATGTTGTGTTTATAGATGCCGGCCACCAATATCATCAAGTAAAAATGGATATAGAAAATTCATTAAAACATTTTGGCGATGTTACATTTATATTTGATGATTACGGATTACCTCCAGGCGAAGTAAGAAAAGCCATACTTGAATTTGTTGATAGCGGTAAATTAAAATTGAACCGTTTCATAGGAGAAACACCAGAAACATTAGTACATGCCGGTGGGACAAAGTTTATTGATAAAGAAGGCTGTATGTGTAATTTAAAGGAAGTAATATGAAAAAGAACGTAGTTTTAATGATGAATGTGAAATTAAATTCATCAGGAAGATATTCTCCTAGCAGATCTTTACCATATCAATACTCAATGAAAAGTTGGAAGAAATGGTGTGATGCAAATGACTGTGAATTATTAATTTTAGATGAACTATTATTTCCAATTGAACAAATGGGTATTTGTTGGCAGCGATATTTTCTATTTGATATATTAGAAGCTAATGATACCAATTATGACCAAGTATTAATGGTAGATTCGGACACCATTGTACATCCAGATTGTCCAAATTTCTTTGATTTAACCGATCGAAAATATGCAGGTGTTCATAATGATGGCAGTTATGATTGGGTATTACGTAGTATTGAAAACTATTCAAAACATATATTTGATGGATTTGAACTTGAATGGTGGAATTATATCAATGGAGGATTTCAAATTGTAAATTCTACACATAAAGATTTTTTCAAAACCATAACTGATTTTTATCATACTAATCGAGAACAGTTGCAATGGATGGAAAATACATATCATGTCGGTAGTGACCAAACACCAATGAATTTTTTACTTCAAAAAAATGAAATAGATGTTAAGGTATTACCTTATGAATTTAATATGCAAGATATGACACGAAAGGAAGTATTAACGGAAGATCTGTTAATGACAAAATTTGGTTGGGTATATCATTTTAATTGTATTCCAAATAATCATGACAATCAAGGTACATTATATTGGATGCAAAAAACATACAAACATTTATACGGAGAAGAATAATGTATTATGATTTTATTGAAATAGGAACAGCTGATTTTGATGCTATTGTGCATAGTTCACATATCGATTCAAATGGTATATGTGTAGAACCTATGATAGAACTGCTCAATAAATTGCCAAACAAGCCTAATGTTAAAAAATTAAATTATGCTATGTCGGATTACGTAGGCGAGACTCAAATTTATTATGTTGAAAAATCATTAACTACATCTCACACAGATCCACATGGATGGAATTGTATTGAATCTCCGCATCCTAAGTACAAAGACAATCCAGAATCTGTATCTCAACGAACTGTTAATGTAATTAATTTTCAAAAATTAGTAGAATTGAATGATATTACCGGAATTGGGTTCTTAAAGGTTGATACGGAAGGTCATGATTTAGTTATTCTTAATGATTATATAGAAACATGCATAAAAAACAAATCTTTATTTGCAAAAAAGATTAAATTTGAATCAAATAAAGTAGCAGTGCAAAGAAATATGGATAACATGAATAGAGATCAATTAAACTCTGTAATTAATAAACTTACAGCTAATGGATATCATATAGAATCCAAAGGACATGATACCATTGCGGTTAAAAAAGGATAAAATGTACGATATAATAACTTATTGTTCTGAAAATTATAAAAATTGTTTTGAATTTTCTATTAAATCATGGATCGAATCAGACGTGCGTAAAATTTATGTATATACAGATGGCTGGTCAGATGAATCGTTAAGTGAAAAACTAGTTTTTGTTAATATATCAGAAAAAACAGATGATTGGGTAAAAAATGTAGGCAAGAAGATTATGTGTGTTAACCATTACTGGAATTTATTAGATAGTGTAGATTGCTTTTGCTTTTTAGATATGGATAATTATATAACAGCGCCATTCGGTGAAGTGTTTGATTCTATACAATCAGTTGGATTAACTCGAATAGATTTACCACATAAAACAGTATCAGCTGGAAATGTATTTATCCGTAAAAATGAAATATCTCGTAAATTTGTAGATGCATGGGAATCATTACAAACAGAACATCAATCGACAAAAAGCTATCATAATGGTTATCGAGGAGTGGCGCATGATCAAACATCTTTACATGATTTAACATGGGAAGATCTGCGTGGCAGCAATCAATATAAAATCACATCATTAGCTTCTCATACATATAATTCAGAGGCCGGCCGAGAAACTGATCATTTAATGAAAGTACGAGATCATAAGTCTAAAATAATACATTTTAAAGACCACCGATGGAAGAATCCGGGATTTGTTAATGCAATGATGACCATTATTAGTCAATTTTAATTTGGATAATTGAAATAAATTCTATATATTAAAAATATGAAGACTAAATTTGCAATAGGATGTTTGGTACAATGGTACGAAGTAGATATCATTGGAGAGTATTTAGATTCATTGAAAGATGCTATAGATGCATATGATGGAGAAGTTCAAGTTGATATACTATTATCAACGAATCAAGATCTGGAAAAGGTGGAAGATGATGAAAAAATGGATTACTGTATACGATCTATAACATACGGTGTTAACAAGCATAAATTTTCTCTTAACATGACCGAAGACTTAGTTACTATCGCTGACTATCGAAGAATGTTCAATGATTCATATTGTGAACGAGCTGATGTATTGGTTTGGGGAGAATCTGACATGCTAGTACCAAAACAAATGTTTACAGTATTAGATATGTTACATCAAAACGCACAAACTCCTAAATATGTTGCAACCTTTGGTATTTGCAAGATGTGGGATGATACATGGAAGTCATTAGAACATCCAGAGTTTACCGATAAACAGCATTCAGATAATCCTGCGGATTGGTGGTGTATTAATTATTCAATGAATAAAGCGGAAATGAATTCGTTTAACGATAAAGTTGATGACCTACAAGTAACTCAGGTAACGCCTCATAAATTTAATGGATGTGGATTAGTGATATCATCTGAAGTAATTAAATCAGGAGTTAACATTCCTAAATCGGTTTTCTTTGTACATGAAGATACTGCATTTATGCTGATGATTCGTCAAGTGTTAGGCGACATACCACAATATCATATTAAAAACATACTTCTTGTACATAACCGCAAACACCCGGATAAACGTAATTATATAGAGGGCGAGACAGGAACTACTATTGGTCAGAAACGTAATTCAAATGCCTGGTATCAAAAGGCTAACAAAATGTGTGAACAGAATTGTTACAATAATTTTAATGTAGAATATAAACCATATACTTGGAACGACGTATGGAAATAGCATTTTTTACAGAAATGGTTTGGGTAGGTAAAGTACCTAGAGACCATGCCAATATGAGAACCGAATTTGCATGGATGTGTGCATTACAAGCAGATCATTGGAACATACAAGCCAAGCCTGATAAAAAATATGATTTAGGTATTGTGATCATACCAAAAGCAGTGAGCATATTCGATATTGAAAAAATTAGACCATATTGCGATAAACTAGCAGTAATGCAAGAAGGACCGAATTGGGGATGGCAAGACTACCCATTGGAAGGTCAGATTTGGTATTACAATACATTGATATCTGCTGATATAATTTATACTCATAACAAGTCAGATCAAAAATACTATAAAGGATTAACCAATCACCCAGATGTACGCGTAATGCCAAGTTTAATGATTGAAGATCCTATCAAAGATTTACCTATAGAAGCACAACGAATACCATTAACAATGATAGGTGGTAATATGACAAGTTGGTATGGTGGTTTTGATTCAATGATGGTTGCTCAAGAATTAGGTTGTCCTATTCATGCACCTAGCATGGGTCGAAAGATTGAAAGAGAAGAAGAATTGGATATAACTCACTTGCCATATATGGACTGGAAGCAATGGATAACTAATTTGAATCAATTCATGTACGGAGTACATCTAATGAGAACTCATGCGGCAGGAACATTTGCTTTGAATTGTGCTTATCTAGGCATTCCATGTATTGGTTATGAGGGATTAGATACTCAAGAAATATGTCATCCGGATACAACAGTAAAATTAGGAGATTTAGATTCGGCTAGAAAAATCGCAAAAAAGCTTAGGAATGATGAAAATTTTTATTTATATTGTAGTAAACTTAGTAAATTAATGTACGAAGAACATTATCATGAAAATATCTTTAATAATACCTTCCAGAAACAATTTAAAGTATCTGGATTGGGCGTATAAGTCTATTAGAGCCAATCAAGGCGAACATGAAGTAGAAATTTGTGTTGCCGATGATGCATCTACGGATGGAACATGGAATTGGTGTGTTGAAACAGAAAAACGAGATCCGCTGTTCAAATGGATTCGTAATATGGGTCCGGAACGTCAAGGATTGGTTATTTTGAATGACCGATTAATAAATGAAGTGGCGACAAATGATCTGTGTATGATTTATCATGCAGATATGTATTTATGTCCAGGCGCGTTGGATGCAATTGAAATGAACATGTACTCTTATTTAGATGATGCGGAAGAAGTTCATCGAGTGAAAAATCCTAAAACTATTACATCACTTACCAGAATCGAACCGCCATTACATCCTCCCGGTCCCGAAAAAGTAGTTTTTGACGTAGGAGTAGAGCCAGATGAATTTGATGAACAAGCTTTATTATATAAAGTATCAGAATTAATGCAATTGCATGAAAATGATCCAGGCGTAACGGAAGGAGTATTTGCCCCATGGGCATTTTGGAAATCAGACTTTCATGAAATAGGAGGTCATGATATTTTATTTGCTCCGCAATCAAAAGAAGATTCGGATATCTTTAATAGATTTGCATTAAATGGAATTAAATTTGTGCAGACATGGCAAGGATTTGTTTACCATATGACTTGTAGAGGAAGCCGATTTAATCCAACAGCCGGCGGAGCTCCAGGTAAAGATTCACCGGAATGGTTACATACTACTACGGTTAACATGAAGAACTTTATTCGTAAATGGGGACATATGGTTAAGCATGATGAATATATGAAACCTGTTATTCCGTCCAAATATAATATCGGTATTCGTGTTAAAAATTCAAATGATCAGTTATTGGAATTATTAGAACCATGGTGTGATCGTATATATGTAGATCATAGGTTCGATGGATATGTTTTAAAGGAACAGAAAAATACACGTATAGATTTAATTAAACGTGTGCATAATATAACTGAGAATGATAGGCATGATTATGATGATATTGTTGTTGAAATAGACGGTAATCGATTTACTCAACAAGATTTTAATTATATAATGCAATTGGCAGAAATACTTGATGCGTCAGATCTGATAAACGAATTTGATCAGCCAGGCGAGCAATTTGAATTAGGAACATTGAAAATTACAATTAACAGTGTAAATACATATGAAAAGGAAAATATAATATGCAGAAAGTAGTAGTAACAGGAGGAGCTGGTTTCATTGGCTCTAACATGGTAGACCGTTTAATAGCGGAAGGTAAAGAAGTAATCGTATTAGATAATTTCAGTACAGGCAAGCGAGAAAATTGCAATCCAAAGGCTACTGTATATGAAGTAGATTTATCAACTGATTATCTTGAACCTTTTTTAGAAGGAGTTGATGTGGTATTCCATTTTGCAGCATTAGCAAGAGTACAGCCATCCATAGAAGATCCAATGACATTTAACAAACATAATGTTGATAGCACATTGAGACTTTTGATGGCGTGTCATAAAGAAGGCGTTAAACGAGTAGTATACTCTGCATCATCTTCAGCATACGGAAATACAGATGTATTACCAACACCAGAAACAACTACAACAAATCCTTTGTCTCCATATGGATTGCAAAAATTGGTAGGAGAACAGTACTGTAAAATGTTTTCTGAAGTATATGGATTAGATACAGTATCACTTCGTTACTTTAATGTGTATGGAGAGCGTATGTTATTGGAAGGAGCATATTGCTTGGTGATGGGTATATTTGCAAAACAAATGTTGGATGGCAAACCATTAACAATTACCAATGACGGAAACCAACGCAGAGATTTCACTTATGTAGGAGATGTGGTAGAAGCTAATTGGTTAGCAGCAACTCATCCAGATAAACTTAATGGTGAAGTATTCAATATCGGTAATGGAGCAAATTATTCTGTTAATGAAGTAGCTGATATGATGGGTGGAGAAAAAACATATGGAGAGAAAAGAATCGAGCCATTTGAAACATTGGCAGATAACTCTAAAGCTAGAACAATGTTAGGTTGGAACCCAAAAGGAGATCTTCCAACATGGACTGAACAATACAAAAAAGATTTAGGATTAGTAACGGATGGCAAAGTACCAGTGTAGCAATTGCAATGCAACTCGCGACTTGCATAAAACAACATTGGTCGTAGTCAATGGTAAAGCAGAAACCAAAGAGGCACTATGCGAATGTGGCACATACATGCAAAACATAGAAGAATTTAAAGGATTTGCTACTGTTATACGCCCAGCATCAGATACGAACCATTCGAAAAAATAATTAGAAACATATTTATACAAAATGAGATATTACATATTATATCCAGGTGACGACAAAGAAGCAGTTATTAATGATATTAATCAACTAGGAGAAGATAATGGCTTTGGAGTGTTCTGGGCAAATACAGGATTCAAAGTTTTAACAAAAGCTGTTAATGAGAATCATGATGTCGTATCTCATTTTGTAATCTTAAACGATCAAGGAAAAGGAATAACAGTTGAATCATTCCTTGACAAAATTTCTAAATTAAAAGTAAGGATACCAAGCTGATGGGACGTGTTAACATTAACAATTTAGACCAATACGATGACCTACAATCTAAACAAAAAATCAAAAAACGTAAAAAGAAACTAGACGGCAAAGATTCCAATGAAGTAAAAAACAGTAAGTAACGTTTACTGCATATTTATATTTGAATGCTGAAGATAGCATAGGTAGAATTAAACTAGAGTTATTGACATGAAAAAGTTACTATCAAATATAAAGGGCAAATGGATGGCTTTTAAAGATATTTTCAAGGATAAAAATGACATAAATGAAAAATCTGTGATAGGATTTCTTTCATTTGGCGTAATGGTACTTTTCGCAGTAACAGATCTAGTAACCGGATATTTTGGTAAAGACCTAGTTGTATCAGATTTTATTTATAATTCATTTTTGATAATAACATTAGGGTGTTTTGGAATTGCCGGTATTGAAAAGATATTTGTAAAACGAGACAATAATGCCAGCGAAGAGTAAACAACAACAAAAGTTTTTCGGTGTAGTGAAAGCTATGCAAAAAGGTGATATACCTAAAAAAGGTGCTGCAGGTAAAGTTGCATCCGATATGAGTAAAAAGGATGTATCTGATTTTGCATCGACCAAACATAAAGGATTACCTAAAAAGGTTAATGAAGCAAAAAAAGATTTTGTTGCTAGGTTTGGCAATGCTGATATAATACTAAAACAAGCCTATAAACATTATACTGAAGATCAGTTGTATAAATTATATAGTAAATTAGGAAAACTAATCAAACCATTTAATGTAAAAGGCGCAACTCTCGTTTTTGAAAAGATAAAAGGAGCCGACGGCAAAGCTTGTTGGAAAGGCTATCGATATGCAGGCACTGAAGATGGCAAAGATAAATGTGTAAAAGTAAATGAGGCATTAGGAATTGCTATATGGGAATCTTCCGAGCCGGTTATATTTCAAGAAGCAGAATACCAAGGTAGAAAAGTTAAATTGAATAAACCTACTAGAGGCGATACCAAAAAATTCAAAGTATATGTCAATTCCGGTGAAAAGAATGCGGATGGTACTATCAAAGTAAAAAAAGTTGAATTTGGCCATAAAGGTAAAGGTAATGAGAAAACAATGCGTATCAAGAAGAATAATCCAGAACGCAGAAAATCATTCCGAGCAAGACATAATTGCGACAATCCAGGACCAAAAACTAAAGCAAGATATTGGAGCTGTAGAGCTTGGTAAATAAAGGACCTGATGATCAAACTAAAAGACATATTATCGGAAGGCAAGTCATTATATGTATTTGACTTTGATGATACGTTAGCACATTCAGATGCTTATATCTATGTTAAAAAACGAGACGGATCTGAACTTACATTAGATCCTGCGGAATATGCAGTTTACGAAGAACAGCCAGGAGATGTATTTGATTTCCGAGATTTTAATTCCATGTTAAAAAATCCTAGAGCAATCAAATCAAATTTAACAGATCTCAAAAAGGCAATGTCCAATCCACAAAACAAAGTAACGGTGTTAACGGCAAGGGCAATTGCATATCCATTAACACATTTCTTTAAAACACAGCATGGTATCAAACCATATGTAGTTGGAGTAGCATCATCCGATCCAAAAAAGAAATCAGATTGGATTGAAAAACATATTAAAAAAGGATACACTAGCATTTATTTTGTAGATGATTCGCCTAAGAACGTTAGAGCAGTCGATGCATTAAAAATCAAGTATCCAGGCGTACGTATAAAAACTAAATTGGCGAAAGGTTAACATGGAAGATGAATTTGATACTTGGTATCCGGATAATAGCTTATGATAAAATTAAAATCGCTTATATCAGAAAAAATTCAAGTGTTAGGTTATATTAGACCTTCCGCGTCTTTCTACACGTTAGCCGAATGGCGTCAATTTGTATCTCGTATGTTAGAATTACAACGTGCTGGTTATGATACCAGAGGAGGTCAAATTGGTAACAATCCAGAATTAATACAACTAGTTAACAAGTATTTTAGTTATCAGTTATATGTAGAGACAGAACGGTATGATCTGTTAACAACAAAAAATGTATTGGATTTCATCGAGGACTTTGTTAATCATAGATTTTGGTCAATTGATGAAGAATTTGGAAAATACTTCGAAGATATCAATTCATTGAAATTTGCATATTTTTATTCGCGTGGTGATATAGAACCTTACGTGATGTTAGATGAAACATATACTATACAAATGTATGGTTCATTGAATAATCCAAAACGAGTTCAACATTATACTACACCAGATGGTGTGAAACGCATTCAACGTATAATTGAGTCAGGTAAAGAAATTGATATATCTGCATTCACTGTTGCAGAAAGACCATTCTTCCGTAAACAATCCAATGTGGTGGTGGAAATGTTAGCCAATGTGAAAGCAGGATTCAAAAGCGATATCAAATCATATGCATTAGATAATGGCAGAAGAGCCTGTAATTTATATAGATTAGGATATCCAAGTGATACGGAAAACAATATATGTTATGAATTGGATTCATGTGATGGCACGGTTGCCACTTCATTATGGAATGAATATATTGTTGCACCTAAACAAATACTGAACATAACTGTAATATGAGTTTTAAAATGAAAAAACGTATAAAAGAAGATCTTCCTATCAAGTTAAAAGATTTGATAAGTACCGTTAATATCAATAACGGATATACCGATGAGCGTTTTGCCGATCATCACGGATTATATGACGGAGGAGGATCTCCTTCCGCAGCATTGCCAGTTGAACTCGATACAATTGATACTGCGGATGATATTGATCCAGGATATGAAGCTGTAGGAGGAGCTGATGAATCTAAGTCAGAAGAACAAGATACTGTACATGATAGTTTACCTAAGGAATCGCAATCGTCATTGAAATCAATAATGCGTGAAATAGAACTTGAAAAGGGCAGATATACTGATTTGAAATCACTTAACGAATTTGGACCTTTAGCTGGTTCTGGTAACCGAGATGAACTAGAAAATAAACGTCGAGAGGCTAGAACAAAAAGCGAAAGAAAAAGCGGTGAAACGTTTTATGTTGTTGGTGGAAAGAATGGATCTTATAAAGTATCATCATACTATGAAGACGATAATACATATGCTGCATACCATAATGGAATGGCTATACCGGTTAATGAATCTCGATCGTCATTGAAATCAATAATGAGTGAAATAGAACTTGAAAAGGGTAGATATACTGACTTGAAATCATCTGATGTAGATGCGGCAAAAGAAGAATTATTCAATTTAATTCAAACAGCATATGCTCCTATAGGAGGACATTTGAAATTCAAATCACCATCCGATATATCAGATCCAGAATTAAAACATTGGGTAGCTGCTGATATAGATTCAGATCCAGATATCGATGTTGTATACTTTGGTAAGAAGACTCCATTCGGAATTAAACATACTGGAATGGGTCATGACGGTGATCGAGCAAACATCAAAAATTTATTGATACAAAAAAGCTCAGAACTAAAGAAACCAGGAAATTATGTAGAACTCTCTGGAGCTGCATTTGATTCATTTGTAGGTAAAGGAGGAGTTCCTACAATAGATGATGAAGAGTTAGTACGTAAGATATTAGGACCGCGTCGCGGCTCCGAAGCTATATGGCATGGTGCACATCCATCCGGTAAAAAGCCAGGTAATGGTTGGTATACAAGAAAAATCGGCGGCAAAGAAACTACCAAAATAATGGCTGGCAGAATATGATCAAATTAAAACGTCTAGTATATGAATCTTTGTTAAAAGAATTTGCAGATGATTTGGAAAACTCATTAACTGAAGCCTCGGTATCACCTCCACCACGTTTAAAAATGTTTTTGAAAAAGGCTGATGAATTTGTGTTTAAACCATTTGGAATTAAACCAACAGAACAAGCTTATTTTATAGCAGGCTCCGCTAGATTATATTTATATCCAGAACTAATTAAATCACTTAACCTAAAACCTATTGGCGATTTAGATATGGTTGTTCCTGATAATGATCATTGGGATGATTTAGAAGAATATGTTAAAAAATTTCCTAATGAAAATGTACCTCCGGAAGAAATTGAATTAAGGCAATACTCTCCTACACCGGAAGAAGATGTAGAAGTTTTTGATAAATGGTTGCCAAAATATGATGAAGAAGCAACTGGAGATTTTGAAGTACGAGATACAAATACAATACTAAAGAATGCAAGAAACTTAGGTGGTTATTACTATATGAGTTTTTACGATATAATTGATTACAAATTTGCTTTGAAGAGAGATAAAGAACGACCAATCATCGATCTTTTGGTTAGATATAAAAACGGATCTCCAGAAGAACGCGAATCTATCAAAAAACAGGTAATGAGTATCTTAGGAAATGATTCTCGAGAAGCCGAAGAATTCTTAGCTCCAGCTGAAAATTAATCCATAAAAAATTTGTTTTTCTGAAATATTCTTCTTATATTTATGTATAAGATTAAGAATATGAAGATATTATATTTACATGGTTTAGAAAGTAAAGCCGGAGGACCCAAGGTTGAATATTTGAAAATGATAGGGCATAAAGTCGTAGCTCCGGATATGGATTATGAAAACAGCGAACAGTTTTCTCGCCTAGCTGTTTATATTGCAGACCAAAAAGGAGATTTTGATTTGATTATTGGTAGTAGTATGGGTGGTTATTTTGCTTATGAGTTAGGAAGGCATTTTGATATACCAGTCTTGCTATTGAATCCAGCATTGCATAGCCGAAGTATTGAACCGCATGTTGAAAAGTTGCATGAGGATATAGCCGCCGATCCATTAGTGTTCCTAGGCGTAGGCGAATATGATAATGTTATCAATTACGAAAAGACATTGGATATATTAGATGAAGAGGCTAGATGTTTCTTTAGAGGTAATTATTGGAAAGGAGACCATGGCCATCAAACTCCATTAGACTTTTTCCAGAAAGTATTTGACCATACGGAAATTAGATTAAATAAAATCAAAGCAAATGTATAAAATAGTACACATAAATTTCGTTAACGAAATAGAGTTTCAGCAGCAAATGTCAGAACATGCCGATGCAATTCATCATAATACGTTGTACGGTATAGATAAAGCATTTAATGCGGATGAAGATGTCACATTCGTTGCATTACTAAACGATGATTCCTTTCTGGCAATTTCAAAAGAACAATGGATGGAAAATTTAGAGAACACGTTAGACTATTTCATATCAACTGAAGAATATGAAAAGTGTTCAGAGGTAAAGCAGTTAATGAACAAGTTATCATGAATTTTGCAATAGGATTATTTTATTTCTTGATTGGACAAACTATCATTTGGTTTGCAACTAATGCACAGTTTCTTAATAAATGGGCAGCGGATAAGCCATGGATTATGACATTGATAGCTGCTCCTGTTACTTATCTATTTATTATAGCAACGAGATATTGTGCAGAGCATTTTGACGGGCAGTTATGGCCTGGCCGATTTATAGGATTTGCAACCGGTATGATAGTGTTTGCTATATTAACTACATACCTAATGAAAGAAGGATTTGGAGCCAAAACCGTTATATCATTGATATTGGCTACTACATTGGTTTGTATTCAGATCTTTTGGAAATCATAGCATATTTATATAAAAAATAAATACTAGGATAATCAATGATCAGCCTTAAACAATTATGGGAAGATGTATTAGGAAAATCAGATCCAATTAAACTATCAGATATCCCAAATGCACAAGCGGCTAAACAAGCCTGGCAGTCAGGTCATACTGATGGAGGGGAGGATGATGATAATGCTAATACAAATTCAAATACGACAGTTGCGGTAGGTAAATTAAAACCAATGCAAAATGAAGTTATTCCAGATAAAGCATTGACATTTGCATTAGGATATTTAAGAGATGGCACACCAGATCTAGATGATATGGAAGCTATTATTTCAAATGATATGTATATAATGGATGGCCATCACAGATGGGCAGCTCGCACATTAATAGACCCTACGGCTCAAGTAAAAGTAGCATCAGTTGATATGCCAGCTGATGATCTAGTATCTGCATTAAATGTATATTCCAAAGCCGCTGGCAAACGAGGAAACCAAGGAAGAGGCGACGTTACAAGGTTCGCATCATCTATTCCTAATTTATTGGCTCAATTGCGTAAAGAAGGTAATGCAGGTTTTGATAAAAAAGGCCAATGGCCAAATATCGATGTAGCAGAAGTAGATGAGATACTAGGTAAGGTACCAGGAGCTAACGGAGATGCTGATAAAGGAGAAGCTATCATGATATCAAATGCCAAGAAATTACCATCGCAAAAACATCCTAAGGCACCGGATAGAATCGATATGCCAGTAATAGATGCGAAAAAAGGAGATCTAACCCGAGTGTTAAAAATGATAGCTAATGGCGAAATGGATATTAAAGAACCATTTGCGGCTACAACTAAAAAAGCTTTTGGTATTGAAGATCATAAAATAAATAAAGGTTCTAAATTAAACGAATCAATTGATAAATCACGTTGGAAGAAAATAGCAAACATTAAAGGAAAATAATTATGCCAGAATCAGCAGAATATTTTGATAACATAACAGTAGGTCAATATGCAATGACCGGCGTACCATTAAAAGTATATGTGAATGGACGTTACTATACAATCACATCACCGGAAGATGTTGATGATCCGCTTATAGGATACGGAATGATGCCTAATGGCAAAATGGAACCATTCGATTACCGCGATATCGAACATATCAATGTATCAGGAAACATTGTTGACATTGAGACATATAAAAAGGCAATGGATGATGAATCAGAAGCTGCAGCTAAAGCCAAGGAAGCCGAAGGCGGTGATGAAGAGAAAGATGCCGAAGGCGGTGATGAAAAGAAAGATGAAGAAGGTGGTGATGAAAAGAAAGATGAAGAAGGCGGTGATAAAGAAGAATCGGAAAATCCATTCGAATCATTTAAACGTTCTGGAAAATTATTAAATGAGAAACGTGGATTTACAGCTAAAGAGATCCGCATGAAAGCCATTGGAGTTTTAGGATCATTAGGTATTAAATATCCTTCTGAAAAACAAATTAAAGATGTAATTCAAAAATTGTTAACTATTATTAAAGGTCAAAACTTAGGCGTTGTATTTGAAATGACAAAGGATGAATATAAAGCCGAGGAAGATGCATTGAAAGCTAAGATAGATGCTGGTAAAGCTAAAATGAAAGATGCTAAAGACAAATTATCAGATCTCAAGAAACAGCCTATTGAGGATGGAGTTATCAATGAATGGGATCGCGATACAAAACAAGAGTTAACAGCATTGCATTTTGAAACCGATCCTAAAAAGCAAGAGCAAATGAAACTTAAGCTTGGAGCTAAATTCGGCGGAATTACTAGTAGAGAAAAAATGGAAGATGCGGATTACAACCTTCGTAGATTTCGTAAAGAGATTCAATACGGAACTGGAAAATCTGTAGACGTATTTGTACCAGGTGGATATGATGCTATGACATCTAAACTAGGAGACGGACCCCATGCTAAAAAACCAAAGCGGATTAATTGGAATCAAAAGAAATATGATGAATGGATTGATTCTGTAGCAGCCGGCGGTGGTGCAGATCATGCATATGAAATGGCACGTAACGCGAAGAATGAGCCTGGTTTATTACAATGGGTGAAAAAGAATCTAGTATATGATGAAACACCATTAGAGCGAATACAATGGGATATTGAAAACATGGCTGAATCATCTTTAATGTTAGGTGATATCATAACAGAAATAGAAGTACCTACAGTATTGCGTAAACAATTTGAAAAGTTAAAAAATAAATTCGGTGCTTTTGTAGATAAACTTAAACAAGAGAATCGAGAAACTAAAGAGGCGTTCATGACATTGGCAGATGCCGTCAAAAATAATAAAAAGTTATCTCAAGCCGAAAAACGTGAAATTGGTGATCAAATGAAAGATGTATTGAAGTTGGCTGGTTATGGAGCAGCTGCAGTACTACCAGGTGGAATCATATACATGTTGTTAGCTAACGTACCAGCTTTGAAAAAACATATGGTGCCATCTGCATTCTTAGAATCTAAATCACTTAATGAAAGTGTGATAGGAGACATTCTAATTATCGCGGGAGAAAATAATACATTTGAAAAATTTATATCGGCATTAGTTCAACAAAAATATATTATGCGCGATGAACTACAAGATCCAGCCGTAGAAAAAGAACTACGTGATATGTACGATGCTGTTGCAGATGGAGAGTATGGAGGCATGACCGAAAATAAACGTATCACAAAAGCGGATTGGGATAAAGCAGATGAAACTCAAAGAGAAGAATGGTTGTTCACCGCAGTTAAAGATCCAGATGAAATTGATTTGTATATCAGTAAAAATTGGGACGATTTAGATTCTGAAGTATCGAGTAACATGGTATCATTGGAAGAAGCTAAATTCAAAGGAAGTTTCATAAACAAACGAAGAGCCGCTGCTGAATTAAAACAGAAGATGAAAGGTAAGCGAGCTGATGGAATGGGTAAATATACTGCAAAGATATTTGGTATTGATTCATCAGGTAATTCACATGAAATCTTATCTTCAAATGATTTGAACAAATACAGTAAATTTGGATTAGATGAAGCGTCTAGTAGACGTGATCGTGATGCCATTGAACGCTTTGTATGGGGTAGAGATCAGTTTATGAAACACTCCGAGCAAGAGATAGAGCGTATCATTGACGAGATAGATGAGGAGTGGCAAGCGTCAAAACAAAACTATAGCGATGTGATGGAGTATCTCGATGAGTTGGAAGATACTGGTGGCTTGGAGATGTACATGGAATCAATTAATGAAGCTACGGATTTCAAAAAGGGTAATAAAGTATCTTACAAAGATAGTAAAGGTAAAACCAAATCCGGATATATCATCAAAAAGATGACTAAGACATTTAGAGGCAAAAAGAGTATTCAATATTTAATAGGAAAAACAAAAACTACAGATCCAAAATTAGGAAGATTTGATACAGTATCATCAGTGCCTGGTAAAGAAGCTGATAAATTAAAATTGGAAGGTGCTCCATTGGAGATGGCAGGACTCAAGGAAGCAATGGCTCCGTTATTCCCAGATGTTCTTAAAGTAAAAAAGGATACGAAAATTACGTCAAATGCTAATAACGAACGTGATGTACTTCCCGCGGGTGTATATAAATCAACAGGTAAAGAATTTGACGGAATGCATATTTACAAGAGCAAAGGTAAGAACTGGTTCTTATGGCCAGAAGATATGGATACTCTCAACGAAAATCATGCAGGAGCTCCATATGAATACGATAATATATCAGAACCATATTCTATCAAAGTAGGTGATATGGTAAAAAATACAAATACATCATGCAAACATTTTGGATCACAGGGAGTAGTAAAACAAGTACTTGATATGCCAGATGATATTGGACAGCTAATCAAATACGTTGTAATGAATCAAGGCGATACATTTAAACCAGGTGCGATTCTTACTAAAACTGCTGATCAACTTGAACCAATGGAATGAGTTATTTAGTTGCAAATATACCACCGGTACAATGTTACATTAAAAAAGAATATCTATATGACTTTGAAAAGGGTCATGGAGAATTTGAACCATGTTATTGGGTATCGGTTAAATCTATAAAAGGAAAAGCATTATACATTGAATCCTTGCTAACTAACTATGGAGCATTGTATGATAAATTACCTATATCAGCATACGTATGGCGTACAGATATCAAAGAAAAGGAACAATTACCATTAGACTTTTTGGAGATATGGGATGCCTTTTCATATAACATATCAGTTATAAAGAAACAAACATTATCTGGATTACAATGCAAAGTTTACATGAAGGACCGTAAATTGTATAACGGTGAATACATGTTTACAATTGATTCATGTCATTCAGAACCTAACGAACTAAATACATCACTATCAGAAACACCTAACGAACATAAGTCATTTAACATACTTAAAATGGATAATGGGCAATTCGCTGCACAACCAAATAATCGAGTATTGTTCTATGACCAATCATTAACACCTGCGGGAGTTACTAAACCAGACTTCAAAGTATCAACTCATGAGTTTTATTGTGAGAATGGACATAAATGGTCGGCCGGGGACAGTGATGATTTCTTCTATGAAATAGATGCCAAATAATTTGTTTATTTGAAATAGTTTTTTTATATTTATACGAAATGAAAAGGATATGATGGCAGAAGAATATTTAGAGCAAATTATAGACGAGATTTATGATATCTGTACTCGAGGTATAGATTGGCCTCATAATTTCTCTCCAGATCAACGTATTAAAATGTTACAGAATTTGATAAATTATTATCAAGCACAGGATACGGAAAATGGATATAAGAAATGTGCTAAATTACGTGACATCATTAAGATGATTGAATTATTTAAAGCAAGATCAGCCGATCGAGATTTATTAAGATCTGGCAGTGTAGACATATTTGAAAATTAGTTATGTGGTATAGTACATGTACATATGATATCGCCTTTAGTTATGAGTTCATTGAAACGCAGGAGAAAAAATAAACGTAAAATTGAATTGTATTTGGTAAATGATAAGTATAACACATTTGAAAATGTTATAGATGCTTTATCAAATACATTACCTGACTGTTCACCGATTAGAGCTGAGCAGATGGCCAACATTACGCATACTAAAGAAGTATGTCATATATTTACAGGAAAGGCTCCGGAAGTGTATTACATACAGACAATGTTAATAAAAAGAGGATTGCATGTAATATCAAAAAATCCTGGCAAGAATTTGATTAATTGATATAAAATTGGTATAATAAGATATGAGTATAAAAACAAATGTTATTGCCAAATTGGAGTTAGAAGGACTTCATAATTGGCCAGATGCTAAAAAGGTATTTCCGGAAGTGGCATTCTTATCAGATATGCATAGACATAAATGGTATATCAAAGCAAAGAGACAAGTATTTCATGATGATCGTGATGTGGAATTTATCATGTTCAAAAGAGATATAGAAGAATATCTTAGAGCGAAGTATTGGAGAGAGGATCTCCGTACCCATATGTTTGGAGCCAAGTCATGCGAAATGCTGGCTCGAGAAATTTTAGAACAATTTAATTGTGAATATGTATCAGTATTCGAAGATAATGAAAACGGTGCTGAATGTTACGTAGTATAAAGGATAAGTTATGAATAATACAAATGAAATTATCAATGATTGGTATGAGTTGCTACAAGATAACCATGTAGGAGTACAACCAAAAGCAGCTACACTTCTTAAGCAAGTGTTGGATCGTTATGAGATCAATGTTAAGAAACGAGATATCTGGGATGAATATATGTCAGTACGTGCAGGAGACTTTACGGATTGGTATTCGTCTTTAACATCAGATCAAAAAGCAGAACTCGAAGTTCGTAGACAAAAAGCTCGAGATAGCCATACTAATCGTGAATTATTAAAAGGATAGCATGACCTTTAGGCCAGGCGAAGGAAGACCACCTATCAATTTATCTGAATCAGAAATCAGATATGCAATGGCCAACACTCAATCAGCTTCAGCAGCAGCACGATTTCTCAATGTTTCATATGAATCATTTCGTAAGTATGCTAAACAGTATAAAGATTCGGCAACTGGTAAGTCATTATTTGATTTACAGAAAAATGCATCTGGGACAGGAATTCGTAAGGCACCTACATTACGCAGAAATGGTAAATACGGAATCAATGATATATTAGACGGAAAACATCCTAATTACGATAAAAAGAAACTTAAAGACCGATTACTTAGATCCGGAGAATTTGAAGAGAAATGTGCATGTTGTGGCTTTGATGAAAGACGTATAACAGATTATACAGTACCATTACGATTGGATTGGATGGATGGAGATAAAACAAATCATAAGAGAGACAATTTACAATTCTTATGCCTTAACTGTTACTATCTTCAAGTAGAAAATCCATTAGGCGGCCGGCCTGTAACGAACCCGAAGATTTAAGGTTAACTTAATGTTAATTTAATATTGGTTAATGCGCGTAAACATACTTATAGCAAAGAAGAAAGGTTTAAAAGTATGAAAATAGCATTATCAATTTTATTAGCATTTGCATTGTTCAGTTGTAACAAAAAAGGATGTACAGATCCTACGGCAATTAATTATAATCAGCATGCCGAATCGGATGATGGGACGTGTACATATGAAAATTA
>Ga0070749_10000657_pt1 | contig 23318 bp, 27 predicted proteins | sample VirMetDEL_Nov_18_FD_75180 | JGI IMG/M metagenome (GOLD analysis project Ga0070749, IMG submission 75180) | Aqueous microbial communities from the Delaware River and Bay under freshwater to marine salinity gradient to study organic matter... | ecosystem: Environmental > Aquatic > Marine >...
CTGTCTGAGTAGGTCGTCCATATATTTCTGCTGGCATATTATATGATTCTTGAGTTCCACCAAATAGATCAAATGAAGGTATGTCTACATTAACTTCAGGCATATACGTACCAAAGTTATCTACATTTCCTTGTTGAGCATTTGGTTGATTTGAAAATAAAACATCACTTTTTGTAACAAGACCTTTTTTAAGTCTATTAGCAAGATCTGGATAATCTTTTTCTATACCTGCAATGTCAATACCTGCTTTTAATAATTGTGATTGATCTAATGCGTTTTGTGCTTCATACAATGTTTTTGCTTGATCTGGTTTTAAACTGTTTAAATCATAACCTAACGCTTTGCCAGCCATCCATGTACTAAAATCAGCTTTAGGTGCTTCCGGGAACATAGTTTTATACATTGCGTTCATGGCACCTTTTGGATCAGTCAATAAATAGTTTTTGATAAATGGGTCATCAGTTTTATTAATCTGATTTTCTACTGCTCTCCATCTGTATTCAGTTTCAGTATTTTCATTTCTAACTTTTGTTAAGTCTGCTTGATCCTTAGCAAGACCAAATCGAGCCTGAACTGCTTTTGTGGATCTATCTATTGCATTTTGTCTTCCAGCATATCCACCAGACAAAGTGGCAAATAGTTTTTGTAATGGACTTTTATTTTGATAGAGTTGGCTAGAATATCCTCCAACACCTCCAATAATAGTATCAAACAATTTATTCTGATCTAATGACTTTAATTCTGCAGGCGTCATGTATTGCTGTGCAGGATTAATTTCAGTTCCCATTAATTTATCAATATCAAATAATGATGCTATATCTGCTGCCATGTTTGCTCCTAAACTAAGCTTCGTCTGCTTGTTATTCTTGGAATATATGTATTTAACATACCACCCTTGTTATCTTTATTGCTTGCAGTTTTGTATCCAAAATTAATACCTTGACCTGCTACAGATGGATCACCTCTGGTAATGCCACCTCCACCACTACCTGTTTGCATTTGTGGTTGATATGTATCAAATAATGATGCTACACCTGTAAGACCCATAACTGTTTTAAATGGATTTTCTTTAGCATAATCATACGCATCTGTTCCAATTTGTTTGATCTTACCCATCAGTGATGTATCGGTAGTATCAGTAATTGAATTAATTTTATTTGAAAAAGCTAAATTTGGATTTGTTTGACCCATATTATCCATGAGTAAATTTTTTGCTTGTAAATTATTTGGCATTCCAGATGCACCATAAGCAAAATTAGGTGCATAACCTACCATATCATTACCTAATGCAGCGTAAGGATTTGATTGTGATAATACTCCAAAATCGCCTTGAGGGTATAATTGATTAAATGCGTTTTGTTGGCTAAAGTTAATACCTGCTGATCCTGTACCAGCACCTACTGTTGGTACTGCGTTTGCTACAGATAAATCTGCTAAATTTTCAGTGATTCCACTCTTAATACCTTGACTGGCAGCTTCAGATCCTGCACCACCAAAAAATCCTGCAATGTCATTATAAAATAAGCTATCAGGCCCACCAAACAATCCTCCTGATACACCACCCAACATGGCACCCTTCATAGGATCTTTGCCAGTAGCTAAAGATGTTGCAGCACCTATACCAGCACCTATTAAGACATGAGCCATTACTTGCCTCCACCAGAGGATTTAGTAGTAGTAACTTGTCCCATAGGAGCACCATAAGCTGCACCCAAGTATGAAGCAAGTTTATTGTATGGTAAGTTTTGACCAAATTCATATCTTGCAATATCAGCATCAAGTGCTTGTTGTTGGTAATCTTCTGAAATTTGACCAATATTTAATAATTGATTGATATCTTGATAATCTGCTTGTGCCATTTGTGGAGCACCAGCAGTTGCTTGCATTTGTCTTGCTCTTTCGTCTGCATAGTTTGAATAACCTAATTCACCAGCTTTATTAACTAATGTATTAGCAAATGTTTGTGATGCTCGATCTTGTAAATCACCCATAGCACCAGAACCATAACGACCTGCTTTAGATGATTGTGATGCAACATTTTTCAATGTATCAAAATATTGTTGACCTGCAGCTTGACCCATGCCTCTCATAGCATCTTGTAAAAATGGATTGTTTCCTAAATATTGACCTTGTATTGTTGCCATTTGTTGTTGCTGGGCCGCAGGCAATAAAGCATTTCCTGCTAACGCTCTATTTTGAGCAGCTTGCAATGCAGATTGAGTTTGAGCAGACGGAGAAATAAATGTTTGTCCGGGATAATATTGAGGAGTGTCAGCTTGATATAACTGTTTTGCCTCTTCAAGTCCGTATTGCACGAATGGACGTACAGTTGGATCTAATTGGTTTTGTGTTGTAGACGAACTACCTCCACCACCACCTCCTTTGTAGAATGTCAATAATTGCACCATTCCTGTTCCAAAGAAAATGTTAAATATTTTGTGAAAAGGTATCATAGTTTTAACTCCATTAGTGTATATTTAGGTTTCATATTCCATTTGATTCGCCATAATCGTTCTATAGCTTTTAGCTTGGTTGAGCCTTGAATTGATGTGCCACCATTTTGTTTTACCCACTCAACAAATTGATTCCATGCTTCTTGACTTGTTGTACCACCTATATAAGTGATATAACAAACACGATCATTGGGATATGTAACCCATTGAATAGTTAATGCACAAGTACATTTTTTTTCTTGATTTAACACTAAAAGTAATATGCAATTACCTTCAGCAGTAAATAATTTAAGTTGATCAATAGTGAATTCACCATTGCCTGCGTCTAATGCTCTTTGTAAGTGAGGAATTGCAAGGCACCAGTATTGGTGAACCAACTGTTGTGGAATAACAAACAGTGTGTCCATAAGATATACTCCTTTGAGTCTATCCTATTTTATCATATACTATAAGTCTGCCCTGACTACCCAACAATAAGATATCTATAAGTTTTGTCTGCAATATTGTTAGCAAAGTGAGCAATAGTCGCCTCACCTTTACCTGTATTAGATATATAGATGTTGTTTACATTATTAGGTGCTACATAGTTAACTGTACAGATAACTGATGGTATTGCAGGTCTAATAAATGGTGATGTTTGTGCAGGACTAGACCATAAAGATATATCTGTAGAAGATGTTGCACCTGCTAATTCTACATAATCACCTGCTGTTAATTCTAAAAATAGATTCATAGCACCAATCATTTCAGATGGATCACCTGTTGATTTTCTTGCAGGTAAACCAAAACGACTTGCTGATCTCGTTACATCTGCACCATTAACACGATACCAAATTTCTGCAAATTCACCATCATTACTATTGTTTTGTAACTGTACTGTAAATGTTATGTTATATGTACCTGCATTTCTTACATACATTCTTGATGGTGTGCCACTATTAACATAAATGCCATTACTGATTTCTGTTGTATCAAATACCACAACTGCTGTATTACCAATTGATGGTGCTAACTGCGTTGTAGTGTCGCTAAATACTCCATAAGGTGTTGTATCAAAAAATGCTTCTGTAGAGTATGGCATTAAATAGATTACTGAATCATAACCTATTCGTTCATCATAAATGGTAGTTGTATTTGCCCACCCAGTATTTAATGTAATTTCACCAGTATTGTTAGATTTACCTTCTACTAAGTTGTTAACTACTTCAGCTACTAATCGAGGTTCAGCTCCCTGAAAAGGTAGCTTACGATACATATTATTACGAGCCATTATCTATTGCCTGTTTTAATATAATCTATATCAAGTGCTATTACATTGCTCCATAATGTTCCTAAAGGCTCTATCGCTATTCTGTGATATCGCCCACCTGACCTTAAAGATGTTCTGCCAATATTACTTGTATTGTATGGAGAACTAAATACTAATGGATCAAATAAGTTTTTACGAGATGCTATCTTAATTGTCGATAAACCATTTACACCACCAGAACCTACAGTATCAATTTGTGGTCTAATTAGATTAATGACTGAGTTATATCCAAACTCTAAATCAGATGTAATAATTTCTGAATTATAATTTGATCCAGTAAAGGTTACTATTTTATTACCTCTGGCACCTGCAAATAAGAACTTACCACCTACGAACACTCGATCATCTAGTGATGCAGGCATAGCTTCTAATGTTCCATATAGGCTATCTAATGTTTCTAATACCACACCTGCTGTTGCAATATTACCTAAAACATCAGCATCTGTAACAACTCTTGACCATTTATTTAATTGCCAATTGTATACTAATGTACTTCTTTGACCTTGAACGTTTGGATAATTCCATACTACTAATTTTTTAACTGGATCTACAGATGTAGACATAGTGTCTATATCAGTTAATGCAACATCATCAAAAAAGTATCTGTCTACTTTTTCTGTACCAATTCCTTGAACTCTAGTTCCATCACATTTGTAAAAACCATCATCAGATAAGAAAAATGTTTCATTTCCAAACTGAGCAATAGATCCACCATCAATACATCCTAAGCCTCTTGAGATTGTATCGAACTGGAAGAATAAAGGTGAGCCTACGTATGACATACGCACAATAGCTTTTTCTAAGAATATAAGACCAAACTCTCCCCCTGACAGCCCAGTAATATTTCCCCCATCTCCGAGCAATTGAAAATCTGACTGACTTGTAGAACCTGACACCCATAAGGTCTCATCGTTGATATCCGACCAGATAACTTTAGTTGGGTCTGATCCAGTATTTAAATTAGCAGCAACGACAAAGTCACGCACAACTGTTACAAATTTAGCAATAGGTGCAGATGCAGATACATCGGCAAATACTGATGATGATCCAATATACCATGCTTGTAGTTTCTCTTGATCATTGGCACCAATAATAGCATTACCAAACTGAGTAAATCTCCATGGCGATGTAGAGGAATAACCACCTACTTTAGAAACATCATCCAAATTTCTATTGGTAGGATTGTATTTAAATAACTTAGTAGAACCTCCACCTAGGATTTGTACGTTATCACCATACTTACCAACTAATACTGAATTTAATGCCTCGCTTCCTGCATTAGAATAATCTTCTGCATTTGGAAATGGTGCATAACCCAATGATACTGGATATACATTTCTAGCATCTCTTAAGCTACCAGAGACTGCGTGTTGATCAGGTGTCCATTCACCAAGAGATATTCTTGTTGTCGTCATGCGTAATTAATCCCATTATAAAAAGTACCTGCTGTGACATTGCCTGCGTTAGTAGAAGGAAATGCTCTTCCTAAACCCCATATAATACGTACACATCCTTTAGCACCATATCCTGATGAACCAGATGCGTCAGCACCACCACCCCCACCACCATATAGTCCACCATTTTTACCTTGACCATCTTGTCCACCAGAGCCACCAGTTCCTGAAGCACCTTGTTCGTATCCTCTGTTTATACCAGACGTACCTTGTCCAAATGGGTTTACTCCACCACCACCTGCTGCTTGAGAATCGCCACCACCACCTCTACCACCTGCACCACCAGTTACAGAGTTACCATTGCCTGAATAACCACCTGCACCTGATCCACCTCGACCTGCTGTGTCATCATATCCTGAAGTAGTACCACCAGAACCACCACCTTGTCCATTATATGAACCACCAGTACCCGGAGCAGATGGACTGTTTGGTGATATACCACCTCCTCCACGCACAGTTGTAGTGTTTATAAAATAACTATCACCACCATTTTGTAATCCATAGTCATTACCTACACCTGCCTGACCTACAACAACTGTATATAACGCACCCGGAGAAACGGCAATATTATTTCGCCAACCTAAACCACCACCTCCACCTCCGTTGCCTGCAGCACCTGAGTGGTATCCACCACCACCTCCACCTATTGCAACTGCACAAACAGAATAAACACCATCTGGGCAGGTCCAATCAGTTGTACCTACTGTGGTATATAATGCTTGACCTTGAATGCTGAATGTACCACTATACCAATCTGTAATACTAATTACGCTATTATTGGCAGTTCTATTTCTAGTTGAAGTTGTTGCTAATCTACGAGATGCAACTTCATTAAAACTGATTTGCGTACCAGATGCACGTTGTAGTTCTATATTAGCGTCATCAAAACTAATTTGACCTGATGATTGAACAGCCATTATTCACCTTTCAATAAATCAACTTCTGCTTTTAACTCTTTAATTGCCTCTATTAATAACGGAACTAATCTATCATAGTGAACTGTCATATATTGTTCATCAATTGGTGCAGGTGATATAACTTCAGGTAATACTTTATTTACTTCCTGAGCAGATACACCTACTTCTTTATGAATTTCATATCCTAAATCAACGGCAGTTTGGTTAGCATGATAGTAAAATCCATTTAAACTACATACTTTATCCAAAGCATCTTCTATGTTGCCTAATTTAGTTTTTAAACGATCATCTGAATAGTATGCAGTAATGTTGTTTGTCGCTCTGATCTCACCTGCTGTTCCAGAAGCTGCAGTGCCAATACCAATAGATTGAAACTCAACGTTGTTTGAAACTCCTAACCCTAAGTTAGCACGAGCAGTCACTAAGTCAGTAGAACCTAAGCCACCTTGTGCAAATGATAATGGAGTAGTTAAACCAGTAATTTCAGTAATATCTGAGTTCACACCTGATTTAGCAGCACCAATATTTGTTCTAGCAGTTGTTGCATTATTAGCACCAGTACCACCTGCAACGATAGGTAATAAATCACCATTTGTACCTGCGTAGAAGTCTGCCAAATGAGCCATAACTTCTCGTATAGCGTTGTTAATACCAGATGGTGGGCAGTTTTCAGCAATGTTAATACTATCTATATCAACGTTGTTTGCTGCCGTTGCATCATATTCACTGATCTTTGTACGTGCCATTTATATTTCCTTAAGGGTTTATTATATCAGTCCAAGATTCATTGCCGGGAGCAACTGGACTCCACTCTTGACCTTTTCTGTATGAGTCAGCAGTAAAACTTGCTACTGCGTTCATTCTGGTGCTTAAGTTAGCAGGACTTCTGATAGCATTAGATACCATAAATCCACTAGCATTAACTGCACCAAGAATAGGTGTTCTAACTCTTATTGCATTACAAGTTACTGATGCTTGTGCTAATACTCTACCAGTAGAACCTTGCAATATTTGAGTCGAGAGAACTTCACATTCTCCCGATGCAAATAATTGTGCAACACCCTCACGAATCTCAGGTGGTCTAGTTGAGTATGGTACTGAACCAAGTGAGTATAGTCCTAGCATTTATTATGCCTGACTTTCTGTCCAAGAGATACGACCAGTAATCGTAAATGGGTTAGCAGTAGTAACAAGAGATGGATCTTCTGTTAGTTTAGCAACAATTGTTAAAACGTCAGGTCCGTCTGGGTACGTATTGTTACCACCCAAGATTGAGTTACCTAATGTTGCTACTTCTTCAAGTTGTTCTGAAGTTACAACAGGAGTCCTTGCAGTTGTACCTGCACCACCCTCTGCTCGGAATGAGTAGATGTCGTTACCACCTGTGATCGTGTCTTTGTTAGTATGATAGATCAATTGTGATAATGATGGGTTAGTTACTCGTTGCCATGCTGAGTTGTCAATCTGACCATTTAGTCGTAACACAATTTCACAAGCGTGTGTTGTTAAGATACCAACTGACTTGAGAATTAACTGCATTCTGTTTACGATTTCACGCTCACCTAAGAAACCCGGAGTGTTAGTATCAACAGATGGTGCTAGTCGGATACTGATTAATGGAATATCGTACACAACTGGTTGAGTAGTACCTGCCAATGTTACTGTGTAAGCAGTATTAGTACCTGCTGTTCCACTTGGAGCCCTATCAACTACAACTAAGTTTCTTGAGGAGAAGTTAAAGTTATAACCTGCAGAAGAAAGTATAGATGGTAGATATGGTTGTTGTGGTGATACTCTGCCGTCTTGTGGGTTTCTTGTGAAACCTGTTAAGTTAGCACCAGTAATTGATAATCCACTTGTTAAAGTGTTATATGTACTAGATGGTGCTACTTCTAAGGCATAACCAATTGCTCTTAATTGGTTTTGAACATAAGCATAGTAATATCCAGTATATGCTGATCTACCTGTTACTGTTAAGGTATTAGTACCAGTTAACTGAACAGATTGAGATGATGCAGTAAAGATGTATGCTTTATCGTCATCGAATCTTCCGTCCATAATAACAGATGTACCCCAGTGTGCTAAAGCAGGTACATAAGTTGGTTGACCAATGTTTTGAATGTCATAACGAGCAGGTAAGTTACCTGATCTTAAATATGCTTCTGAGAATTTGTTGTTGTGAATAAATTCATGAACATATTTAACGTTACCATGTTGATCTTTAAATCCAAAACGTACTTTACCTGCACCATACCATGAGTAATCCATGTATGCCATTTGGATTCTACTTAAATTCAAGTAATATCCTGTTGGGCCTGTACCATCACAAACATCTAAATTCCATGCAGTTTGAGGAATTTTTGTATCTATAGTTTTAGTTACAATAACTTTAGATTGTGAAGTTCCTCTGTATGATGGTGCAATATACAATGTTGTGTCTGATGTAATTGCAGTAATTAAATAAGATTGACCTTTAATAACGATCATTCCACCTACGTTTAATTGTGATAAGAACTTAGTATTAGTACCAGTTACAACACCTTCACCAAACGCTACAGATACATAACCTGAGATCTGTTGAGTAGATGAACGTCTACATACTTTTAACTCTTGTCCATCAAATTCAAAGTACATACCATTTTGGTCATCAAACAAACCACAACGTAATGCTGAGTTTTGCCATGCGTTAACATAGAATTCAGCAAATGCACCTGTTGATTGTGCAGTTGATGGGAATGTTGCTAATGTGAACTCAAATGAATAGTCATCTGGAACAGATGTAATTGTTTGTACACCATTGTAGAAGTCAACAAATGTACCTGCTTCATCAACGCTTGGTGCACCACTAATTGTAATCTGTAATCCAGTTGTTAATCTGTGTGGGAATTTAGTATATACACGAGTTAAACCTGTAGTACCATCAGATTCAATTCTTTCAATTGATACTGTTGGTCTAAAGTTAACTGCGAAAGATACTTGAATACCTTTACCAGATTGATAACGGAAGTATTTACGAGTTTGACGAATCATCTGTGAATCTGGGTTAGTAGATGGGATCAATTCAACACCACCATCATATGGTCTATGTAATGCAAAACCATCTGATCGGATCAATAGACCTGTACCAACAGCATACTCTTGACCAGTTAATGTTGCATCAGCACCACCAGTTAATTTGATTCGTGTTGTACTTAATACTGCTTCAACTGTTGATTGGTAAGTTGCACCAATGTTATTTAATTTCCAAAGTTCAACACCTACACCAACTGTTGTAATGTTAATTAAACCTGTATTGTTGATAGCACCAGTTCTAGTTGGGTGTAATGTAACTGCTGTAGCACTAATTGCTCTTACATAGTAGAAATAACCACTAATTAATCCACCGGGGTTAGTTTCTGCATACATAATAACCATATCACCATTACTAAATCCATGTGAGACTGATGTTGTTAAACTGTCTGCTGACACATCAATTGATGATACTGTTCTTGTAGTAAATGATTCTGATTGATACATAGAGATAGTATCACCAGTTTTAAAGAATGATGAGAAGTTAGTATTTGCACCAATAACATCAACTTCACCACTGGTTGTACTAATTGTACCTTGACCTAAAACCTCACCAATAATGTTTGATGTTGTTAAAGTAGCAAGACCTGAACCTACAGATGATAAAGTAATTGCAGTGCCTGCAACAGCATTATCATAAGTAGTCGCAAACTTAATCCAGTTACGAGATACTCGAATAATGTAGTAGTTAGTAGAATCAGTTAATCCACCAGTAGCAGTTCCAAGTGTTGTATACGCAACTTCATAACCTGTTCTAAAATAATGGTCAGGAATACGAACAGCATTTTGCTCAATAGATACAGATGATGCAGGATCAAATTGAATGGTTCTAACAGGAATTTGACCTGCTGCGTGCATTGTAAATGTTGTTGGTGTTGGTGTTGTGGAAACTGCGTAAACACCATCAGATGCACCCTCAACAGAAGCAGTTAAACGCTGTGTGCCTGTACCTGCAGTAGTAATATCTACAATAGATACTTTTCTAATTCTTGATGTTCCTGTTAATACTTGAGAGAACCAAATTCTATCTGGATGTCCTGAGTTAGCAATAGCACCTGCTGATGTATTGTATAAGTAGAATGAGTTAACGTTAATTACACGAACATAGTAATAACCACCATTAACTAAACCACCAACTGGTGTGTTTGATGTATATTGCACACGATCACCTGTTGCAAATCCATGGGCATTCTTAATAATCTCTTGATAGTTAGAGTTAATATAACCATTTGTTGGATTAGAACCTACCCAACTATTGTCAATTGTTATATTTGGGCCATCGAAACCTGATACAGTTGTTGCAAGTTTTAATGTGTTGGTTGAAGATTCAGCAACGTAATATGTCAATCCGTTAGTTAAACCACCAATCGTTGTTCCACCTTGGTTAGTATAAACAACTGAGTTACCATTAGATAATCCATGGTTAGGTGCAGTTAATTGGTCAGCATTTAAACGATGTGAGTAACTGTAAACAGTATATACTGCGTTTACATCACCATAGTTAGACATATTCCATAAACCAGTTTGGTCATAACGTCTTACACGATATCTGTTGGTATTAATAACTTCAACTTCCCAATAGTTATTGTTTGAGATTGGAATAGTGTTAGTGTTAGCAGATAAACGGATAACATCACCAGTATTTAAAGCATGGTTAGGATGCCATAATGTATCTCTTAATGGGTTAGTATCAACAACAATCATAGCACCACCGATAGTGCCTGATGTTAAGTTATATATAGCACCATTTGGTGTTGTTGAGAACTGCATGACAGCGTTTACGCCCTGAGAGAAATTTCGAGAATAAACTGTTTGTCCACCACTTGGTTCCCAATCTGTTAACACATCGTTATTGCTTAAAACAGGTAATCCACCCATGGTGGTGTATGTCATAAACATTGCTTGTGTTGCACTACTTACATATGGCACATTACCTTCAAAAGTAATTTGTTCTGTTGTAAGGTTAATTGAAAGAGGTCTATATGCTTTTACAAATGCAGAACGAATCACTCCGTTAGTAGAACCTGCATCAGTAATGTTTACTTTTGCAGTAGATGTTGCACCACCTAGTGTTAAGTAGATTGTATTAGCGTTAACTACTCGTACCCAGTATGGTCTAGTATCATTTAAACCACCAATCGTTCCGTTACCATAACCTCTTAAGTACACTACATATTGACCATCTGTAAATCCATGAGGTGTTGTAAATGTAAATGTTTCGTTAGCAGAATCAATAGTTACTGTTTTGTTAGCACCTGTACCTGCAATAAAATAGAAAGCATCTTTTGGTTTAAAGTTAAGTGGATCCCATGCACCAATTGCCCATGAATCTGTTTCGCCTGTTGGTGTATTAACGTCTACAGTTGATTGTCTGTCTGAATAGTTTGCAGTTGTCGTTGAAGCAGCATTAAAGTTTACAATCTTTTGACCAACTGAGTTAGTTAAGAAGAATGATGTATCTTGATTAAATGCCATTGGGTATTTTGTAGTAACAGTTAATTCTGATGGATCAGCACCATCTGTTGTAATACCATTAATGTTAGATAACTTAAACTCTGTACCTTGATAGATAGAACCTAAGAATACTTGAGTGTATGTATCTCTAATAGATTCTGTTGTTTCGTTTGCACGTTTTGCAGTGTATTGGAATGTAGTGGTATCAACTACCTTAGTTACAACGAAAGCACCATTACAAATATTGTTTGTAGCACCTTGTACGATAATTGGGTTACCTTGTACTAAGTTATGTACGTCAACTGTTTGTACTGTTACAATGCTTGAGTTTGCTTGTGTTGTAATATCAACTGTTTGAATATCAGCATCACCATTTCGTGAGAAAAATGTAGGAATGTTTTTAACAAGTTCTAATGTTTCCCATTTGGTTGACTGTAGACCATATTCAAAGTCAGTATCAATTAAGTTTTCTGGTTGTGATACACGAAACTTAGATACAGGATCAGTATAGGTTTCATTTGGTGAGAAATAAGTAGAGTCAATTTCTACCCATATTTGCAGAACATCATTATCAGCATAACTCGAGCAATCATGATTAAGCACAAGTGTTGTACTTTCTTCAGGCCCGTTAAATGAATAAGACGCTAGTGTATTAAACTCACTATTAAACGCAAACATTTCTACATTGCGTGTAGCATTGTTGATTAATAATATTCGTTCTCTACCATAGATTTCATCTAATACAATAGTATTAGTGTCTTTATCAAAGGTATAAGTATGTATAAGTTTTCTTGACATTTATTTAACTCCCAAATACGACTGACAAAGCAGTGTAGTTATCTCTTGTTATTGATTTTTTAGCTGGGTAAGTAACAAATACATCTTTACCACCTGCACTAAAGTTTACTTTTGCACCACTATTAGATGAATCTAGCACTGTATCTCTTGATAGAGTATTACCTGCACCAACTGTACCTACTCCTACTTCCCATTGTGTTTGAGAAGAAATAGAATAATAAGTTTGATTTCCAACACCTATGGCAGATGTAAAGGATTGGAAACCATTTAATGCACCATCTAAAGTTATTGTGCCTGTGCCTACACTGGATGATGATTCTCTTACTCTATCTTTTAATATGAGTGCCATTTTTTATCCTTAGTCTAATGTGACAGTTAATTGACCTGCACGAATAGTGAAAATATCTCCAGTTTCAACTAATTTGCTAATGTCAAGTGGGGTGTGAAATAACAAATTACCACCTGTAATTGTGTCATATAATGCAATGTGTGTTATTGTTCCCCATGTTGCTGATGCTTGATCAAAAGCTACATCAGCGTTAGTAGTAGCTACTCCACCTACTGGTGCTGAAAATACTGCTTGTTTTCTAGCATAAGAACCACCTGATACCTCTGTTCCTGATCCGTCATCATTTGGGTTGCTAGTATATAAAGCAACGAATATGTCTGATGGGGATGTGTACGTTGATGCTCTTAGAACTGCATTTAATAACGCATTTTCTAAGTAATTACTCATTTCTGCCATGATTTTACCTCGATTGTAATGTGATTGTTAATGGTGTTGATGGATATTCGCTTTCATCATCTGATTTAGCTAATGATTCAAGTCCTCTTGTATATAATGCTGACCAAGTTTGTATTCTTTCATCGTTCATGATGTATGGTTCAGCTTCTGCTAGTGAAGCGTATAACAAAAGATCTGGTGCGTATAATAAAAACTCATTTGTAGCCTTAGATGCACTGAGGTACTCAGGTCTAAAGTAATAAATCATTTTTATTGTATAATTTGCATCCGGGATTGGTGCAAACTGAAATTCTGAAGCTAACAAAGTGTAATTTATTGGTTTACCTTTGCTTGTCGTGCTTGTATTTGCAAAAAAGTTAGCAGGTGTTTGAAATTGTAATGTAGATACAGGATTAGTATCTAAATACATTGCTTTTATTGCTAAAAAGTCATTAGGTAATGCAATTGTCCCATCATTTGCAGTCAAAGTTGCAGTAGAATACTTTAACATATTGCGTAAACGCAAATCTCTACGTAATCTTTGCTCTGCCAACTGAATAAATAGAGGAATCTTGTCTGTTAAGTCATCACGAGCCAAATACTCAGCGACTAACTCTTTCAGTTTAGTCCAACTATCAAAATTACCTGCCATTATACGTTTCCTTGTCGTGTTCTAAAGAATCTGTTATCAGGATTGTTAAGCCATGCTCTAAATCTCTTTTGATCTAACACATGAAAACCACGCATGATTCCTTGTTTGTTCAAATCATCAATAACTGTGAGTGGAATAGATGCAATCTTGTTATCAAATACATCATCGCCCCATCTGCTAGGGGTTAAATTAAATTCTTTTTTGTTTTGTTCAATAATGTCTGTTACATCTTGTGAAGTTTCAGCAATAAATCCACCATCATCAGTGAATTCTACTTCTGTACTTCTAAATTCGTTGGAGTCTAGCTTTTTTTTCATGATAAAAAAGTATTCCTTTTCTTTTTAACCTACCAAACATTCGGTTAACTTTTTTTTGTAATTTATTTGCTTGATGTGTATCAAGTAATCTATGTTTATATTGTGGTCTCTGTACTCTCATAAAGGTAAAGCCCTCCGAAGAGGGCCTATCCTATATTACTCTGCTAAGTCAGCAATAATTGCGTGTGCTTTTTCGTTTTTCACTTGTAAAGTGTATTCAACTAAAAGCTGAGTTTTGTCACTGTCACCAGTTTTTGCCAATTCATTTGTCATGAATGGACGTAAGTAAGCAATAGATGCGTACTCTGGATCAAGAACAAATGCTACTTCACCATTGTCATCAGTATCAGCAGTCATAAATCTGTTAGGAACAACAGATAATGTACCAAAGTCTGATAAGTAAACATCAGCAGCACCTACGATAGTTGTTGCTTTGTTTGCTGGTGCTTGATAACGTTGTGCAGCAATACCTGCAAAAGCTGATACTACTTGTTTTTGTGTTGGTGTAACCATTAATACAGTTGGTGTACCACCTTCAACGAAAGCTTTTTTAACTGCTGATTTAAGCATAGCTTCAGTGAAAGCTGCATCTGTACCAGATACACGAGCAGTTGTACCACCTGAACCTGCTGTACCTGCACCAACGTAGTTAGTATTTAACCATGTTTGTAATGCACCTAATTTACGTGCTGTTGAAGCATCACCAGTTACTGCAGCTTGGTTAGATAAAAGAATTTTTTCCATATCTCGTTTAAGTTCAGCAGATGCTTTGCTTAATTGATATGCTTTTTCAGATTTACGACCTGCCTTATCTACAGATTCAAGAGTACCTGAGATTTGGATAGTTTTTTGTGAAATCTGAGTTCTGTTACCAACACGACTTGTTGGTGCTAATGTTGCTGATGTAGCATCGTCACCTTCAACTGCAGCGTTTGTTAATGTTGCTGCTGCTAAAGAATCAGTTTGCCATTCGTGGTAAATAGCTGATGCTTTTGATTTACCAACAGATGACATAAATGGTGTGTCTGTTGGAGAAATGTTATAAATAACATCTGTTAAATCTTCACGTTGACCTACGGCACCGCCTGAGCCAACTACTTGGGTTTTATATGTTGCCATTTTAATTCACTTCCTTATGATATAAAGTTTTCAAAAAGAGCCGCAGCATCTGATGCTTTACCAGTCTGCTTTAGCTTATTCATTTGTTGTTTAATGATGTCTCTCGAACCTTGTTTAACCTGAGTTCCTGCTTTAACCATTTTTGGTGCTTCTGCAACCTTTTTGTTGATTTGAGGTTTAGATTTTTGAAGTTTGTCGTACATCATTGCTTTGTGTAACATTAATACATGACGATGATCATATACATTTGATAATTCATCTTCAGTAAAACCTACACTTTTACCATAATTGCGAATTTCATTTCTGAATTGTTCGCCTTTGGCTTTGTCTGAAAACTCTGGTAGGATTTGTGAAAGTTTCTGTGCTTCCTGTTGAACATACGATGACATTTCGTGCTGTCTTTCTGCTTGTTGCTGTTGAGCAATGCGTCTTTGTTCAGCTTGAATTTGTGCTAGTTGTTCTTTTTTCTCTGTCAGTTCTGCGACTTTAACTGCATATCCTATTGGGTCGTTTTCCTTCATATCGGCTAACGATTCTGGTGTTTCATTTGTAGAAAGCAAAAATTGTTCTACTGCGTGTAGCCGTTGAGCGTAAGCATCTCTAACTTGTCTTGACTCTTGAATGAGTTTAGCTTCAGCTTCTACTGCCTTGCGTTGATCAGCTAATTCTTGAGTTTTTTTCGTGTAATCTGCACCAAGTTGATAGCCTTGAAGTAATTCATCGAGGGTCACTTCTTTCTCTTCGCCTGCAGCTTTTACTGTAAAGCGTTGAGGTGCTTCAAGTTCCTCTTCTTCAACTTCTTCTGCTAATTCTTCTTCTACGTCATCTGCATCAACAACTTCATCTTCTGTTGCTTCCGCAGCTTCTTCATAGTCTGCACTATCTTCAGCACTTTCTTCAACAGTTTCTGGTTGCTCGTTGGAGTCCTCACCTGCTGATAAAATGCCTTCAAAACGTGTAGCAGCTTCATTCACAGTTAGTTCTCCACTTCCCTGTTCGGGAGTCATGGTTTCTTCACTCATTGTATTTCCTTAATGTTCCCTTTTGGCAAGGGTTGCCATTATAGAAAGTTCTATAATATCTTCCATGCTTTATCTTTAATGTCGCTATCTTTAGCGATTGATTCAAGATAACCCATGATTTCGTCTATAGCTTGTAATCGATTGTAGAACTTTTCACGATCTAACATTGCAGATGGATCTGAGTATCTAATACCATTGAGTTGATTGTCTCTTAACTCTTCGATTACGTCTAAAAATTCTTGTGATTGTAATAAGTTCTTTATTGCTTCTTGTCTTGTCATTATTTAGATTTGCTTACAGTTTGAGGTGCATTAAAATTTAATTCACTACCTAATAATCCATTACCCATAAATCTTCCTGCTCCATACATTGGGGCTGATGAGTTATAAGATGCTTGAAAATTTGGAGTAGATAATAAAGATGATGCTGGTGTGTATACACTTAAATTTTGAACTGGTGTGTAATTAGATGCGTTTCTATTTGCATTTTTAGCCATTAAATATGCCATAGAAGGTGAATATCCTTCATTCTCTCCACCTTTAACAAATCCTTTAACATCGCCTTCATACAAACCATAATCAGCATTACCTAATTTGTAACCACTACCATTAGGTTGGTAAATATTTTCACCACTGTAATATAAATTAGATCCCGGAATTTGATATAATCCGTTAGATTGTTTGATTAAGCCTAACCCGGATACAATGTTGTCTGGAACAGATGACACAGGGATGTCTTTTCTTGGTGGAGGTCCACTATAGTTCATGAAATAGTTAAAAGTACATAAACGTACTAATCCCATTCCACAAAATAACATGATCAATTTATGAAACATCACACTTCCTTCATGAGTTCAGAACAGATAACTTTAAAGTTATGGTTTTTAGTTAAAAATGATTTTTCCCATCCTTGTCGACCAAGAATTGTAATATATGAACAACCTTCTTTTCTTGCATATGCTTCAGCTTCAAGATATAACTCTTCTAATTCATCCAAATTACCTGCAGCTAAAAATAAATGTAAAACAAGTTTTTTAGGGTAATATTGAACTTGAGTTATTAATGCAGAATTTTCTGTAGTCCAAAATTGAAAATCATGACAAATAATTGCGTGGTATATATCATCCATATCATATAAACCAAACAATAAATCAACTGCTTTTTGAATGGTATCTTTTAATCGATTCCACTCAACATTAAAATCTTTTTTATTGACTATTATTAGTCATACCTCTTTGAGAAATATTGTTAATTTTTTCTAAGGCATCCATGATCGTTTTAGTTTGATCTGATTGTCCTCTTTGACTCTTTTGTGTAGCATCAAGTCTGATTTGTAATTCTTTTAAAGCTAGTTCAGTTGTTTGTTGAACTTCTTTTTGTTTCAATGCTAAAGCATCTTGTTGTGCTTTTAATTGCATTTGTTCACGATCTAACTCAAGTTTAGCTTGATCAGTTTGTGCTTTAAGCTGTGCTTTCTCACGTTCAACTTCTGCAAGAACTCTAGCAGCTTCTGTATTTGGATCTGGTTTTTCTGGTTGAGGTTGTGATAACTGCTCATTCATCTCTGGTGTAATTTCATTCATAAACTCAGTAGCGTCTTTAAAGCCTGCCATATGAATAAATTTAGCTAATGTATCTCGATACTGTTTAATAGAAACAAGTGGATTAGATAAACCATAATTAGTTAATATCTCTTCTTGTTTAGCTAAAATCATTTGCATTGTAGCTAATTGCTCTTGTCTTTGACCAGTACCTAAACCTACATTGATAGTGACATTGTAGTTAGTTTTCCATTCTCTTGGATCAAATGGAACAAACTCACCATTAATACGTACAATTTTTTGTTTTTGTTGGTACTTGCATAATAAATGTAAGATACCTCTAAATAAACTTGTTACACCTGTTTCTGCAAATATCCTAGCAATTAACTCAAGTTTTCCAGTAGAAGAAGCAGACATAGCTGAAACCGCAGCAGCAGTTACATTTTGTAATACATCAGGATCTAATCCTTGTTGAGTATCAGAAATACCTGTGCGTTTAGCTTGAATGTTATCTAAATACTCTAACATTGGGAATGATTGACCAGCACTGCTTTGTACTGTTAATGGTACAACGGCTGCCGGGTTTTTCAATCTCACTACACCACCTGCTGTGGATGTGAGTAAGTCATCTAAGTTAACTTGTCCTTCAACTGCACCAACACGATAGTTGTTAGTTAAGTAGAGGTTGTCTAGAATTTGTCTAGTAACAGTTGATTTAATTAATTGGATATCCATAGCACGATCAGCTAAAGATTGACCAAAGAATTTATGAGGAATTGGAATTGGGCAAAGAGAATGGAATGGAACATAGTCACATTCATGTTCTTCTAAAATTTCATTACCTGCATATACTACTCTTCTGTATTCAGCAATGTCATCATCATCAATATCTACTTTAAGATAACATTCAAATACTTCAATTAACTGCATAGATTCATCTTGTGAATCTTTATCTAATGGTTGTTCACCACGAGTGTATCGAGCAATACGTTCTGGACTAAACTCTAAAGCATCTCCTGATGGTAATGATTCAATAATTTCTTCATCGTAACCCATAGCAATTAAATCACTACGAGTCATCATTTTACGATGTGCAGTAAATGGAGAATCTGCTATTGTTTTAGCACGCTTAGATATTAAGAATTCTTCTGGAGGTACGTTTTCAATTGTAACCTTACCTTTGTTTTCTGATCTTTTGAGTTTTACATTGTAGTAGTATTCATATTGAGCAGGCATGACTTCTGTGCCGTCAGGCCCCATCATTGCTTCCATGACTAATTTTTCATTAACTTCTTTTTCTACAAGTTCTACTTCTTCATCTTGCATAAGAACTGCAAGTTCATCTTCAGAAAGATATTCGTATTTTTCTGTTTTAACATCAATTTTATCTTCCCAGTATGCTTTAACAACACCTACTTTTTGTAGTAAAGCATCTTTAAACCAGTTGTGCATAACAAGGAATCCATCATTGTCTTTATGGAATACCCAATTTGCATATTCAGTTGCTTGTTTAGCAAACGGACCATCGCCATCATTGACAGGCTCAAACTGAACAACTTTATCTCCAGACGCAAATAAACGCATGAGTTGTGGTAATGCACCATCGACAACTTCTGCAACCTCTCCAGTAACGATTTGTGATCTTCCTTCAACTTCGTTACCATAAGGCTCACGTAAATAGTATTCAAGTGCTTTTTGTCTATCGTCAGTTGTTTCTGTCTCAAGAAAGCCTATCGAATCTTCTATTTCAGCGTCTAATATTGCTTTTAATTTTTCACTCATTTACACAATCCATTTATTATTAACTTGAAGTGGTTTATGCCACTGCTCAATTGGAGACTCGTCTAGCCCTACTGCAAGATAGCGAAAAGCATCTGAAGCATGAGAACACCAGTCATGTAATGGTCTATCGTGAAATACATTGCGTTTTTCATCATAGACTCTACGATAATTTTTAAGTGCATCTATTCCCTGTTTTGTTTTTTCTGCATCAAACCAACAACGAGGAAGAAGCCTTCTAGCGGCCTGAATACCATCTGCAACATTTAATTTTTGTGCTACAGTAACGGATAGCCCGGCATCTTCTAGCATTTCTTTTCTTGATTTACCTGTACCTAATTCACGTACAACCACATCGTGTGGCAGTATATGAGTTGCATACATCCAATCATTTTGTTGTAGCCAAGAAACATAGTAATCAAGTCCTACACCATGGTTCTCTACATAATCTACTAATCGCACTTCTTTATTGACTAATTGTGCAACCCAAATTGCAGTAGAATCTGACATTCCAAGGTCCCATGCAGTATAAGTTCTAGCTAAACCATCACGATCAATATTAGTAATTCTATTGTTAGCTTCAATATCAGCAATCAGTTTAGAATAGTAAGATCCTTCTACTGGTGCTTGGAAAGAGCATTCAAATTCTTGATTGTATTTATCTTCACCCATTTCAGAAAAAGCTGCGTGTAATTCTGATTCTGGTAAAATTTTAGTTTCTGAGGCTCTAAATTCTAATAATGACCAACCATCATTCTTTTCACCTCGATCTCTGAGATCTTTAAAATGATTTTGACCTTTAGGTGTGCCCATGGCTACGCAGTAGCCTTGACGATCTGCTAGAGCAGGACGAATAATTTCTGTAAATAGTGATGGGTTAATATCCCCCACCTCGTCAATTATACATCCATCAAGGTAAATGCCTCGAAGCGAATCCGGGTTATCAGCACCATATAAAGAAATACGCTTACCCATAAAGTCAACACGCAATTCAGCAATGTTAGCTTTGGCACCTAATGGTCTGGTATATTCTGTTAAATAATCCCATGCGACTCGTTTAGCTTGGTTATATGTAGGTGCTATATACGCATATCTGGGATTAGGTTTATCACACATCAATGCAGAATGTATCAATTGGTTAATTGCACAAACAGTTTTACCCATCCTGCGATGAGCAACAACCACAGAAAATCGATTGCTTTTCACAAGTTTGTGAATATCTTTTTGTGGGGCTCTTGGTCTATATCCTGTATCTAGCACTTGCGACTCCATATGGGTCATCGCTCCTTTTTAAGTTGTTTCATCCTCTCGATTCTAGCTTCACGACTCATATAGAGCCATTGTTCTAGGTCATCGTATGTTCTGTTACAAGAAATACATCTTGCTTTCTTACCTTCGCCTTTCATACGGCAGTTTCCTGTGCATGGTGTATCAGACGCAGTCACTTAGATTTTTTATTAGATTTTGCAGTTTTAGCTGAGTCTCTAAAATTTTTGGCTGTGGGGGCTCCTTTGGCTCCGGGCTTTCGCATGGATTCTCCTGATCCTTTTTTAATACGTGCTCGTTTAGCGTGGATGTTGGCATACAACCCTTTTCCCATTACAGTAAACCTTTTAGTCTTTGTAGTTCTTCTGCTGCACGAATACGACCCATTGTATTATCTCCACCCACACGAGGTGCTTGTGGGTTTGTAGCAATAGATTCTAAATATTTTCTATATTGATCCTGTGTATTTTGCATTTGCATTGGAGAATAATTGCCTTCTTCATACGCATTTAAAAAAGTATCCATAGGAAAACCAGCACCTGCGACAGTATTAAAAGGAGTTTTATTTTGATTTAAATTCATTTCATTTCGCATTAATTGCATTTTCCAATCTGGATTTTCGCTAGGCACATATGGCATATTTTTATATGGCATATTTTTTAGTTCAAATTCAGTTGATCCGGGAGCATATGGCATAGTTTTTATCATATTAGGATCAAATTTAAAGTCAGGTCTTTCCATACGATAATTTTCTAGGAAGGTATCACGCATTTGTGTTTTTGGATCCTTACCTAACATTGCATTTAATCTAGCTAATTGGGCTGAAAGTGATGCGTCCATTATTTTTTCTTCCTTTTAGTTTTACCTGCTTTGCTTAATGCAATAGCAATCGCTTGTTTTTGTGGTCTACCAGATTTCATTTCTGTGCGAATATTAGAAGAAATAGTTTTCTGGGACTTACCTTTTTTTAATGGCATTATTCAATTCCTGTAATAACTTTTACTTGGACAGGAGAACCATCAGGATTTCCAGAAATTTCATGTTGAGTCACTTCTTTCCATCTTGCACGGGTTTTAAGCCAAAAAATCATAGCTGAAGTATTACCTGATTGTGCTTCTTTAAATAGCGTTCCTGCAATTATAGCATTGGCATCTATTCTGCCTCGATCTAATTCAGGACGATAATACTTTACTAGCGTGTCATGGGATATGCCTAATACTTTGGCGATATCTTCATACGTTGTTCCTACTGACGATAAATCATAAACTTGTTTTCGGGTGTCCTCATTTGGAAGGTGTGGGGGTCTACCTCGCCCTGTTTCTGGGCTTTCCAAGGCATCGTGCTCTGTATCACTGACTGGGCCTGGGCTCTGTGCCGGGTAAGTGTCAGTCTGGCTTGACTCATCCACCACTCCCTCTTCCTCTTCTACCTCGATCTCGTTGAGGCTATCACTGTGCTCATTGTCAGTCTTGCTTGACTCGTCAACGATAGGATGTTCGACATCGTTATCTTTAATTAAGTTATCAATCATATTTAATCCACTCTTTTTTATTAATTCTCTTTATAACTACGATTTATTATTGATCTGTTGTTTTTACGCAACACTTATAATTTATTTAACTAAATAAGTAAGTTTCTCTTGACTTACATATGTGTATATATATACTTATAGATAGCAACACACTTTATTAATTACTTAGGAGATACACATGAAAACAACAACTTGCTTAGCAGTGAACGAACTACATAAGACCATTGAGGCTAATGCAGATCATGCTATAGATACACTACAGAAGCTAGAAGATAAGCTTACGCAAGAGTATTGGAGATTGCACGATCAAGTAGCTAAAACTGCATTCGGTGGAGATGCTAGCCAGTTCCAGACTCTTAGCTATATTGGACAATTAGCTATCGCTATCAAAACATTAACAGAAGCTAAAGCTAAGTTCCAAGGTATCTAATATGATTACTTTACAGATTCTATTCTTTACTTTATTAGCGTTTATGAACCTCCTCCTCGTTGTGAGTGGGTTCTATATTGCAAGCCTAATCTTTTCGGTTGGGCTTGTGTTTCATTTTGTTTATATTCTTACTAACTATTAGGAGATGATTATGTTTTACGATGTCAAAGTAATCCAAACATTTACAAAACTTGTAACAGTCAGAGTCAAGGCTAAATCAGAGTCAGAAGTTTGGCTAAAGTTTAATGAAGGCAAACTCGATGAATCGATCATGAAAGCATCAAGCGAGTTAACCGAGCCTTATCATTACACGCATGAAGATAACAACTATGACTATGTATATGAAGTTGTTCCTTCTGATGCTCAACACACTTATCAAGGAGATTAATATGTGCTATTGCGATTGTTGTAATAAATGGGTCAAAGATGAGCGTAGTTTTCAAATGCGAGAAATCAATGACGATACTCTATTCATATGTCTTCA